>Ga0209291_1001457_pt1 | contig 20953 bp, 19 predicted proteins | sample GOMGulsemesocosm_FD_184633 | JGI IMG/M metagenome (GOLD analysis project Ga0209291, IMG submission 184633) | Methane-oxidizing microbial communities from mesocosms in the Gulf of Mexico - GOM9B Gulf of Mexico (SPAdes) (version 2) | ecosystem: Environmental > Aquatic > Marine > Cold seeps...
GCTTAAAAAAGAATCAAAAAAAAGTAATTAAACGAAATGGGAAAGCTTATGATCGATTTTCTGATCATGTGGGATTTTTACCTTTAGTAATTATTTCACCTGCTGACAATGATTTAATTAGAGAAGGAAGCGAAACCCGTAGGAAGTTTTTAGATAGTATTATATCGCAATCGGACAAAAACTACCTTACTACATTAATTAAATACAATAAAACACTGCAACAGCGAAATTCATTACTAAAATATTTTGCTTCAAACAGCACTTTTAACGCTGATACATTAGCAGTATATAACGAACAGCTTTCAGAATTTGGAAAAGTTATTTTTGATACTAGAACTAAATTTATAACCGATTTCACTCCTATCTTTATTGATAAGTATAGCCAACTTAGTAATAACAATGAAGAAGTAAATTTAAGTTATAAAAGCCAATTGAGTGAAAAAACACTTCCTAAGTTATTGGCAGAAAACTTACAAAAAGATAAAATATTACAATATACTTCAGTAGGGGTTCATAAGGATGATTTGGTTTTTGGAATATCCGAATATCCAATTAAAAAATTCGGAAGTCAGGGACAACAAAAATCCTTTTTAATCGCTTTAAAGTTAGCGCAATTTGAATTTTTAAAGCAACAATCAGGAATAAGGCCTATTTTATTGTTAGATGATATTTTTGATAAATTAGATGAAGATCGTGTAAGCCAATTAATTGCATTGGTTAACAAAGATGAATTCGGACAAATTTTTATATCAGACACCCATGCTGAGCGCACCGAGAACATCATTCAAAAAACAAATAAAAGCTATCAACTATTTAAATTATAAGTCCATGAAATATTTTTTTAGTTTATGCTTTTTGATTTTAATCAGTTGTTCCGGAAAAGTCAAACAACAGGATTTACAACACCTAAACGGTTATTGGGATATTGAAAAAGTAGAATCCATAGAAAAGAAAACTATACAATTTGGAGCCAACTCTACTATTGACTACTATTTTTTAGGAAAAAATAATACTGGATATCGAAAAAAAACAATGCCTAATTTTAGTGGTACATACAAGTCTAATAATTTAAAAGATAAAATTTCAATTACAGAAAAAGATGGTAACTTTGTTATTTTCACGGAAACTTCTTTAAATAATTGGGAAGATATCATACTTGAATTAACTTCGGAGAAACTCGTATTAAAAAACGAAACAGGAACATTGTTCTACTATAAAAAACATCAAAAATTCAATTTCAACTAATGGCAAAAAGAAATAAGGGTAATTTAAGTATTGGAGATGCCTTACAAGGTTTTATTAAACACAATAACCTTGACAAAGGATTAGAGAAAATTGATGCAAAGAACGCATGGTATGCTGTTATGGGTAAATCTATTGAAGCATACACGAATAGTGTAGAACTAAAAAATCAAACCTTAATTGTCCAATTAAGCTCTGCTCCCTTAAGAGAAGAATTGAGTTATGGGAAATCAAAAATTATTACAAACATCAATGAATTTCTCCGACGCGAGGTAATCAAAGAACTTATTTTAGCTTAATACTAAATAGAAATTAATCACATAAAAAAAGCCAAACGTTATCGTTTGGCTTTTTTTATATTTTATGAAAATTGTTTATTAGAACATTTCTCTTCCAGAAAAATGAAAACTACCTTCAATAGCAGCATTTTCATCACTATCAGAACCATGAACTGCATTTTCTCCAATAGAAGTTGCATATAATTTTCTGATAGTACCTTCAGCAGCTTCAGCTGGATTTGTAGCTCCAATTAAAGTTCTGAAATCTTCAACTGCATTATCTTTTTCTAAGATAGCAGCAACAATAGGCCCACGAGTCATGAATTCAACTAACTCTCCAAAGAAAGGTCTTTCATTATGCACAGCGTAAAAAGCTTCAGCATCAGCTTTAGTCATTTGCGTAAGCTTCATTGCTACAATTCTGAACCCAGCTGCGTTAATTTTTCCTAAAATCCCTCCAATATGTCCATTTTCAACGCCATCAGGCTTAATCATGGTAAATGTTCTGTTAGTTGCCATCTTTATTTCTTTTTTTAAATTTTGTGCAAAAATAGGTATTTTACTTATATCTGCAACTATGTTTTCACTAAAAACAAAAAGAGCAGTAAAACTGCTCTTTTTAAATGATTGTTATCAATATGTTTACTAGAAACGTTTTGTTTGCACTATACGCATACCGTAAAATTCATAAGTATTACCTGGTAATGTAGATACTTTATTAGAAATTCTACAGAAAGATGCTTTACTATCCCATGATCCACCTTTTACAATACGCTTTTCACCTCTTCTTGGTCCACTAGTATTAGGGTCTTGAACCATTCCTTTCTTTACAGCCATAAAGTGATTTTCGTCATAAAAATCCCAACACCATTCCCATACATTACCATTTAAATCAAAAATACCTAATTCATTAGCATATTTAGATCCATAAGCATGTGGTCTAGCTTCACTGTTTTCAACATTCCATGAAGTCAACTCTAAATCATTAGCTCCAACATATTTGTATCCTTTTCCTTTTCTTCCACCATGAGCTGCAAATTCCCATTCTGCTTCAGTTGGCAATCTAAATCCGTTAGAATCAAAATCACACACATAACGTGGACCTACTTTTGAATACGCTTTTGTATATCCTTGTTTTTCACTTAACCAGTTACAAAATTCAACTGCTTGTTCCCAAGTTATGTTCGTAATTGGAAAATCATTATTCCACCCCCATGCTTGCATAGGAGGCATTTTTAATTTGTTCGCTTTTGTAAATTCTTTCCACTCCCAAACGGTTACTTCGAATTTACTCATGTAAAATTCTTTAACAGAAACCTTACGTTGTGGCTTCTCATCTTTTTCAGCTTGCATGTCTTTTTTATTAGCTCCTAACATAAAAGATCCTGATTCTACTTTTACCATTTCTGGCCAAGCTTGATTATTTCCTTGTGCAAAAGACAAAGAAACACATAGCACCATTAATAGAATACTGTTTAAAATGTAATTTTTTTTCATTTTGAATTATTTTAAAGGTTTTGTTTAATTCGGTGCGAATGTAATAATTCTAACACAACATCATATGCATTTGTTAAGAAATTATCAAAACGACACCCTTCACTATAGCATTTAAGGCATAAATTATGCCATAATTTTTCCTGAATACTTATATTCGCAATAATTATGGAGGCAAAAGATATAAAAAAAATCAAAACTTTATTACAATCATCTGAAAACATTGTAATTACTTGTCACAAAGGGCCTGATGGAGACGCTATAGGATCTACTTTAGCTTTATACATATATTTAAAGAAACAACGGAAGAATGTTAAGGTAATTGTTCCTGACGATTTTCCATTTTTCTTAAAATGGCTTCCTGAAAGTGAACACATATTATTGTATGAAGGAAATAAGGAGGAATCAGATAGTATAATTAATAATGCTGATTTAATTTTCACTTTAGATTTTAATGCATTACACCGAACTGGTGATATGCAGAAAATACTGAGTAATGCTACGGCTAAATTCGTCATGATTGACCATCATCAGCAACCCGATGATTATGCCGAAGTAACGTATTCTGACACTTCCATTTGTTCAACCTGTCAAATGGTGTATCATTTTATAGAGGCATTAGATGATTTAAATAGAATTGATACGGATATTGCAAATTGCATCTATACTGGTATTATGACAGATACTGGGTCCTTCAGATTCCGATCTACAACAAGTACCACACATAGAGTAATTGCTAACCTGATTGACATTGGGATAGATAATGCTAAAATTCATCAAAATGTATATGATAGTAATTCATATAATAGATTACAGCTTTTAGGGAAATCATTAAACAACCTTAAAATTATTCCTGAATTAAACACTGCATACATTAGTTTATCTGCTGATGAACAAAATGAATTCAATGCTCAAAAAGGAGATACAGAAGGCGTAGTTAATTATGCACTATCACTACAAGGAATAAAATTAGCTGCTATATTTAAAGAAGACCAAAACAGTAAATTAATAAAAATATCATTACGATCTAAAGGAGATTTTTCTGTAAATGAATTTTCCAGAGCACACTTTAATGGTGGTGGACATACAAATGCAGCTGGAGGAGCTAGTAAGCTTTCATTAGAAGAAACCCTTGATAAATTTATTAGTATATTACCAAACTATACAAAAGAATTAAGCTAATGAAATACCTAAGCATATTATTATTATTTTTAAGTATTGTAGCATGTAAAGAACCTCAGGCTAGAAAACCAGTTACTATTAAGTCAGGGAACTGGCAAAGTTCTATTGATCGTACTAAAAAAATTATGCAGCTTGAAAACGAGGCCATAGAAGTATATATTAAAAAGGACTCCACAAATACATATCTTAACTCTGGAAAAGGTTTTAAGTATACTTATATTAAAAAAGATACCGTTAATACTTACACATCAAATTTTGGTGATCAATTATTATATACATATTCAGTAAGTGATTTAAATAATAATTTAATTTACACTTCAAATGAAATTGGTAAAAAAACGTATTTTATAGATCAAAAAGCAGAAATTATTGAAGGATTTCGTCAAGGCTTAAAAATGATTAAAGTTGACGAAGAAATTAAATTTATATTCCCTTCTCAATTGGCGTATGGCTATAGTGGTGATAGAAAAAAAATAGATATCAATACACCAATAATATGTACCGTTAGCTTAAAAGAATTAAAACCAAAACAGAATTAATAAACAAATGAACAACATGAAATTACTATTATTATCATTATTTTTTGCTGCTACTGCATGCAACGAGCAATACCCAGATTTAGGAGACGGAATGTATGCTGAATTCACAACAAACAAAGGTAAAATTGTTTGTCAGTTAGAATATGAAAAAACTCCTATTACAGTTGCCAACTTCATTTCCTTAGCAGAAGGAACAAACACTATGACTTCTGATGGCTATAAAGGAAAAAAATACTATGATGGCTTAAAATTCCACAGAGTTGTTGACAACTTCATGATTCAAGGTGGATGTCCTTTAGGCACTGGTAGTGGTGATCCTGGCTACAAATTTAAAGATGAATTTGACCCAAGTTTAGTACACGACAAAGCTGGTATTTTATCAATGGCAAATGCTGGCGCAGGCACTAATGGAAGTCAATTTTTTATCACACATAAAGAAACAGCTTTTTTAAACAATAGACACTCTGTTTTTGGGCATGTATTAACAGGACAAAGTACTGTAGATGCAATTGTACAAGGTGATACTATACAGACAGTGAAAATAATCAGAAAAGGAAGCGCTGCTAAACAATTTGACGCTGCTAAGATTTTTGAAGAGCATTTTGCTGCTGAGGAAAAAGAGCAAGAAAGAATTAAGGCTGAAATGGATAAGTCTATTGATGAAGTAGCTAAAGGTTATGAAAAAACAGCAACTGGATTACGTTACAACATTACACAAAAAAATACTGAAGGAAAATCTGCAAAAAGAGGAGAAACAGTTCAAGTTCATTATACTGGAATGTTAGTAGACGGAACTACATTTGATTCTTCAGTAGATAGAGGTCAACCAATCTCTTTCCCTATTGGTACTGGTAGAGTTATACCAGGTTGGGATGAAGGACTTATGTTATTAAAAGAAGGTGAAAAAGCACGCTTAGTAATACCTCCTTACTTAGGATATGGAAAAAGAGGAAAAGGTCCTATTCCTGCAAATGCAATCTTAATTTTTGATGTAGAGCTTATTAAAGCTGGAAATTAATATTATAAAATAAGCACATAAAAAAAGCCACTCAAATGAGTGGCTTTTTTTATGTGCTTATTTTAACTTATTACTTCTTAGGAGTTTCTTTTAATACTTCTAAAAAGAAATGCCAGTATTTTTTAGCAGAAGAAATGCATGCTCTTTCATCTGGAGAATGCGCTCCTTTAATCGTTGGGCCAAAAGAAACCATTTCCATTTCAGGATAATGAGTTCCTAAAATACCACATTCCAAACCTGCATGACAAGCAGCAACATTAGCTTCTTCTCCGTTTATTTTTTTATAAATTTCAGCCGTTAGCTTTACAATTGAAGAATTCATATTTGGAGTCCAACCTGGGTAAGAACCAGATAATTCAACTTCAAAACCGCCTAACTCAAAACAAGAAGTTAACTTGTTTGCTAAGTCATCTTTATTAGAATCTACTGATGAACGTGTTAAACACATTACTACTGCTTCTCCATCAGCAATGATGATTTTAGCAATGTTATTAGAGGTTTCTACCAATCCTTCAATATCGGGGCTCATCCTATGCACTCCATTTAAAGCAGCATAAATAGCTTTAATTGCCGTTTCTTGAGCTCCAAGCTCCATTACCTTTTTAGGCAATTCCGTAGATGAAACAACAACTTCTAAATCAGCTTCTAAGCTTGCATATTCAGCTTTTATATTTGCAACCTCAATAGCAATCTCTTTTTCAAAAGAAGTAGCATTCACTTTATCAACAACTACAACAGAAAAACCTTCTCTTGGTATTGCATTACGTAAACTTCCTCCTTTTATAGATGACACACGTAATCCGTATTTTTCATATCCTTTAAACAACAAACGGTTCATGAACACATTTGCATTCCCTAAACCTTTGATGATATCCATTCCTGAATGCCCTCCATTTAATCCTTTAATTTCAATAGAATACCCAACAGTTCCTTCTGGAGTATTTTCTTCAGTATATGATTTTGTTGCAGTAACATCAATACCACCTGCACAACCTACACCAATTTCATCATCCTCTTCCGTATCTAAATTTAAAAGAATATCACCGTTAAGTAATCCTCCTTCTAAACCGAAAGCTCCACCCATTCCAGTTTCCTCATCAATAGTAAACAATGCTTCCAATGCGGGATGTTGGATTGTTTTTGATTCTAAAACGGCCATAATTGTAGCAACCCCTAAACCATTATCGGCTCCAAGAGTAGTCCCTTTAGCACGTACCCAATCACCATCAACATACATTTCTATCCCTTGAGTATCAAAATCAAAGTTAACATTTGCATTTTTTTGGTGCACCATGTCTAAATGTGATTGTAATACCACCATTTTTCTATCCTCCATCCCTGGAGTAGCAGGTTTTCTTACAATAACATTCCCTACAGCATCAATTATAGTCTCTAATCCTAAATCTTCACCGAATTTTTTCATAAACGCAATTACACGCTCTTCCTTTTTAGATGGACGAGGCACTGCGTTTAAGTCTGCAAATTTATTCCAAAGTTCTTTTGGCTCTAACTCTCTTATTTCTTGATTCATGGTATGTTCATTTTTATGCGCCAAAGATACTGAGTTTAATTCAATATTTTACAGCAGTCTTTCTTTAGATTTTTGTATTTTGTATTTTCGTTTATTAATTTACTTAATAGTTTGTACTCATTATTCATACTTCCTTCTCTTCTTAGAAAAGGCATTTAATTAAACATGTTTAAAAACAAAAAAATAGTTGTAGCGATTTTACTTCCCATACAAATAGTCATTGTAAAAGTTTTAGCTAATTATCCTGATTTTGTAGAAAAATACTATAGTAACGGAGTATACCCAGCAATATCAAAAACATTACGATACATCCTTGGATGGATTCCTTTTTCCGTTGGAGATGTACTATACGCTCTACTTATTGTATTTATAATTAGATGGTGCTACAAAAACCGAAAATACTTTTTAAAAAAACCAATACAAATCTTTACTAGTATTCTTGCTTTCTTGTCGGTTATCTATTTCGCATTTCATTTATTATGGGGTATGAATTATTATAGAAACCCATTATATAAAACACTAAATTTAAATAAAGAATATACCACTGAGCAATTAGTAATGGTTACAGAAAAATTTATCGAAAAAACAAATGCTATTCATTTAAAAATAACTTCTAACGACACCTTAAAAGCCATTATACCACATACCAAATCACAAGTATTCCAAAAAACTACTATTGGCTATAAACAATTACAAAAAAAATATCCTGATTTAAAATATCAGCCTAGGAGCATTAAAAAATCCTTATGGTCTCTTTCTTTAGCGTATTCAGGGTATAGTGGTTATTTAAATCCTTTTACTAACGAAGCACAAGTAAATTATCTTATTCCAAAATATCACTTCCCACTAGTGAGCTGTCATGAAGAAGCGCATCAAATTGGTTTTGCAGCAGAAAATGAAACCAATTTTATAGGTTATTTGGCCTGTATGGAAAATTCGGATGTCTATTTTAATTATGCTGGTGCAAACTTTGCCGTACGGTATTGTATGAGTGAATTATACCGACGAGACATAAATAAATATGAGTTTTTATTACAAAAGCTCAATTTAGGTGTGCGCAAAGATTTTCAGGAAAGCCAAGACTTCTGGAATAGTTACCAAAATCCGATTGAGCCTGTTTTAAAATATAGTTATGATTTATTCCTAAAAAGTAACAACCAACAAAAAGGAATTAAAAGCTATAGTTATGTAGTAGCGTTATTAGTAAATTACGAGTGTAAACAAGATTTATAATTTTTCATCGTTATATATAACATGAGACTTCTTTATACTATACTAGTAACTATGCTTTTGTTTAGCTGCAAAAAGCAAGCAGATCATCAAGAATTAACGGACAATACTCCTGAAGAAATTACTGTCATAACACCAGTACTAGATGATGATGAATACAATGAGATAATTCTTGACTCTACTAAACTCGGTATTAACTTCACCCCTAAAGGTGACTACAATAACCTATTAGATGCAATAGAAAATAAGAGAGTTTCCTTTCAAAGTCAGTATACCTATACACCACAAAAAATATTAGATAGTGTATCCGATTATTTTATGGATACACTATTGAATAATATTGTACCACATTGGTATGACACTACCTGGGCATACGAAGGACACACCAACACTCCTATGCAAGGAGAAATTGCTTGCGGTTATTTTGTATCTACTACACTGAGGCATTTTGGTTTTAAACTTAACCGATATAAAATGGCACAACAACCTGGATTAAATGAGGCTTTAAGCTTACAAACTAGAAGTGAATTAAAAATATACAGAAATATTGATTACCCTAAACTTAAAAAGAACCTACTCAAAACCTATACTGATGGCATCTATTTTGTTGGACTTAGCAATCATGTTGGCTATGTGCTTATAAAAAACAAGGAACTCTATTTTTTACATTCCAGCTATTGTGACAATCAAGTGGTTATTGAATATGCAGAACATTCATATTGTTTTGAGAGTGACATTTATGTATTTGCAGAAATTTCTACCAATAAGAATCTACTAAAAAAATGGATTTTTAAGGAACAGATACCTATTGTTCATTAGCCATTACTTCTCACCTATTAACCCATCTGCAGGTTTTACAAATTTAGAAGCCTCAATTACTCCCTCAGAAACGCTAATGTTTTCAAAATCAGCTGCATTACTTGGTGTTACAGGCAAATTATTCTCTGAATCATACCATTGTAATTTCTTTGGCAACAATAGACTATTCACTTTTTGCCAATCCGTATATTTAATATAGTGTATTTCGGCACTTGGTTTATCATCTCCATAAGTAACAGTATATCCCAACCAAGTCATTTGCTGTGAAGCTTTATCAAAATACACAAAGTAATTATCTTCAGGAGAATCCCCTACATTAGTACCATAAGTAATTTTATACCCTGTATACGTTTTATTTTCAAAATGCAAATCACCTACTTTTGAATAAGTTATTCCGGGATCTCCTAACACGAAAGGCATGGCATAAAAGTAAAAATAAAGATTATGATAAAAGCGTGCTCTTTCTACAGGGAACTTTCCTTCAGCGTTCATCCAAACATCATTCCCATCAAACCCTATAGTAAATTTTGAAGAACTAATTAATGTTTTACGAGATTTTAAATCAATTACGTGAGTTTCAGTAGCACCTCCTTTTTTCAATAAATCAAAGGATAACTGATTCATTGCATCCCAGTGTTCATAAGTTCCATGAGCAGCAAACATACCATTCAATTTCCTTGGGAACCGTTCTGTAACACTTACTTCAAAAACTTCATTTACTTCTTTAGCAGTTTGTGCAAACCCAAAAGAACTAACTAAAAACAATACTATTAAGCTAAACTTTTTCATTTCCTATATATATTTGATATAGGTTGTCTGCTACATTATCATATCCTTACATTCAGCTTATAGTTTTTATTTGAAAATAATTTATACCGTTGCTTTTTTCTGGTTTTCATAAAACACATCTGCTTGTAAGCGAATTAATTCTACTGCTTTTTTCTTTTTGTATTGATATGATTCTTCTGATTCCTTTATATCTGCATGTACTTTATTACTAACAGCATTAGTGGTTTTTAAGTTATTCTGTCTTTCATGAACTTGTTGCTGAACCCATGTTTTAACTTCCGATTCTTGATTTTCAAGCTTAAAATCATACTCACTTTTGTGGGCTAGTAACTTAGCCAATATTGGAGATGTTTCTATTGCTAAAAATAATATAAAAATAAAAAAAGAAGGTAACCACGGTAATTTCCCTAAAGCAGTTACACGAGCCATTAATCCGTCAAAGCCATCAATAATAGGTTGTGTAGTTAACAACTGTGTTTCATAGGAATTATTGAGTGTTACTATTTGGTTTTCAATTGCTGAAATTTTTTCTTTATTGGTTGTTTTCAGTTCCTGTAATTCCAACAACATGCCATCATGTTTATCTCGTTTCTCTTTATAAACAGGGCCTTTACCAAGTAGTTTAGTCCCTTCTCTACCTTCTGCCTCAGCAATATAAGTACTATATAAATTATTAACTTCAGACTCTTTTTGTGAAATTTCCTTTTTAAAGTTTTCTATTTGAGAAGTCAACTCAGTAATCTTTGGCGTGTATTGCAAAGCTACCTGGTCTTTATTCTCCAGCGTCATGGTATTTTTTTCTTCCAAGAGAACTTGATTAATCTCTTTTTCAAATATTTTCAGCTCCAATGGTTTAGAAATTACTACAGCAATAATCATCGCTAATAAAATTCTAGGCGAGGCTTGTAGTAATTCTTGTGAAAAGCGCTCTCTTTTCTTTATGGTAGAAACGATAAATCTATCCAAATTAAAAATTAAGAGCCCCCAAACTAATCCAAATCCAATAGAAATTATAAGATTATCAAATACAGTGTACAGCGCATAGCTAGCAGCAATAAAAGCCATAACTGCAGTAAAAAAAACGGTGGCCCCGATACCTGCATATTTTGTTTGTTCCCCTTTTGAGCAGTTATCTAAAAGGTCGGTATCTGCCCCTGAGCAGACAATAAAGAATTGTTTTAACATGATGAGTGTTATTTTGATTGATGATTATGATGATACTATTAGAACGCAAAGTGTGCCAATTTGTTACATAAAAAAGGAATTAGTTTCGCAATTAATTTATTATCTGCACTTAATGCTTTAATTGAACCTACATAAGTCTACTTTACTTTATATATTTGCCTCATGCAATATATTAGTAGTACACAAAATGCACTAGTTAAAAAAGTGCTTCAATTACAAGAGAAATCAAGGCTTCGAAAAAAAGAAGGTTTGTTTACCGTAGAGGGTGTTAGAGAACTAGAGCTCGCATTAAAAGGAGGCTATGAAATAGATACTATTTTACTGTATGAAGACTTAATCCCTGAAGGCAACATAAACAAATTAACAGATCAACAAATTAACTTAGTTAGTGTATCCAAAGAAGTACATCAAAAAATATCCTATAGAAGTTCAACAGAAGGTGTTGTTGCTATTGTAAAAACGAAATCAAATTCTTTAGATTCAATTGTTTTTAATACAAATGCACCTTTGGTGCTAATTGCTGAAGCTCCTGAAAAACCAGGAAACATTGGTGCTATTTTACGTACTGCAGATGCTGCTAATATGGATGCCATTTTTATTGCAAATCCGAAGACTGACCTATACAACCCAAATATTATTCGTTCCAGTGTAGGTTGTGTGTTTACAAATCAAATCGCTACAGGAACAACAGAAGAAATTATTGATTTTCTAGCAGCTAAAAATATCAATATTTACGCGGCTACTTTACAGAATTCAAACGAGTATCATCAAGAAGACTATACAAAAGCTTCTGCGATTGTTGTAGGAACTGAAGCTACTGGATTAAGTCAAGAATGGAGAGATGCTGCCAAACAAAATATTATTATCCCTATGCAAGGACAAATAGATTCTATGAATGTATCCGTTGCAGCTGGTATATTAATCTTTGAAGCAAAGCGTCAGAGAAACTTTAAATAATTAATTAAACAACATGACTGCACAAACCATATTTTACCTTATTATCGGAATTCTAATTTTCGATTTCTTAGTTGATAAATTTTTAGATTACCTCAACTCAAAACATTACAACGACGAGATACCTACTGAGTTACAAGATGTTTATGATAAGGAAGAGTATAAAAAATCGCAAGCATATAAATTGACAAATAATAAGTTTGGAAACATCTCGTCATTATTTTCTATACTCCTAACTTTAGGATTCCTATTTTTTGATGGTTTCAGAATAGTTGATGATTATGCAAGAACATTTACTAATAATAACATTTTGATTGCGCTACTCTTTTTTGGAATAATCATGATAGGCTCGGATATTATAACTACTCCTTTTTCATACTATCACACTTTTGTTGTAGAAGAAAAGTTTGGCTTTAATAAATCTACTAAAAAATTATTTTTTATTGACAAAATAAAAGGTTGGTTGATGAGTGCTGTACTTGGTGGTGGAATTTTAGCGCTTATTATTTGGTTTTATGAATTCGCCGGTGTTGATTTTTGGTTATATGCCTGGGCTTTAGTAGCAGTTTTCAGCTTATTTATGAATATGTTTTATGCAAAATTAATTGTTCCGTTATTTAATAAACAAACTCCTTTAGAAGAAGGTTCTTTAAGAGATAAAATCGCTGCTTACGCAGAAAAATCTGGTTTCCAATTGGACAATGTATTTGTAATTGATGGATCCAAAAGAAGTACCAAAGCCAATGCCTATTTTTCTGGATTTGGAAGTCAAAAAAGAATTACATTGTTTGATACTCTAATAAACGATTTAGAAGAAGATGAAATTGTTGCGGTACTAGCTCATGAAGTTGGCCATTACAAACGTAGACACATCATTTACAACCTATTTTTATCAACCGGATTAACCGGATTCACACTGTGGTTATTATCACTATTTATTGCTAGTCCGGTTTTATCAGAAGCATTAGGTGTACAAATTCCATCGTTTCACATTGGTATGATTGCTTTCGGATTATTATACAGTCCTATATCTCAAATTACAGGATTATTTATGAATAGTTTATCACGTAAATTTGAATACCAAGCTGATAATTATGCCAAAGAAACACACAATTCAGGTGATTTAATTCGTTCATTAAAAAAATTATCTAAGAATAGTTTAAGTAACCTTACACCGCACTCTACCTATGTTTGGTTTCATTATTCACACCCAAGCTTATTACAACGAATTAAAAACTTAAAATAAAATTAGTTTCATAAAAAAAGCACCAATTAAGGTGCTTTTTTTATGAAACTATATAATTACAAAATTACTCTACAATAATTTTCTTCACTATTTTTCTAGATCCATTATTTACTTCAATAAAGTATAACCCAGATTGAACTGAGTTCATTTTAATTTCTTCCTTAAAGTTAGATGAACTTTCATAATGTCTATTATAAACTCTTCTTCCTCTAATGTCGTACACTATAATATCAACCTCACTTTCAAACATAGTGTTCATTTTAATAGTAAAAACACCATTATTTGGGTTAGGATAAATATCAAAATTATTAATAGTACTCTCTTCTACTCCTAACGGGGCTTGCCAAGTACAAATTTCTAAATCCCAACCAGTCAAAGTTCCTGAAGAAGGGTTAGCATTGTCGGTTATTGTTAAAGTCCATGTACCATCCGCATTTTCTCCATTAAAATCGAATAAAGATCCTACAGGTTGATAACTTAATCCATCTGTATACGGACATGGTAACGTTGCAGAAGCAGCTTGATCATCTAAACTCACATTAAAATCGTCATCATTACCACATGAGTTAGAAATTAACTGTACTTCCGTTCCTAATGGACTTGTTAATTTAAAGGACAATTGCCCTAACCTTGGATGCGTACCAGTAATATTGTTCACATTTACATCTATTATATCTCCAATACTACTTATTGTTACAGTTGATGTAACAAATGATTGATTTGGTATTACTACCGGAACATCTGTGCTTGCTTCAGTTGTACACGAAGGGCAATCTACTCCAGAAACCACATTTATAAATCCAGTTTTAATCATCACATCAGAACCATTAGCATTGGTTGCCGTAAGTTGTACTGGATAACTACCAGAAACGGTATACATTACTGTTGGGTTTTGATCTGTTGATGCTGCTGGTGAACCTCCAGTGAACACCCATACCCATGATGTTGCGGGGTCACCTGTTGATGTATCTGTAAAGTTAACTGTGTCCTCTCCTAAATCAGTACATAATATTGTTTTGTCTGCATTAAAGTCTGCTATTGGAGGTGTTGGTGGCAATGGTAAAATGTACCCACAACTAGTAAACTCAGTATAAATAGTATTTATATCTGCATTGGAATATCCCATATTTATTGCTGCTTGAAAAGCTGCATTTGCTGCATCATCCTGACTTGAACTTCCGTTAGTCATACCTAAACCTTCCAAAAATATCTTGTCAGTTTTTGCTCTACCAATAATATCATAAATATTCATCAAACAAGTAGACCAAATTTGTCCATCTGTATGAATCTGCCCTACTAAACCTCCAGGGTATGACGCTCCATAATCTGTAGTTCTTCCCCCCCAACATTCATTATGTCCATCCCAATTAAACACATAATTATGTGCTGCGTCAGCGGGAGTCCAATTTCCTAAACTTCTATTATATGATTGTGCCCAATAATCTCCACTTCCTTCACTAAGTCCATCTACTTGCGACAAACCACCTGAGGTTACCCAGTCGTGTAATCCGTGTCCTAATTCATGGTATACAACATCAGAATCCTCAGCATCATCAACACATCCTTCTCCAAAAGCCAATTCTCCTGATCCACTAGAATAATGAGAATTATCCGCTCCACTTAACCCTGAAGGATCAACCCGAACACCTGTTGCATATTGATATGGCATTAGGCTAATATTTAATATCGTATTTATATAACGCATTGAAGTATCAATATGGTAATACACACTTACTGCTTCAAAACGATCATCATTACGTTGGTATAAAAAATCAGAGGATGCCTGCTCGAATAAACCATTAAAAGGTGATTCAGAATCCACAACTTCTGCATATGGTCCTACTAGACTATAATTCCCACTACCAAACGTAATATCCAATAATGATACTGTAAAAGTTTGACTTGTTAAATCGGCTGAATTCGCATCAGCATTATCCGTATATCCACCTGAACCATAAGCAACGGTGGCTGATGAAAGCGGATCTGGATCAAACACATTACCTGTTCCACTAGCCATAACAAAATTTGATTTATTTCTAGTAGATGGAGTTTTATCAGAACAGCCACTATGATCACCTTTAGCTTTACAATTTTTATCGTTGTTATTACCGCAATAATAGAATGACATGTCCACAACTTTAAAAACCTCCTCTGAGTTAGCATCAATAAAAACATGCCATTCACCCAAAGGCACTGTACTTGATATTACCACTTCATAGGCCAAACGAGTCATCCTAGCATTTTTGTAAACCATTAAATTATTTGAAGTATAATTTACATTGCTTTTTACATTTAAATAATCAAAGGCCAATTGATAAGCTTTCTCTTTAGTTACATTTGGTGTACTAGTAGTAATGTTAATGTTAGTCTGATAGCTACTCATTACATAAACCACCTCATTTTTAGGAGAAATAGTTATAGTTACCTCTGCTTTATTTACTGGCACTCCATTTAAAAACTGACGATAACGCACCACTGAACCAGATGATGTTGTTCTTGTGGCATGATGACGTAAGTTTTGTAATTCATTTTTAGGAATTCCTAATTTTCTAGATTCTTTAGCTAAATAATATTGAGCCATCGATTCTGGAGATCCTTTAGGGACCGTTAGATTAATCTGATATAAGGCTACTGGTATACCCGTACGAACATCATAACGTATGTTATCCTTTAGAGTTGTAGTTATTTTTTCATCCTCTTCTAAACTAATTTCAAAAGATCTTTCAGAAACTGGTTTCTGTGCCATTACTCCAATACTAAAAAGTAATGTTCCAAAAAGCACCAAGTTCATTTTTAGAAATCTTTTTTTCGGGTATTTCTTTATCATATCTCTGGGTTTGTCTTAAAAATATACATTTGTCACACTATTTTCAATAATACATCAGACTATTTCACACCAAAAACAACATTTATCGACGTATCTAATAATAAGTCCGATAAACAGACTGGTGCTTTCTAAAAGTTAAGAACACAATGAACCATTAGTAAATTACTTTTTTCAAATAAAACTTTGCTATTAAATAATTTTACATAACTTTGTAGCCAAGATGAATACAATTACAACAAATAACACAAACTGGTGGTGGTTCCGATTTAACTCAATAATCGTGAACTAAGTATCCTGTTTATATAACTCATAACAAAGGCTTACCGTTTTCGGTAAGCCTTTTTTTATACAAATAACTGAAATGAAAATAAATACATTAACATCCACAAGCCTGTCAGACACAATTACTCCAGTAGGATTGTACTTAAAACTACGTGATCAATTTCACAATAGTTTTTTGTTAGAGAGCTCTGACTATCATGGTAACGAGAATAATTTCTCATTTATCTGTTTAAAACCTTTAGCTACATTTACTGCTAACGGAAGCACAGTAACCACAAGTATTTTAGGTGATGAGCAAAAAGTGACCGTTTCGAATAAAAAAGATGTTACTACACGTTTACAAAATTTTATTTCAACCTTTGATGTTGAAAAAAATAATAAAGTAACCAACGGTATTTTTGGATATAGTAGCTATGATGCCATTCAGTACTTTGATACTATTAGCTTAGATGAACAAAAAAGGAAAAACACTACTCCTGAAATGCAATACTCCTTATTTCAATTCATCATTCAAATAGATCATTTTAAAAATGAAATGACCATTTTAGAAAACTGTCCTGAAGGAGCTATATCTGAAATTCCTACCATCGAGCGATTGGTGAAAAATAATAATCATCCGCAATATCATTTTAATTTAGAAGGTGATCAAGCTTCTAATATAACCGATCAGGAATTTAAAGACCTAGTTACTAAAGGGAAAGAACACTGCCAACTAGGTGATGTTTTTCAAGTGGTGCTCTCTCGACAATTTTCTCAAAAATTTAATGGAGATGATTTTAATGTGTATAGAGCCTTACGCTCAATAAACCCATCTCCATATTTATTTTATTTTGATTTTGGTGATTTCAAATTATTTGGTTCTTCACCAGAAGCACAATTAAAAGTGGTAAACGGTAAAACAACTATAAACCCTATTGCCGGAACTTTTAAACGTACAGGAAATGATTTAGAAGATCAACAATTGGCAGAGGAATTAGCAAAAGATCCTAAAGAAAATGCAGAACATACCATGTTGGTAGATTTAGCTAGGAATGACTTAAGCCGACATGGAAAAAACGTGACAATAAAAACCTATAAAGAAGTTCAGTTTTACAGTCATGTGATTCATTTAGTTTCTGAAGTTGAAGCAGAAAATAAAAATGAAGATGCTATACAAATGTTTGCTGACACATTTCCTGCAGGAACACTTTCTGGAGCTCCAAAATACAAAGCAATGCAATTGATAAATCAATATGAAAATCAAAATAGAGGATTTTATGGTGGCGCAATTGGTATCTTTGGTTTTGATAGAAGCGTAAACCATGCTATTACCATCAGAAGCTTTATGAGTAAAAACAATACCTTGTATAGTCAAGCTGGTGCAGGTGTAACAGTTAGTTCAAATGAAGAAAAAGAATTACAAGAAGTAAATAATAAACTAGGCGCTTTAAAACAAGCACTAACCTTAGCTGAAAAAATTTAATCATGGAAAAGATAATAGTACTTGACAATTACGATTCATTCACATACAATTTAGTGCACTATATAGAATCGAACCCCAATTATGAAGTTGATGTGTTTAGAAATGATGAAATTTCTATTGATGCTATTGATAATTACAGCACGATAATTCTTTCTCCTGGACCAGGACTTCCTGAAGAAGCGGGCATCTTAAAAGAATTAGTTAAAAGATATGCTTCTTCAAAAAAAATATTAGGAGTTTGCTTAGGAATGCAAGCCATAGGTGAAGTGTTTGGAGGAGAACTTGAAAACCTCAACGATGTTTTTCACGGTGTTTCAACACCAATAACTATTACTAAACCTAGTGATTTATTATACAAGAACCTTCCTGAAAACATTGAAGTAGGTAGATATCATAGTTGGGTGATTTCTAATAATAACTTTCCAAACAAATTAGTAGTTACCTCAAAAGATGCTAATAATCAAATTATGTCAATCAAGCATCAGGACTATAATGTCTATGGAGTACAGTATCATCCTGAATCCATTTTAACGGAACATGGTAAGGAAATCATTAATAATTTTTTAGAGATATAATACAATGTCTATTAATAATAAATCAAAAATGGATATGGAAACTCCAACATTGAACAAAATAAAAAAGCATAACCCGATGGTGGGTTTGAATCAACTATTCGATCATCAAAAGCTTACAAAAGAACAAGCATATGAAACGCTAACTCGTATAGGAAAAGGTGATTTTAATGGATCGCAAATAGCTGCATTTCTAACTATTTTCCTAATGCGTAATATATCCGCTGATGAGCTAACAGGGTTTCAAAACGCCTTACTAGACTTGTGCTTAAAAATGGATTTTTCAGAATTCAATACTATTGATGTGTGTGGTACAGGTGGTGATGGAAAAGATACTTTTAACATCTCAACACTAGCAGCATTTGTAGTTGCAGGAGCTGGATATAAGGTTGCTAAACATGGTAACTACGGAGTATCATCGTCATGTGGATCATCAAATGTATTGGAGCATTTAGGTTATGAATTCACCAATGACGAATCTGCTTTAAAACGACAATTGGATACTGCAAATTTCTGTATGATGCATGCACCATTATTTCATCCGGCTATGAAAAATGTAGCACCAATTAGAAAAGAACTAGGAATCAAAACCTTTTTCAATATGTTGGGACCACTAGTAAACCCTAGCAACCCACAGAACCAATTGGTTGGTGTATTTAATTTAGAAATTGCAAGAATCTATAATTATATGCTACAAAAATCAGGAAAAAACTACAGTATCTTACATAGTTTAGATGGATATGATGAAATTTCTCTTACTGGAAAATTCAAGCAATATTCTAATACTACCGAAGTCTTACTATCTCCTGAACAAATAGGGTTTCCACAACACAGTCAGGAAGCTATTTTTGGAGGAAACACCATAAAAGATGCAGCAACAATTTTCACTAATGTATTAGAAAATAAAGGAACTCAATCACAACAAAATGTAGTTTTAGCAAATGCTTCACACGCTATACATTGTTTGGAGCCAACTAAAACTTTACAAGATTGTATTTTTATAGCTAAGGAGTCTTTAGCATCTGGAAAAGCACTGGCAAGTTTAACTCAAGTTATACGATAAGCATGAATATATTAGACACTATAATAACACATAAGAAAATAGAAGTTGCTGCAGCTAAAAACACCCAGTCGATAAAAGCATTGGAAGAAAGTAGTTATTTTTCTGCTCCAAAAATTTCTTTAAAAGAGTATATTTTACGAGATGATAAGTCAGGGATTATTGCTGAATTCAAACGTAAATCACCATCTAAAGGAACTATTAACGAAACTGCTTTAGTAGAAAACGTTACCATAGGATATAATAATGCTGGTGTTTCTGCTCTATCTGTACTGACTGACACTATTTTTTTTGGTGGAACAAACGAAGATGTTTTAACAGCCAGACAAGTGAATGCTATACCTATATTACGAAAAGATTTCACTATTGATGAATATCAAATTATTGAAGCTAAATCCATAGGTGCAAACGCTATTTTATTAATAGCTGCTGTATTGACAAAAGCTGAAATTAAACAGTTTACTGCTTTAGCCCACAGCATAGGATTAGAAGTATTACTAGAAATTCATACTACAGAAGAGCTAGACAAATACATCCCTGAAATAAGTGTTGTGGGAATTAATAACCGAAATTTAAAAACGTTTGAAGTTGATTTTGAAAACGCTATTCGTTTAGCAAAATCTCTACCTACAAATACAGTAAAGATTGCAGAAAGTGGTATTAGCGATTATAAAAATATCGATTATTTAAAAGCACAAGGGTTTGATGGTTTCTTAATAGGTGAAAATTTTATGAAAAAAGAAAACCCTGGTTTAGCATGTAGTGATTTTATCAAAAAAATAAACAAAAATAGTCATGCTTAAATTAAAAGTTTGCGGCATGCGAGATAGTGAAAACATAAATGCGCTTTCAGAAGTACAGCCTGATTTTATTGGATTCATATTTCATGAGAAATCTTCTAGAAACATTTCAGAAGCTGTATTGACAAATACTCCTGAAAACATTGATCGAGTTGGTGTATTTGTTAATAAATCTATAGCCTTTATTGCTAATAAAATTGAACAATACCATCTTGATTATATTCAATTACACGGGAACGAATCTCCTAAATTTTGTAACGAAATAAAGAACCTTGAAGTTGGAGTAATTAAAGCCTTTAATATTTCTGAAAATTTTGATTTCTCAAGCTTAATTAACTATGAGCAACAATGTGATTATTTATTATTTGATGCTTTTGGTAAACAAGCTGGCGGAAACGGAATTACATTTAATTGGGAGTTACTTACAAAATATAAAGGAAAAA
>Ga0209291_1001459_pt1 | contig 20937 bp, 25 predicted proteins | sample GOMGulsemesocosm_FD_184633 | JGI IMG/M metagenome (GOLD analysis project Ga0209291, IMG submission 184633) | Methane-oxidizing microbial communities from mesocosms in the Gulf of Mexico - GOM9B Gulf of Mexico (SPAdes) (version 2) | ecosystem: Environmental > Aquatic > Marine > Cold seeps...
TAAGCTTTTTGTTTTGTTTTTAGTTTGTCGTTTTAAAAAAGCCAAATTAAAAGATTTGGCGGTAAAGTAAAGATACACTTACGTCTCGAATTATACAAGAAAACCCGTATTATTTATAGGTGTTGTTACCACACGTTTTTAATTTTATAATGATAGAAACCCCATAAACTCTTCAGTCTCTCTAGTATACATTTGGTCTTTAATCTTTTTCCCATCATTTCCTATAATTACGAAATATGGTTGTGCATTTGAGTTAAATTCTTCAATTTGAAGGTTAGAGTTTTTATTTCCTATCGTTCTTATTTCTTTGCCTGATTTATCAGAAATAAATTGTTCATCATTGGGTAACTCTCTTTTGTCATCTACATATAGATTGATAAAATGAAATTTATTTTTAAGTTTATCAATTATGATATTATCATTGAGAACGTTTTGTTCCATTTTTCTACAATTAACACAAGAATAGCCTGTAAAAAATAGGAGTAAAGGTTTATTGAGGTTTTTTGATTGACTTAGTAATTCTTTATAATTTGTATTTTCTGGGTTTTTAAATAGACCTTTATATTCTTCAATTTTTGGTTTGTTTTCTTTTTTATATTTTTTATAGGTTGCAAATATTTCTGCATAAGTTTTATTTGGGTTTGAGTTTTTTTGAAGAAATTTATAGAACTTTTCAATATGCTCTTTTGAGGGCATAAGTTGTTCTAAAAGCTTTTTATCGTTTTCCCAATTTTTAATATCTGCTGTCCTTTGAGACAAATCATTAGAAACTTTAAAGAGTATAATTGCTTCTTCATATTCAGGTGTTTTTTTGATATCAATAATCTTATCGAATAAGTCTTGATAGGTAATATTACCTTCCTTTTCACCAGCTAATGGAACTAATAAAGTAGCAAGGACAGGACCATTGCCAAAGAAGTAGGAGTCTATTTGCTCAAGTCCACATTTTGTAAGTTTAGAAAAAGTACTACTTAAAAAATCTAAATCTGTCTTTTTGGATAAGTCCAAGTCAATTTTTTGAGATAATATTTTTTCACACTCAGTCTTTGATTGAGAAAATCCAAAATAGGTTAGGGATATGAATAATAAAAAGAATACTTTTTTCATATGTTGTACAACGTTTAGCTATGAATAGTGCGGGGCAGAAAATCCGCGGATTTTCGTGTCGACACAAGCCATGAGCTTTTAAGTTTTGATTTTAATTTTGTCGTTTTATAAAAGCCAAATTAAAAGGTTTGGCGATGAATGTAAATATACACTTACGTCTCGAATTACACACTGAAACCCACATTATTTATAGGTTTTGTTGTGTGTAGTTTTTATTTTTGGACAATCAGAGTTTTAAGTTCTGATAATGCTGATTCATACTCTTGTCTATTAAAAATGATTGGCTCAATTTTAATTTCTTCATCCTCATCATCAGGATATCCATCACTCCAGACGAAGTCACTCCATTTTACAATATCGTCTTTTTTTTCTATTCTAAACAATACAGCTCCACATCCTTCATCTCCACATTCAGCACAAACATATGCGGAGAACAATCCATTATCCAAGCGAGATTTATTAGCAAGCTTAAAATCATTGAATTCACTAATCTCAAAATTTACATTTGATTTCCATCCGTATTTTCCAATATTGTCACCAACACCTCCAAGTAACTCAGTCATAGAAAAACCATTTATAATAAAGTCAATATAAGTTCTGTCCTCCGAACTAACTTGAGGATGTTTCGTTAAGTGTTTTCTTTCAAAAGTTAGTTTAGACTTCAATTTCCTTTATTTTTTCAGTTTTAATATTTTCTTCCCGAAAACAGGGCTATTAAATTCAATCCTATCTTCAAATTCAAGTGATTCCGTTGGAGGGTCAACAGGAACATTGTCTATTTTGTCAGCTTTTAAATCTGTAAATTCAACATATAAATCGTCATAAATTAGAATTATGTCTTGTCTTCTTTCTATAAATGGTAATTGGGTTGCGCTTTCATTTCGTTTTACAGTCTTATTTGTTAAATCGAAAGCACACCATTCTATCTTTCCTCGATAGAAAAGGAGATTGGTTTCAGGGACAAACAAGAAATCACTTTCGTCAATTTCATTTTCTTTAGAAAGTTCAAATTTTATTCGAGTTTTAATTCCATTATTTTCAAATACTAATTGGGAAGATTGAGTAATTTCTTCATTCAGATGTATTTTTTCCCGATGAATGATATCAAAACCGATAGATGAAATTATATAGTCAAAATTCTTAATTTCCATTTAACTTCGTATTTTCTTATAATTACACACAACGTTTAGCTATGAATATTACGGTGCAGAAAATCCGCGGATTTTCGTGTCGGCACAAGCCATGAGCTTTTAAGTTTTCCATCGTTCATTTTTTCAATTGTGGTGAATTGTTGTGTGCGATCCATTTGGATTTACTTGAATTGAAGTTTTTCCATGATGATGAATCACAGTGTGTGTTCCGTCAGGGTTTACCTGAGTTGATGTTTTTCCGTTATGATGAATTGTTGTATGGGTTCCATCAGGGTTTATTTGAGTCGATGTTTTTCCATTATGATGAATTATAGTGTGAGTTCCATCAGGATTTATTTTAGTTGATGTTTTTCCGTGATGATGAATCACAGTGTGTGTTTCATCAGGGTTTACCTGAGTTGAAGTTTTCTCACTGTCAGTAATTATGATTTCTGAATCATCATGATTTGTTTTAACAGATGTGTTTTGAGTACAACTTGATATTAAAAACCCATATAGTAATATCAAAAAGGGCATTATGATTTTTAGTTTCATTATATTATTTTAAATGGTGCACAACGTTTAGCTATGAATTTTACGGGGCAGAAAATCCGCGGATTTTCGTATCGACACAAGCCATAAGCTTTTAGATTTTGTTTTTAATTTTGTGTTCTTAAATACCAAATTAAAAGATTTGGCGACTATGTAAATATACACAAGCTCTCGGATTACATACTGAAACTCGTATTATTTATAGGTGTTGTTGTAGGTAGTTTTTAATTTTTGTCTAACTCCAAATAGTAAAGCTTTGCAGCTTCTTGAATTTCGTCATCCAAGGTGTCATCAAGTGCATATGAATATAATACCCATTTATCATTTGGCTTATAAAATTTAAAAATAAACCTAATTGGTTGTCGGTCATATTTTATAAGATAGGAGTATAGTTCAAAGCTTTTAGAAAACTTTTTGGTCGTGATAATTTCGTATCCATAATATTTCCCCATATAACTTTCTGTAAAACCATTAACTGTTCCGATAATTTTATCAATGTCATCTTTTATTCGATCAGTCCATTTATTTGTCGCGTATAGATTCTTTACTGCTTTTCCTGCATCTTTTTCATAAGTGGTAAAGAAATCACTTATCATATCTTCAGGACTTGATTGAGCAAATATATTTCCTGACATTGAAATCAGTAGTACAAACAATAGTTTTTTCATAATTTTTATTTTCTATATAGATTTTACTTAATTACCTACAACGCTTAGCTATGAATAGTACGTGGCAGAAAATCCGCGGATTTTCGTATCGACACAAGCCATAAGCTTTTCGGTTTTGTTTTTATATTGTTGGTTTTAAAAGCCAAATTAAAAGATTTGGCGTTGATTGTAAATATACACAAGCTTTCAATTTCAAAGACCAAAACCCGTATTATTTATAGGTTTTGTTAGCGGTTTTTTTTAATTATGAAGTTGAAATAATTCATGTACTATTCCTGATGGATCTTTAAAAGCTGCGTAACGGCCCCATTTATTTTCGTTTGGAGTCGTGTGGATAAAAATTACTCCTTTAGATTTCAATTCAGCAATTTTTTCATCTAAATCTGTAACTGTAATCAATAGAGTAGAATTGGAATTATACCCATGTTCATACTCGACTGACATCATTGTTCCTTGGAACATTATCACGGAATGCTGATCGCACCTAAGCTTTATGGAATCTTCATTTTTTTCTTCTAGGGTGAAACCTAATAGATCTACAAAAAAATCCAAAGAAGTTTTAAGGTCTTTAACAACAAATAATGTTGAGATATTTCCCATATTTAATATTATTATTGATTATCTATTTGAATTACCGCTAACGTTTAGCTATGAATTTTACGGGGCAGAAAATCCACAGATTTTCGTGTCGACACAAGCCATGAGCTTTTTGTTTTGTTTTTAATTTTGTCGTTTTAAAAAAGCCAAATTAAAAGATTTGGCGATGATTGTAAATATACACAAGCTTTCGATTTTGAAAACCAAAGCCCGTATTATTTATAGGTGTTGTTAGCTGCTGTTTTTATTAAGGTTCAAAAATAGGAGGGGGCTTAACTCCAATTTTAGGCAAGGCTTCGTGCATTACATTAATGACTGCTCTATTTGGGACAAAAACTCTTCCTGTCTTATCTATTCCTATATGAATTACCTTAATTGAAAGGAGAATACCTTTTTTCTCATATCTATTTATCCATTCTTCAAAATCTTTTTTTAATTTGAAGTGTACACTTTGATCTTGATTAAGAGTATTCGGGGCTATAGAAAATGAAGACTCCGAAGATTTTGAGATTTCAATTTTTATATCAGTGAATGTCCCATTTTTACCATATCCTAGTAAAAATCCACTTTCAACTGTTTGTGTCTCATTTTTCATAATTGCAGCTAACGTTTCGCTATGAATAGTGCGGGGCAGAAAATTCGCGGATTTTCGTATCGACACAAGCCATAAGCTTTTCGGTTTTGTTTTTATTTTGTTAGTTTAAAAAAGCCAAATTAAAAGATTTGGCGATTTTGTAAATATACACTTACACCTCGGATTAAACGTCTAAACACGTATTATTTATAGGTGTTGTTAGGCGAAGTGTTTTCTGTTTTTGCCCTATAATTTTTCTTTAATTGCTTTTCTCCAATAGTAAATTGCAAATAGAGTAATTATTATAGTAATCATTAAACCACTTTCACCTAGCCAATGTTCGGTTCCTTCATTTTTCGTTGTTAGAGGGGGGAATATTTTCTGAACATATACATTACTAACAGCATGGAAAATTACTGCTGGCCATAAGCTTTTAGATTTAAATGTGTAATAGGTCATAATAATTGACATTGAAACTGTACCAATTATTAGGGTTGTCATTTCTAAGGCAATATTACCGCTACCATAATAGACTATTAACGGCCAATGCCACAAAGCCCAAACGATCCCACTAAAAATGGAAACACCTGTAAAAGAAAGAACCTTTCTTAATTCATAGATGAAAAATCCTCGCCATCCGATTTCTTCACCCAAAGTTGTCGCCATTGCTCTTATAACACCAACAGTTCCTAACAAGATAATAGCTACAATTACAGAAAATGTTGGATTTAATGTTCCTATTCCTACTAACCCGAGTTCTTTGGCCCAATCTAAAATTATTTCTTCATTGGGTAAACCTCCAAATCCAAAAAGCCAGATGAGTGTATAGGTAATTAGAACGTATAAAGCAGGAACAAGATAAGACAAGCGAATATATTTCCAATTTCCCCAATCCCAATTTAGGGAAGAAATTGATCGTCCTTTTAGTTTTAGTGTTATTATTGTGGCTATTGCTGGACACCACATTAGTGCTCCAATATATATCCTAGATGGATATAAATTAACTATACAATAATGAAAGACGGAACTTATAATTGTTACAATTGTCAGGAATATAAAAATTGTTTTCCAGGTATCTTTCTGTTCAGATATTTTTTCTTGCATTTTGAGAGATTAAATATGTCTCCAGTTAAAACGATTGGATGGAGGTTTTGTTACATTGCGCCTAACGTTTAGCTATGAATAGTGCGGGGCAGAAAATCCGCAGATTTTCGTGTCGACACAAGCCATAAACTTTTTGTTTTGTTTTTATTTTTTTAGTTTTAAAAGCCAAGTTAAAAGATTTGGCGTCATTTGTAAAAGTACACAAACCTCTGGATTAAACACCAAAAACCGTATTATTTATAGGTGTTGTTATAAAACGTTTTTAACTTTGACTTTTTGATTTAATAGTTTCAGCCAATAAAAGTATTTCTTTATTAATTATTTCAGCATTTTCTTTTTTCGTAATTATCGAACCATGATTTGCATCCATATAAAATTGTTTTCCCTTAGTAGATAGTTCTTTCAGTTCTTTTTGCATTTCGAACCATATTTGAGATTCTCCGTACTGTTCAGTTGCTGTAAAAACCAAAACAGGTAATGAATCTAAACTACTTGCTTGATTTGCCCGTTCAAGAATATCATTATTGATGTTATTTTCTTTTAGATACCTACGATAAACATCCCCTGAATAATTTCTAAGATTCAGTTTACGAGTCTGGCAATCTTTTGGTAGGTTTTTATCTATAGATTTTGGGCTAATTATTTCATTATAGATTCCCATTATTCCCAAATCAGAAAGTATTGAAAGAGATTTTATTATGGTAATTTGATTTTCCTCAAACAATCCATTTTCTGCTAATCGTTTCCATTGTTCAGGATGACTCGAATCTACAAAAGTAAGTGCTTTTACTTCATTTGGATATAGGTCTCTAAATATTCGATTATAAGGACCACCCATAGAGTGACCAACGAATATATAAGGAGGTTTTTCACCACTTTTTTCAAGTAATTTATGTAATTGACGAGCATAAAATTCTGGTGTAATACTGTCTTTACTTAATTCGCTAAACCATTTTCCATCTCTATCATAACGTACAACTCTCATGTTTTTTTTCAATCCTTCGGTAATCCAATGAAATACATCTGTATCACCGCCTGCACCTGATTCAAGGACAAGGGTTGGTAAATCATTTTTTTGTCCTTCTGCTCTTATGTGAAGTTTAGTTCCATTGACATCAACTAATTTTCCTGGTGGAACTGGTTTTGAACTAAATATTCGGAAAGACACTCCTGATATTAATAGTAGAATTATAAGTCCAGCTAAAATTTTACCAATCCACTTGAAGGTTTTTAAAATTAATTTCATCGTAGTTTGCTTAAATGTTTTACAACGTTTCGCTATGAATAGTACGGTGCAGAAAATCCGCGGATTTTCGTGTCGACACAAGCCATCAGCTTTTAGATTTTGTTTTTAATTTTGTCGTTTTAAAAAAGCCAAATTAAAAGATTTGGCGATAAATGTAAATATACATAAACGCACGGATTAAGCGCTAATACCCGTATTATTTATAGGTTTTGTTGGCATGCGTTTTTACTTAACCAGCAACGTTTCTTCCAAAATCAGTTATTTTACCATCTCTTATTGTAAATCCATATACTACCATTGATTCAGTACACCAGTTATCTGGGACGAGAAATGTATTGTGGATTTCCATTCTGAAGCTACAACTATTTGGGTAATACTTAATTTTTATCTTATCCTTACAATCTATATGGTCTGTATAATCTGGTGGAGAAATATTAAAATTATATTCTTTTTCAAAGTCTCCATTTTTGATTAAATAGTCTTTGTTAATGTCTTTTAAAAATTGATTAAGAAGTCTTGGTGTTAAGTCAACAAATATTTCGGTTTCTTGGTCATTATCTGGATATTGAACTTTTCTAATTGAATCAAGTTGAGTAAAGAAGCTCTTTTGAAGGCCTTTGTTTTCGAGTTTGATGAAGTCAACTGCTGAACAATTCTTAGTTGTAGTTTCTTGAAAATTTATATTTTCAATTAATTCATCAGTCAAAGGATCTCTGAAGATAGGCAAGTCTGAGGAGGATTTATCAAAATATCCATCGGCTATAACTGCATTTCCAAATCCGCACATACCATAATTTTCATTTTGCTCTTTTACAGTTACTCCTTTTCGACTAAAATCAAAAGTTATGATACAGGATGTGGTCTTGTCGTGATCTAATTTATAAATCGATTTGTTTTTTGAATAATTTAAAGTATCAATGAAATCCCCTGAATTATAGCTGGGAGCGCCTCGGTTTACATAGAAGTTAATTATAATTTTTTTTTGAGTAATCTTCTTAACTTGAATTTGTCCATGGTAACCATAAGTTTCTTCATTGACTATTCTAGTTTCGCTAACAAGGTCATAGGTTCCTGTAGGATCAATATAATCATCCTGTATTGTCATTGAAATAGATATTACTCCTAGAGTTAAGATTGAAAGTATAAGGATTAATTTTCTCATTTATATTCGGAATGCATGCCAACGTTTAGCTATGAATAGTGCGGGGCAGAAAATCTGCGGATTTTCGTGTCGGTACAAGCCATAAGCTTTTTGTTTTGTTTTTAATTTTGTCGTTTTAAAAAAGCCAAATTAAAAGATTTGGCGATTTAGTAAAGATAGAATTACTTCTCGGATTAAGCACCGAAACCGTATTATTTATAGGTGTTGTTGGCAACAGTTTTTATTTGTTTTTAATCTCCTTCGCCTTCAGGGACAATCACAAAAGCCCATTCCGTTTCGTCAGGAACTCCATATTTAACCAAAAACTCTCCACCAAGTCCACTAACTTGAGATTTTTTGTCCTCGATTTCAAGTCCGTAGGTTTCTCCAAACATAAATTTTATTCCATTGTTTAATTCAAGCGTGTCCGTGTCAACTACATTGAAAACTTTGAATTCGTTCGGTTGTATTTTTAGTTTTTTTGAAACTTGAATTTCGTTAGAAGTCTCGTTGAAAATAAACACCTTATATGTTTTTCCTGTTTTGTCGTATTTAGCTGGGATTATAGAAACTTCATTTCCTTTTTGAATAAAGACATTTCCGTGTTCATCTGTCCATCTTTCTTCTTTTGTGATTTCTGTTGGGTCAAAACCATACATAAATTTATTCAGTTGTCCATTCGAGCTTTCCAGTCCAATGATGTCCATTAATTCCTCAATGTAAACACAAATCATTTCTCGGTCTTCGGTATCTAACTCCAGATAGACGTCTTTAAATCTTGAAAGTCCGATTGCAATCTTTTCTTGATATTTTTTGTCAGTTGGATTTTCAGATTCTGCTATGTTTTTAAAGTCAGACGTAATTTGGTTGATTTTCTCTGTAAAAATTGGCTGCATCTTTTCATCTGCTATTCCTGGATAGTAATTCGGATATGGTTGTTCGACAAATTTTTTCTTTGCAATGAATTCCGCAAACTGCTCATTGGCATTTTCAGGTGTTTGCATTTCAGTCGATTTTTGTCCGCAAGCGGATAAGGTCAAAAAAAGTATAAAAATTTGAATGTATTTTGTCATTTCCCAAATTGTTGCCAACGTTTATATAAAGTGTCGTGCGACGTAAGTCGATCGACAGGATTCCCGGCAGGGAATCCACGAGTAAATGTACACTTACTTTTGGAATTTATACCCAAACCTAAGCATGCATTTTATATGTTGTTGTAAGTAGTTTTTACTTTCGATAACCATTTATTTCTATTTGATTCGGAAGCTCAACAAATTCTACATTTAGTCTGTCTAATTCAGATTTGATATTTTTTGAATTTTTCAGAATGAGGGTCTCCAATTCCAAGAAATCAATAAAATCGCCAGAGTTGTCAATCAAAAGTGAGTTATTTTCTAGTTCAAGGATGTTTTTAGATTTTCTAAAATCAGAAGAGAGTAGGGTCTTTAATTCAAAATCAGAATTGTTTTTCTCGATCCATTCAAAAATCAGATACCATTTTTGATTGTTCAATAAACTACTAGAAGTGTTTTTGAAAATGAAATTCCGAGTTTCTTTTATTCGAGAATCACGCTTTTCTTTTTCTCTCAAAATATGTGAATCCCTTTTTTTAGTCATTATTCAAAATTACTTACAACGTTTAGCTATGAATATTACGGGGCAGAAAATCCGCGGATTTTCGTGTCGTCACAAGCCATAAGCTTTTTGTTTTGTTTTTAATTTTGTCGTTTTAAAAAAGCCAAATTAAAAGGTTTGGAGATGAATGTAAATTTACACAAACCTTTGAATTACACGCCAAAATCCGTATTATTTATAGGTGTTGTTGGCAAATCGTTTTTAATAGTTTTCGAAACGAGTTCCGTTCAGTTTTTTATTCAGTTGGTTAATCTTTTCATTCAGACTTCTTTTCGATAGTAAAAACTCTTTCGTCTCTAACTTTTCAGGATTTAACTTTTCAACTTCCTTTATCAGAGAATTCCTTTTCGAAGCTAATTCGTATAGCTCAAGTTCGGATTTCTTTTTTAGAATCAACTCTTTTGATTTTAAATAGTCTTTCTCTGGTATTTCAGAAAAATAATTTTCACCTCGTTCCTCATCTGAAAGACATTGACTGAATTGAAGAGTTGGTTTTCTTCTAATTATTTGTTTAAACGAGTCAGAATGTATTGTAATAGACCCTTCTTGCGTTTCTATTATCCATTCAGTTGAGTTTTTTAGAGTAGACTTTGAGATTTTATCAATCTCTAGTCCATTCACAAAATCCGTTATAAAGTTCACTTTAAATAAAGTCACGTTTTCAAAAACTAACGTTGCTGGTGAAACCCAAAATGTAAATGGCATTCCCTCAATTTCGGGTTCGTTCCATTTAAAAATATAATCTAAATCGAAACTTACTTTATCATCAAATTTAAGTGCATAAATTGGGCAATCGTGCCAACCCATTTCTTCAAAGTCGTTATTAGACCAAATCCACTTTTCTAGTTTATAATTTTTCATTTATTGTGATATGCTCAAATGTTTGCCAACGTTTATATAAAGTGTCGTGCGACGTAAGTCGACCGACAGGATTTCCGGAAGGAAATCCACGAGTAAATATACACTTACTTTGGAAATTCATACCCAAACTTAAGCATGCATTTTATATGTTGTTAGCTGTAGTTTTATTAGTGCCAGTCATGTTGACAGTGTCTGCATTGTTTGGCTAAAGGAGTTCTAGCTAGCTTTCCGCAATTTGGACATAAGTTTATAAGGTCCAAACCATGTTCGGTCAATACTCGATTTACAATTTTTTGTAGCGCTATCTCTTGTCCAAGTTCTACAATTGTGTTAGTCTTTGCATCATCGAACCCTAATAACCACTCCTGTTTAGTTCTGGCAAGTTCGTTGCCTTCAATTCTTTCTTGTTGCCAAGCAAATCTTCTTAGAGCTTTTTCTTCCTCTGGCTTAAGTACATGGCGACATTGCTTAGTCACATAAATGATATAATCTCTGTCAATATTATTTTTCATTACAATTCTAGGGATTACAGCTAACGTTTAGCTATGAATAGTTCGGGGCAGAAAATCCACAGATTTTCGTGTCGACACAAGCCATAAGCTTTTTGTTTTGATTTTAGTTTGTCGTTTTAAAAAGCCAAATTAAAAGATTTGGCGTTAGTTGTAAAGATACACAAGCTTTCAGTTTCACGCACCAAAACCCGTATTATTTATAGGTGTTGTTAGCAAAAGTTTTTTCCATAACTACAAATTCAATCCCACCTTTCATAAATTTCTTATCTGTAGGTTTTAAGTTAAATTTCTCATAGAATTTCGATTTTTCTGCTCGAGCATTACACCATAGCTTTTTAATTCCTTCTCTTTTCATTAAATCTATTATACTTTTTAATAGAACTGTTCCATATCCTAATCCCTGAAATTCAATTAATGTTGCAAACTTTCTGAATTGCACCTCATTATTCTCTACAAACAAGGATATTATTGATGTTAATTCTCCATTTACAAATAAACCAAAATGTCTTCCATTTATATCATTTGGTAATTCAACATATTCTATCGGCTTATTTGGCCACATAACTTTGTGTCGAATCGGTAAAGTTTCTGAGGAAGAGATTTGCTTAATTTCAGAAATTATATCTTTCATTTGATATTTTTGCTAACGTTTAGCTATGAATAGTACGTGGCAGAAAATCCGCGGATTTTCGTGTCGGCACAAGCCATAAGCTTTTCGGTTTTGTTTTTATTTTTTTGTTCTTAAACACCAAATAAAAAGATTTGGCGATGAATGTAAATATACACAAGCGTTAGATTTTAAACACTCAAAACCGTATTATTTATAGGTTTTGTTGCCAATAGTTTTTACTCAGAGTGTTTCTTAACTTAAGACTGTTTTTAAATTATGTTATTTGTAATCATTGATATACTTAAATAGATTGTTAAAATTACAGAAAGAATAATAAAAAAATCAAAATATTCTCTTTTGTAATTATATGCTAAAATAGAAAACAGACTAAATATTATACAGCAAATAGGGAATAGGTTATATAATTTGTATATTGAATAAGATGGGTCTTCATAAATAATATTCTTATGCTTTATTTTCAATACTTCGCCAAATATTTTTGTTTTATACGTTTGTATATTATCTCCTTTTTTTAAATTGTTATAAAGGCTAACATTGGTTATAGGGTACTCATTTTTGTTTGTTATTATACCTAATATTGTTGTAGAACTACTACCTCTGCCTAAATACCCGGTACTTTGAGTATAGCGTTCATTAGACTTTAGGGTTTCTTTAGTAACATTAACTCCAAATAAAATGTCAATTATTAATATTAATGAAAAAAACAATGTAAATACATTTAGTATTAGTTTTATCTTATCAATTTTAGTTTCGATTATCATAATTATTGGCAACGTTTAGCTATGAATAGTACGGTGCAGAAAATCCGCGGATTTTCGTGTCGACACAAGCCATAAGCTTTTTAGATTTAGTTTTTAATTTTGTCGTTTAATAAAAGCCAAATTAAAAGATTTGGTGACTATGTAAATATACACAAGCGTTAGATTTTAAACACCAAAAACCGTATTATTTATAGGTTTTGTTGTAGGTAGTTTTTTTCTATTTAGTATTCTTGTACTTCGACATTTTCAAATGGTTGGGCTATATATTTATCACTTTGTGACTCGTCTAGGTATATTTTGAATCTATTAAGCAATTCTTCATACTCTTTACGAGAGAATACCATAGGAGGGATGTCTTTATACCATTTAACTTCTTTCCCGATATCTAGTGGAGTTTCTGCATCTGATACTTCTAGCCCAAATTTATTCCAATAAACATAATCTTTATCAGCTTCAACTTCTGTCATTATTAGTGTACACCAAAGATCAATATCTTCAGAGCACATTAAAATAGGTAAATTGGTTTTTTTATTTTCTATGGGTAAAACTCTAGACCAAACTACTTCTCGCTCTTGATTATCACTTAGCCAATTGAGTAATGTCGGAACTAGTCCAGGTGTAATGTCTTCATTACATTTGTCAAGTACAATTTTTTCTAAAGACATTCCATCGACTTCGATTATATAATAATTCGATTTCGTAAAAGGATTAAAGTATGTCTTTGTTGAAATTTTATTAGTCCTCATGATTTTAATTACCTACAACGTTTAGCTATGAATAGTGCGGGGCAGAAAATCCGCGGATTTTCGTGTCGACACAAGCCATGAGCTTTTAAGTTTTGTTTTTAATTTTGTCGTTTTAAAAAAGCCAAATTAAAAGATTTGGTGATGATTGTAAAAGTACACAAACCTTAAGATTAAACACCAAAATCCGTATTATTTATAGGTGTTGTTGGCAGTAGTTTTTAACAACCCATTGCTATTTCAAATGAGATTATATTTTCCTGTTTAGTATTGTTTCCAGTTTGTTTAAGTACGATTTTTAAAAATATTCTACTAGTGCTAACTCCACATGGGTAATCAGTTGCGTTTTTAATATTTTTTATGTGTTCTGACCATCTCAACCCGCAATGTTCCTTCACTGCATCAATAATTTCTTCTGTGCTAACAGGGATAAATTTTTCCCAATCCTTTACAGGGTGTGAATTTGTAATAAAACTATCGTCTTTAGTTTTTAATAGTTTCCATTCAGAGTAAAAGTGTTTCCATTCTGTTAAATCACAATGTGGACCTTCATCCATGACAGTAATACTATTTTCAAAACGTTGGTAGATTTCTACTTTGTCAAATTTTGATTGATTGATTTTAAAAAGTTTTCCGTCAATTGATTCTCCTAACTCCAATGAAACATTGGCTGTGTCTTTTTGGATTTCTTTAAGTTTATTTTCATTGTCCCAGACCTCAAGATTCTCAAAGGTGATATTAAAATCTGAAAAATTAATTATAGTCCGATTCTCGTTTTTTACATTTTGACTGTAAGAAAAGTTAAATAAACATAATATGAAAAAGTATAATAAGTGCTTCATTTTTTTGAATTACTGCCAACGTTTAGCTATGAATAGGACGGGGGCAGAAAATCCACGGATTTTCGTGTCGGCACAAGCCATGAGCTTTTTGTTTTGTTTTTAGTTTGTCGTTTTAAAAAGCCAAATTAAAAGATTTGGCGTTAAATGAAAATATACCCAAACTTTAGATTTTTAATACCAAAACCCGTATTATTTATAGGTGTTGTTGTGCGAAGTTTTTATTTGTTTTTTTCAGAAAACTTGGTTACTCCACCACCCCAAGTCCCAATCCATTTATTATCAAATTCATCAATAAAAATAGACATTACTTCATTACTTATTAAGTTTGTGTTTTTAGTATTAAAATTGATGAAATTATTTTTTCTTAAAATAGAAAAGCCATTATCAGTACCGATCCAAATATTATTTTTAGAATCTTTAGTTATAAAATTAATCTTATTACTTGCAATATTGGAGTTTGATAAATTATATTTTTCCCATTTTTGGTTATATGATACTAGTCCACTATCCGTTGCAAACCATTTTGTGTTATCTTCATCTATATAAATATAATTTACTTCATTAGTTTTCAGCTCTGAATTTAGACATTCATATTTTTTTATGATACTGTTTCCATCATAAACATAAACATAACTTTTTTTTGTTTTATATGTTTTTAAACTAAGCCAGATATTACCTTTAATATCGCTCGCCATTGAGTTTATGTTATACCTATGACCAATTTGCAAATCTAAAGTGTCTAGAGAAGTACCATTTAAAGGAATGCGATATAATGCATTATGACCTCCCATATATACTGAACTATCTTTTGTTTCTGTTATTGCATTTATCTCTGGATACTTGAAATGATATACCCAATCTTTTCCGTTATATTTCATAACTCCAGATTCTCTATATGACGAAAACATATTTGCTTGAACACCTAGCCAAATTTTATTTTCAGAATCACTAAAAGCAGTACGAGCACAAATTTTATTCAAAATTCTATGTCCTGTTTCAATTTCTTTAAAATTAACTTCTTCTTTTGCTATTGAACTTTTTGTTAGGCCTTCTTGAGCAACAAACCAAATATTTTCATTTCCAGAATTTATACTGTATATATTATTTGATGTAATTTCAGAATTACCTAAATCATATGACTCCCATTTATCATTTTTGTATTGAGCAATACCTCCATCTCGAGAGCCTACCCAAATACTACCATTTTTACTTGCGAAAACAGTAGTTATCCAATTTGAATTTAGCAGATTCATCTCTTTTGCAGTATAGGGGTTCCAATTTTTTCCATCAAATTTGACGATTCTATTGGTTGAAAAATCGGATTCAACAATCCACAAATTCTCATTTTTATCAAAGACCATGTTTTCTATACCATCCGTCGTAAGGATAGTTTCATTTTGTTTAAATTTATAATATGAGGTGTCATTATACATCATAAGTCCAGACAATGTTGTATCAACAGCACTCATGTAAGTTCTAGACTTTGTTGCAATCCATTTGTTGTGTTGTTTGTCAATTATTAATTTAGAGAGTTCTCCATATCTTCTCTGGAAACAATGTAGATAGAAAGTTCTTTTTTCTTGTAACAAAGTACTATCCTTACGAGTATATTTTTCTAAGCCACCTTTTAGCCACGAGGGAGAGGCCAATGTCCATGTAGTATTGTTATTATCAAATGCTATTGCCTTAGAATTAATCATTTCTCCAAGTGAGTTGTTTTTTAGAATATACTGTACAATTTTCTCTTGTTGTAATACATCATCTTTGTCAATAATTGATAAAAAAACAATTCCGTCATTATTAATATTAATATCAACTATTCTTCTACGACCTAAATTTAATTTCTCAACATCGATTTTTGAAAATTTACCATCAGAATAAAGAGATATAGTGTTTGATCTACCCAATATCCATAAATTTTTATTATTATCTACAGTAAGCTTCTCTATGTTTAAACTTTGAATATCACTATTGTATGGAGTGAAATATTCCAATTCTTTCGTTATTGTATTTAGACGAATTAATCCTTTTTTATAAGTACCAACCCAAATATAATTGTCGAATTCAGCAATTGACTGACAATAGACTGATTTACTTGTAAAAGTTTTTGATGTAAAATTTAAATCAGAAGAAGAATCTGATTTTTTATTCTTGCACCCTAATAAAACGAAAAGCAATACTAATAAAAAAAATACTATAGCCCTTCTAACTCTCATCATAGTTATCTAATTTAAAATTTTTCGTTTTTTTTCAATTTCGCACAACGTTTAGCTATGAATAGTACGGGGGCAGAAAATCCGCGGATTTTCGTGTCGACACAAGCCATAAGCTTTTTGTTTTGTTTTTAGTTTGTCGTTTTATAAAAGCCAAATTAAAAGATTTGGCGACTATGTAAATATAAAATTACTACTCGGATTAAACCCCAAAGACTGTATTATTTATAGGTTTTGTTGTGCTTAGTTTTTTAGAACATCATTCTAATTCTAATTGGAATGATGATTTTTGCATTTACTTTATCATTGTCAATTTTTCCACTAATCCATCCTTCGTTATTTTCGGATAAATAATTAGTAATTACTTCTGCTAGTTCCTCGTTTGTTTCAATTCCGGTGTATTCAATTTCTTCTATGTTATTATCTGTATTTATGTAAAAAGACAAAGTTTCATTAATACTAATATTTGTTCTACCGCTTGAGTTAATTTCGAAAGGGGATTTTTTTGTAATTTCTCGATATAGGTCTTTTGTAAAAATTTTCAACCCACCTATTCTGGTTGGCGGGCAAGTCAACTTTTTAGTTTCAATATGACCTTCTACTTTGACTTCATAATCTTTGTTGTCCCCACATTCAGAGTTTGTTGTTAAGTCCATTTTATCAAAATCAAAAACTTGGGTTAATTCACCGTCTGAGTCGAAGTATTTCCATTCACCAATTTTATTTCCTGATTTGTAGAGTCCAGATATTCTTGTTGGACTTCCCGATTTATCAAATAACTCAATCCATAAACCTTCTTTCTTCCCATTTTCATAATTACCTTTCATCAGGTTTCTAAATGGAGGAGTGTATGAAGTAATTTTATATTCACCATGTCTAGTGGTTCCGTCGGATTTTAAAACGCGAAATTTAGCTTTACCGTATACGGCATTTTCCTTTTTTTTTGTCGTTTTTTGAGAAAATGTAGAGGTAGTTATTAAAAGTATTAAGATTAAAATATTTTTGTTCATAATTTGTATAGTTATTCTTAGATGCGTTTTTTAAATATTCAGTAAATATTAGGAATTACGTACAACGTTTAGCTATGAATAGTACGGAGCAGAAAATCTGCGGATTTTCGTATCGGCACAAGCCATAAGCTTTTTGTTTTGTTTTTAATTTTGTCGTTTTAAAAAAGCCAAATTAAAAGATTTGGCGATGATTGTAAATATACACAAGCTTTCTATTTTAAACACCAAAAACCATATTATTTATAGGTGTTGTTGCCACCAGTTTTTTTTACTAACCATTCATAATTCGGATTATTCTTAAACTCAGATATTTTTAAAATTCCTTTTCTCATTGCTATGTAAATATTATTCGAATCAATAATTGCCGAAGATGGATAAAACATTCCCCAATAAAAAGGTGCTTTTAAAATTTTGGTCAGTTTCTCATTTTTGTCAAAACTCAATAAATGCTCTGAAGTAAGAATTAAAATATTATTTTTTTCTTGTAAAACGAATATTGGTGCTCCTGGTAATTTGAAAGACTTTGAAACTTCCCATTTCTTTTCTTTTTTAAGTTCAAATATACTTCCATAGCTAGAACCTAAATGAGCAAGTCCTCGAGTGACATATAATTTGTTATTATAAATAAATATATCTTTAACTCTGATATAAGGTGTAATTTCATAGGATCTTTTTCCATTTGTAGATAAAAACCAAAGTCCACCTCCAAATTCTCCACCATTGAGACCTACAATATATCCATCATTCACTTTTTTAACTGCTCTAATTGAATAGTGATTCTTTATTTTTTTTGCAATTTGTTTTTGACCAAATGGAAGTGAATCACCTTTGAAATAGTTGTAATAGTTTTGACGAATTTTTATTGAATCGCTTTTCTTCTCAATAATCCAATGAGCCTTTGAATTTTTACCTTTCCAATGATTTTGTTGAGTTGGGATTGAATCTCTATCAAAATCCTTTAATCCATAATCTTGTCCAAACATCAGAATTGTGCAGAAAAGTAATATCAAATTCAGTAGTTTTTTATTCATTAGGTTACTTTTCATGTTTATTTTGATTTGTTTTCAAAACTATTATTTAATTGATAATTATGAAATGATGAATGAGTGAACTAACCATTTGGTTTAGGCAATACGGTTTTCTTAATTGGTGGCAACGTTTAGCTATGAATAGTACAGAGCAGAAAATCCACGGATTTTCGTGTCGACACAAGCCATAAGCTTTTTAGATTTAGTTTTTAATTTTGTCGTTTAATAAAAGCCAAATTAAAAGATTTGGCGATATATGTAAATATACACAAACCTTCGGTTTAAGCGCCAAAACCCGTATTATATATAGGTTTTGTTACCAATAGTTTTTATTTTATACTACTTGTTATTAAGTCTTTGAGTTCAGTTTTTAATTCATCGTAAACCACTCCGTTTTTTGGGTTGTCGACCTGATAAATTATATAATTTGATTTTACAGAACTACTTCTGTTTTTCATAAAGGCTTCATGTTTCTTTCCAGAAACTGTATATTCAAATATATGAGCAAATTGTGTTGAATTACTATTTGCACGAATCCTTTCACTCATAATTAGAGTGCCGTTTATGATCATTCCATTATTTAAGATTTCAATAATGTTTTTCTTCTTTTTATCCCATTTGTATAAAGACCAGATAAAAGTTATTTGAAAAACAATTGCCAAACCTTTATAAAAATATCCATTGGTTATTAAATATTTTGGGTTGGTACTAAATAGGTCTATGTCTATAATTAGACATAATAGAGCGGCAATAACAAGGATGTAGTTATTTCGATTTAGAATTTTAGCTGTTTTAGCCTTGTCTGTTAATTGTATCTTTCCAGTTGTCAAGTGATTATTTTTTTAATTATTGGTAACGTTTAGCTATGAATAGTACGGGGCAGAAAATCCTCGGATTTTCGTGTCGTCACAAGCCATAAGCTTTTCGGTTTTGTTTTTATTTTTTCGTATTATAAAAGCCAAATTAAAAGATTTGGCGCTATTTGTAAATATACACAAGCTTTCAAATTTAAACACCTAAACCCGTATTATTTATAGGTTTTGTTAGCAAATGTTTTTTTATCCGTTAGATGTTGTTCAATATCATTAATCCAATTTTGTTCAATCCACAAATCTTTTCCATATTCCTTAAGCTGATATAGACTGAATTCAGGTGTTAGCTTTTTTAAAAAAGTCAAACCATCTCGAATGGCGATATTCAAAATAGGTCTGATATATTCTAGGGCTTCATTCTTGGATAAACTCTCAAATTCAAATGGCATTTTTAAACCGTCATAATGGCCATCCATTTTTTCATAATCATATTTATAATCATTCAAATCATTTTCGATTTGCATTAGATTATTTAATTCATTTGGACTAAATACAAAAGGGGAGACTTGAGGAATCATTATTTTAGGAGAATACTCTTTATCTAGATTTTTCATAAATGTGTGACAGAACACAAACGTAAATCCGTAAAAAAAAGTTCTTTTTGTGTTCTTGTGGATAATGAAAAATTCGGTTTCATTTTGGCTTATATAATGACTATTCTGTCTCCAAAATCCATGGTTCCTCAACATTTTGTCAGCTTCTTCAAAATAGATTTCGTTAAATTCAGAGTGTGTCATTTCAAATATTTGCTAACGTTTAGCTATGAATTTTACGGGGCAGAAAATCCGCGGATTTTCGTGTCGCCACAAGCCATAAGCTTTTTGTTTTGATTTTAGTTTGTCGTTTTATAAAAGCCAAATTAAAAGATTTGGCGGTATTGTAAATATACACTTACGGCTCGGATTATAGACCAAAAACCGTATTATTTATAGGTGTTGTTAGGCTACGTTTTTATTTTGAAAGCCCAATTTTCACCTTTCTTTTATCGAATGCATTAATTCCAATAAATTTCCCAAAAGAGTCATTTATTTTGACTTCAAATTTAGTGTCAATTATTTTAGATATCAATTCTCCTTGATATTTATAACCTCCATATTTTGAGATTGAAATTTCATGGTTCTTTGTAGTGCTATCTGATGTTTTTTCAATGAATTTAATGTTTGGCTGATCATCATTATACGCTATAATAACAAATTCTCCAGAATATTTGTCTCCAACTTTATCGAAGGAGTCTTCATCACTAATGACTCTAAAAGATACATTGTCAAATGTGTATTTGTCTTTTATGTCATATAGTATACCTTTTAGGGAATCATTCTCTTTTTGTAATTTATTAATTACTCCAGTACTATAATCGCTAGTGCAGTTAAAAAACAAAAAAGATAGTAGAGTTAAGGTTATAATTTTCATAAGTATTTTTAATGTTGCCTAACGTTTAGCTATGAATAGTGCGGTGCAGAAAATCCGCGGATTTTCGTGTCGTCACATGCCATAAGCTTTTCGGTTTTGTTTTTAGTTTGTCGTTTTATAAAAGCCAAATTAAAAGATTTGGCGATATTAGTAAAAGTACTCAAACCTTTGGATTAAACACCAAAACCCGTATTATTTATAGGTGTTGTTGTAAATAGTTTTTATTTGAGAGCCTCAATAGTGTCCGCTATATTTGAATAACTACCCAAAACATTATTTTTTTGATCTAGAATTACATAT
>Ga0209291_1001465_pt1 | contig 20867 bp, 10 predicted proteins | sample GOMGulsemesocosm_FD_184633 | JGI IMG/M metagenome (GOLD analysis project Ga0209291, IMG submission 184633) | Methane-oxidizing microbial communities from mesocosms in the Gulf of Mexico - GOM9B Gulf of Mexico (SPAdes) (version 2) | ecosystem: Environmental > Aquatic > Marine > Cold seeps...
GCTATAACATTCTAACACTTCATCCATTTCCTTAACTTGTAATTCAAATTCTTTAAATAATTCTTTATTATGTTTTACAATAGTCACATTACAATAATTAATTAAAGGTTTATTAATCAAATCCAAATCAACAATTGCTACATAACGCTTAATTAATCCTGCTTTTTCAATTTTCTTGATGCGTTCATGAACTGGTGCAATGGACAGGTTTAACTTCGCCGCAAGGTTTTTTATTGGTTGTTTACAATCTTCCTGAAGCATATTGATTAGCTTCATATCTGTTTCATCAAGTTTCATTTCAGTAAAATATTTGGTTGAACATCAATCACAACACTAATAACCATATATTTTTCTTCATAAAAAACAAAAACCATAAAATTTTCTTAGTTTAATATTGATGATCGAAAAATAACACCACTACCCTACCTTTGCACTGTACTTTTATTAAAACATTAATGAACGATGAAGACTGAAATTTTAAACCGATTAACAAACGAATTAAATCGTTTAGAGTTAAACAACAAATCTTATTTAGGATACCCATTGGCTAATGATTTTTCATTTAAAGCATTGGCACCATTTTTAGACCTACAAATTAATAATGTAGGAGATCCATATACTCCCTCTTCACTTGGACTAGACACAAAGGATATAGAAATTGAAGTCATTGATTTTTTTGCAAATTTATTACGTGCAAAAAAAGATTCTGTTTGGGGCTATGTAACCAATGGAGGAAGCGAAGGAAATTTGTATGGATTGTATTTAGCCAGAGAAGCTTTCCCGAATGGTATGGTTTACTATTCTGAAGCTACTCATTATAGTGTAAAGAAAAACTTACATCTATTAAATATTCCAAATATTGTAATTAGGTCATCAGAAAATGGTGAAATTGATTATGAGGATTTAGAACGATCAATAGTACTTAGGAGACACAAACCAGCTATCTTCTTTTTAAATATTGGTACAACCATGAAAGAGGCTATTGATCAGCTGGATAAGATTAAACTAATCATTAAAAAGTTAGCCATAAAGGATTATTACATTCATTGTGACGCCGCTTTATTAGGTGTGGTAGCCCCATTTTTAAGCCCTAGACCAGCTTTTGATTTTAATGAGGGGATTGATAGTATTTCAATTTCAGGACACAAATTTATTGGGTCACCTATTCCTTGTGGAATCGTTTTATGTAAAAATGAACATAAAGACAGAATTGGAAGCTCTGTATCATATGTTGATACTAAAGACACCACTATTACTGGTTCTCGAAATGGCTTAACCCCCTTAATTTTATGGTATGCCTTAAAGAAAATGGGGATTAATGGTTTAAAAAAACGTGTAAATTCATGCGTTAATCTAGCAAAATATACTGAAGAAAAACTTCAAGAAATCGGTATTAATGCATGGAGAAACACCAATGCCATAACTATAGTATTGGATACTCCTAGCCCTTGGATATGTAAAAAATACCAGTTAGCTGTAGAAAATGATATCACACATATAATTTGCATGCCTGGAATTACTCAAGTACAAATTGATGAATTTATAGAAGATCTTAAAACTGATCTTAATGAATATTCAATTGAAAAAGAGGCTAATGATGAATATGAAGCATTTTTAACTGCCAATTTCTAAGAAAAAAGATTAATTTTAAGACTAATATCCTAGACTTATGGAATGAATTCCATAAGTCTAGGATTAGTACAAAAACAGCATATCAATTATGTATAAAATTATACTTCAAATAAATTGTAGTGACCAAAAAGGAATCATTGCATCAGTAACGAGTTTTATTCATGAACATCAAGGAAATATTGTCTATATAGATCAGCATGTAGATCAAGAGCAAAACGAATTCTTCATGCGTTTAGAAAGTGATTACCAACTTAATTCTCCATCATTACAATCACTTAAGAAACAATTTCAAGATAATATTGCTGTTACATTTAACATGACTTGGGGAATGCACACCCCAACTGAAAAGCTAAAAATGGCGTTATTCGTTTCCAAATATGATCATTGTTTGTATGATATTTTAGGACGGTATAATTCAGGAGAATTACATGTTGAAATACCGTTTATCATAAGCAACCATTTAGACTTAAAACCTATTGCTGATAGTTTTAATATTGATTTCTATCATATTCCAGTTTCAAAAGAAAACAAAAGTGAAGCAGAAGATGTTCAGTTGGAACTATTAACCAAGCACAATATTGACTTTATAGTACTTGCGCGTTATATGCAAATTGTATCCTCTAAGTTAATTTCAAAATTTCAAAATAATATAATCAATATTCACCATTCTTTTTTACCTGCATTTGCTGGTGCTAAGCCTTATCATTCTGCTTTTAAAAGAGGCGTGAAAATTATTGGCGCAACCAGTCATTATGTTACTGAAGATTTAGATGAGGGACCGATTATAGCTCAAGATATCACTCCAGTTTCACACATACACACCATAAATGACTTGATTTTAAAAGGTCGTGATTTAGAGAAAATTGTACTTTCTAGAGCCATCAAACTACATTTAGAAAGAAAAACAATGGTATATAATAATAAGACTATTATATTTTCTTAAAGACATAAGCTATGTCTTTAATGATTTTTTAATTTTAAAACCAGCTGCTTCAAATACTGCAAGACACACCTATAAAATGGATATTTCTAATTTTGAAAAGCACGAAGCTGTTTTTCAAAAATTAATAGCCAAAGGAATTAAAAAACTGGTATCTACCTAAATAGTCAATCCATTTTGAAATTAGTACCTTTGCATTCTTTTAAAATTCAGATTAGCAGGTTGATATAATGGCAAAAAATCAAGAATACATAGAGGTACAAGGCGCTAGAGCTCATAACCTTAAAAACATCGATATCAAAATTCCTCGTGAGCAACTAGTAGTAATTACTGGTTTGTCTGGTTCTGGAAAATCGTCCTTAGCTTTTGATACCATTTATGCAGAAGGACAACGTAGGTATATTGAAACATTTTCCGCCTATGCACGTCAGTTTTTAGGTGGCTTAGAACGTCCTGATGTTGATAAAATTGATGGTCTTTCCCCTGTAATAGCTATTGAACAAAAAACGACTAGTAAAAGTCCGCGATCAACCGTAGGTACTATTACTGAAATATATGATTTTTTACGTCTATTATACGCAAGAGCCTCAGATGCGTATAGTTATGTAACGGACAAAAAAATGGTCAGTTACTCTGATGAGCAAATTAAAAGCCTCATCCTTACTGATTATTTGGACAAGAAAATAGTCGTTCTCTCTCCAGTAATTAAATCCCGAAAAGGACATTATAGAGAATTGTTTGAAAATATTGCCAAACAAGGTTTTACAAAAGTGAGGGTTGATGGAGAAATCCTAGACATTACCAAAGGAATGAAGCTTGATCGATACAAAACTCATGATATTGAAATTGTTATTGACCGTCTTAAAATTTCTGATGATGTAGATAATGACAAACGTTTAACCGAAACCATTAACACAGCAATGTATCACGGTGAAAATGTTTTGGTTATTATCGAACATAATACTACAGAAGCACGTTATTTTTCAAGAGATTTAATGTGTCCTGAATCAGGAATATCTTATCCAAATCCTGAACCAAATTCATTTTCGTTTAACTCCCCAAAAGGAGCTTGTAGCAATTGTAATGGGATTGGAAAATTATACGAGGTAGCTATTGATAAAATAATTCCTGACGATAAAAAATCGATTTCTAATGGAGGTATTACCCCTTTAGGAGAAGAGAAAAACTCTTGGATGTTCAAACAATTAGAGACTATTGCTGAACGTTACAAGTTTAAACTTACGGACTCTATCAAAAAAATTCCTGCTGAAGCACTGAATATTATTCTTCATGGTGGAAATGAGCAGTTTTCAGTTGAATCTAAAAATTTAGGAGTAACCAGAAATTATAAAATTGATTTTGAAGGAATAGTAGCTTTTATCAATTCACAATATAATGACAGTAATTCTTCTTCTATTAAAAGATGGGCAAAAGAATATATGAACCATAACGATTGTTCGGTTTGTGACGGAAGTCGTTTAAAAAAGGAATCATTACACTTTAAAGTGAATGAAAAAAACATTTCCGAATTGGCAAAAATGGACATTGTTGATTTAACATTATGGATAAGTGATTTAGACAATCATTTATCAGAAAAGCAGCAAAAAATAGCTTCGGAAGTGATTAAAGAAATAAGAACTCGTTTACAGTTTTTATTAGATGTAGGTTTGGATTATTTGGCATTAGACAGAAGTTCAAAAACACTATCTGGTGGTGAAGCACAACGTATCAGATTAGCAACTCAAATTGGTTCGCAATTGGTTGGTGTATTATATATTTTGGATGAGCCAAGTATTGGTTTACATCAAAGAGACAATGAAAAATTAATAAATTCCTTAACTCAATTAAGAGATATTGGTAATTCAGTATTGGTTGTTGAACATGATAAAGAAATGATTGAACAAGCCGATTATGTGATAGACATTGGTCCATTTGCAGGGAAAAACGGTGGAGAAATCATATCTAAAGGTACTCCAAAGGAATTACTAAGTGGAAATACTTTAACAGCGGAATACCTTAATGGAAAAAAAGAAATTGCAGTTCCTAAAAAACGTAGAGCTGGAAATGGTGATAAGCTAAGTTTAACTGGAGCAACAGGAAACAACTTAAAAAATGTATCAATTGACATTCCACTAGGGAAATTAATTTGTGTCACTGGAGTTTCAGGAAGTGGAAAATCTACTTTAATAAATGAAACCCTTTATCCTATTTTAAATGCACATTTTTTCAATGCAGTAAAAAAACCAATGCCCTATAAAAAAATAAAAGGCTTGGAACATATTGATAAAGTCATTGATATCAACCAAAGTCCTATTGGGCGTACTCCACGCTCTAACCCAGCTACATATACTGGTGTTTTTAGTGAAATACGAAGTTTATTTACCAAAACTAGTGAAGCAGCCATTCGTGGTTATAAACCTGGACGTTTTAGTTTTAATGTAAAGGGCGGACGTTGTGAAACTTGTCAAGGTGGTGGATTACGTGTTATAGAAATGAATTTTTTACCCGACGTTTATGTAGAATGTGAAACTTGTCAAGGGAAACGATTCAATAGAGAAACATTAGAAATCAGGTATAAAGGAAAAACAATATCTGATGTATTGAATATGACCATTAATGAAGCAGTTGACTTTTTTGAAAATATTCCGAAAATATATCGTAAATTAAAAACTATTAAAGATGTTGGATTAGGGTATATTACTTTAGGCCAACAAAGCACAACACTATCTGGTGGTGAAGCACAACGTGTAAAACTAGCTACGGAACTATCAAAAAGAGATACAGGAAAAACCTTCTATATATTAGACGAGCCTACAACAGGGCTACATTTTGAAGATATTAGAGTTTTAATGAATGTTATTAATAAACTCGTAGATAAAGGAAATTCTGTTTTAATTATTGAGCATAACTTGGATGTGGTTAAACTTGCTGATTATATTATTGATGTGGGACCAGAAGGCGGTAAAAATGGAGGTACCATTTTAGCAAAAGGAACTCCCGAACAAATCATTCAGGCAAAAAACAGCTATACCGCGAAGTTCCTAGCAAAGGAGCTTATTTAGCTTTTAAGTTCTTATAAAATAGATTATCTTGTAGAAAAGACTATTAATGGTAGTTTTGAAAAAAACAAAAAACTTTACATGGGAAAAACACAATTAAACAGAACCTGGAACGAAATAAAAACAAATGATTCCTGGGCAATTTTTAAAATCATGAGCGAATTCGTTAATGGATTCGAAAAAATGAGTAAAATTGGCCCTTCTGTTTCAATATTTGGTTCTGCAAGAACCAAACCAGGAGATAAATACTACGACTTAGCGGTTTCTGTTGCTCGTAAAATTGTAGACCACGGATACGGTGTAATTACTGGAGGAGGCCCTGGTATTATGGAAGCAGGTAATAAAGGCGCACATTTAGGAGGCGGTTCTTCGGTAGGCTTAAATATTGAATTGCCATTTGAACAACATGACAATCCGTATATAGATATTGATAAATCTATTGACCATGATTATTTCTTTGTAAGAAAAGTAATGTTTGTAAAGTATTCACAAGGGTTTGTTGTAATGCCAGGAGGCTTTGGAACATTAGATGAACTTTTTGAAGCAATCACTTTAATACAAACTAACAAAATAGAAAAATTCCCTATTATTTTAGTCGGAACAGAATATTGGACTGGATTAATGGACTGGGTAAAAGCTACTATGGTTACTGAATATAAAACGGTAAGCCCTAAAGATTTAGACCTTATTGATATTGTTGATACTGAAGATGAAGTTATCGATATACTTGATAATTTCTACAGAAAGTATGCCTTAAGTCCAAATTTCTAAACCGATTAACAGACTACCATTACAAACCAGAAAAGGTTTGTCAAATCAGATTAATATCCTAGTTTTTAGCAGTCATTTATCAAAACGCTACAAGCTAGGATATTCTTTTATAGATTATTATTGACACTTCCTCTAAAAAACAGTAATTCATAATAGCTCTGAAAAATATTTCGTATATTATTGCAACTTGAAATATTTTTGACCCCTTAAAAAGTTTAATATATTATTAACTATATCCCCCAAAGATCATGTTAAAAAAAATTAGTTACTTTTTAGTACTGTTTTCCTGCTTATCGTTTTCACAAACTATTACTGTTGACGACACCAGTTATTCTGCAACAGATTTAACAAATCTGTTATTAAACGGATCCTGTATTGATCCCACTAATATATCATATTCGTCTCCGCTATCGGTAGCACAATTTGATGGTAATGGTTCTGCTTTTCCTCTTACGGAAGGAATTATTTTACGAACAGGTGAAGCAAAACTTACAGAAGGAATTTATACGGACACAAATTTAAGTAGTCAAGTAAATTCAAGTAGTGATCCTACATTAGAAGCAATTAGTGCTAGTACAGGACAAAATGATCCAATTACGGACACCGCTTTTTTACAATTTGAATTCATCCCGATTTCAAGCGATTTTAGTTTTGACTTTATATTCGCCTCAAATGAATATGGACAATGGCAATGTGGATTTAGTGATGTTTTTGCATTTTTATTAACCGATATAGGGACAGGGACAACCACTAACTTAGCCATAGTACCCGGTACTACAGATCCCATAACCGTAATTACAATTCGTGATAATACATATAACGGAGGCTGTACTTCAGAAAACGCTAATTTATTTGACACCTATAATGTAACTAATCCCGCTGCTTCAACATTAAATATGCGTGGACATACTACCGTATTAAATGCCTCTTCTACATTAACTCCTGGGAACTCATACAGAATCCGTTTGGTTATTGGTGATTACAAAAATCCAAATTTTGATTCGGCAGTATTTATTGATACCGGTTCATTTACCACTGAAATAGATTTAGGAGAAGATGCTACTATTTGTGAAGGAAATGACATAAGCATTACCACTAACTTAGACGAAACTGAATTTACACATTCATGGACATTAGATGGAAATCCTATAGCTGGAGAGACAAGTAATACATTAGTTATTTCTCAAGCAGGAACTTATGGAGTAATTGCTATTAAAAATGGTACCGCATGTCAAATTCCTGGTACCATCACAATTTCTGATTTATCAATTGCTACTCCTTCAGACTTATCAATGTGTGATAATGGCTCCGCTACATACGATTATGATTTAAGTTTTAATGATGAAGCATACCTTGGCTTAGACCCTGCCATATATAATGTAATTTATTTTTCCACTCAAGCAGATATACCTAGCACACCAATAAGTGTTAGCGATATTACTAGTTACACAAGTGCTGGTAACAACGAAACCATTTATATTAAAATTTTAAATATCATTACAGGTGTTTATTGTAATGCGGAACTAAACTTTGATTTAACAGTAAGTGCAGCTGCTGTAGCTACCCAGCCTAATGATATTGATATTTGCGAAAGTCCTATTACCACAACAGTAGATTTAACTACTCAGGACATTCAAATTTTGAATGGTTTAAATGCTGCTGATTTTACCATTACCTATTATGCCTCTCAAAATGATTTAAACAATCAAAATCCTTTAGGAGGTAGTATTGATATTCCTACCGGAATTACAAATCAAGAAATTTGGGTGTTAATGGTCAGTATTACCGATCCTAATTGTTTTGACACCACTACTTTTAACATAATTATAAATCCACTCCCTGTAGTAGCTACTTTAGATGATGTAATAGAATGTAGTGAATATACACTTCCTCCTATTGATGATGTTGATGGTGATGGAATCCCTGACGGCGTTTACTATGATGGTCCTAATGGGACTGGAAACATATTAAATGCTGGTGACGTCATTGATGAAAGTGGAACCTATTATATCTATAACGGACCTGATGCTAATGGATGCTATAATGAATCTAGCTTTCTAATTACGCTTATTGATGAGCATAGTGTTGAGTTGCATCATTGTAATGTTTTTTCTGTACCAGTATTACCTCCTGGGGAATTTTATACGGAAACAGATGGACCTAACGGAACAGGCACTGTAATAGATCCAGCAACAGTCTTTACATCTGCTGACCTTCCACTTATCGTACATTATTATGCAGAAACTACTGACCCTGTTACTATGATAAGCTCAGTATGTAGAAACGAAGCTTTTGACATTACTATATATGACTTACCATTGGTAGACATCCCAGACAATGCACCAATAATAACTTGTTTAAGCTATATACTACCTTCAATTGATGATTTGGACGGCGATGGAATTGTTGACGGAGCATATTTTGATAATTCTGGAAACCCTTTGAACGTTGGTGATGTAATTACTACTTCAGGGACATACTATGTAAACAATTCGGAAGTTCATAATTTTATCAACCCAGACTTAACACCAGGTTCAATAACTTGTAGTTATAGTGAGTCGTTTGAAATAACTATTATTAATACTCCAGGAGATGAAACAGCTTGTGGAAGTTATACCTTACCAGCCTTAGAAGCAGGAGACTATTTTTTAGAACCAGACGGACAAGGAATTACTATTCCTCAAGGATCTATAATCATTGATGATGGACTAGGTGGTTTACTAGTTCAAGGAACTTCAATAACATTTCCTACAAATGTTGTTGATATATACATTTTTGCAGCAGATACAGAAAACGTTCCCAACTGTACCTCTAACATGTTTTTTCAATTAACTATAAACCCAATCCCTCCTGTAGATCAACCTACAGAGGTATTAGCCTGTGTGACCGATGGATACACCTTACCAGCTTTAACAAATGGAAATTACTTTGACGGCCCTGGAGGTACTGGAAATTCATATGCGGCTAATGATGTTATTAACACTATTGGAACAACAACCTTATACATCTATAATATTGTAAGTGGGTGTTCTATTGAATGGATGTTTGACATTGTTATTAGAGACATTCCTGCAGTAGATAACTTTACTGATGTATATGAATGTAATCCATATGAATTACCTCCTTTAACCGATGGTAATTATTACTCCGGACCTAATGGTACTGGAACCATGTATCAAGCAGGAGAATTCATAGGACAAAACATAGCAGCTGGTACTATAGCCAACGAAAGTATTCCAATGTATATTTATAATGAATGGAGTGACTTAGCTGGATGTGACGCTGAAACCACATTTACAGTTTACATCCTAGGGATTAACCTTGGTGCATTTAATGACATAACGGAATGTGACTCATATACACTACCTCCATTAACTGCTGGTGCATATTATACCGCTTCAGGAGGAGACCCTGCTGATTTAATTGCAAACTTCACGTATAACACCCCAGGTACTTATACTGTTTTTGTATATGCTGAAAACGGAATACGTGACCCCGATGATTGTACTGCTGAAGAATCATTTACTATAACCATTTCTGAAACTCCTGTTTTACCTACTTTCAACAATGAAGTAGTTTGTGGTGAGTTCTTACTCCCAGCAACAAGCACCATCAGTACTACCTATGATGTAAATTATTACACACAATCAGGTGGGAATACTGCCGATTTAATAGATGCAAATACTCCAAGATCTATCCCTGCTGGAGCAAGCACCCCATATACAGAAACCATTTATGTATATGCAACAGCTACTGACAATATAAATTGTTTTGATGAAGCGTCGTTTACAATAACTATTCACCCATTATTAAATTTTACTGTTAATGATGCTATTATTTGTGTTGACCCAGAAACAGGGATTGCCGACCCTTCTGACTATGTTTTATTAGAATCGGGACTAGACCCAAGTGAATTTACTGTAAACTGGTATTTAAACAACAATTTGTTATTCACAGGTCCTGACTACCTTGCCGAAGAAGCTGGCGAATATACCGTTGAAACAATAATGATAGGTGTTGAAATTCCACCAAACTGTAATTACAACCCTACTACTGTTACCGTTTTAGAATCAAGTACAGCAACAGCAACTTATACTATCACTCAAGATTTTCAAGATACAGCTACTATTACCGTAAATGTCACAAATGGTAATGGAGTATATCAATATCAGTTAGATGATGGTCCATTTCAAGATAGTAATGAATTCCATGATGTCGTTTCTGGGGATCATATAATTACGATAATTGATATTTACGGTAACTGTGGTGTTTTTACCTTACCTGTGATAGTATTAAAATACCCTAAGTTTTTCACTCCAAATGGCGATGGAATTAATGACACATGGAATATTGCAAGTTTAGCAAATCAGTCGGATGCGGTAATTAATATTTTTGATCGATTTGGAAAATTCATAATCCAAATAGCTCCTTCTGGGAATGGTTGGGACGGAACTTACAATGACAGTCAATTACCATCAACTGACTATTGGTTTGTTATTACTTATAAAGGGAGGAATAATGAAGATAAAGAGTTTAAAGCAAATTTTTCATTAAAAAGATAACGCATTTGTTACAATATGTTTTTTTAACTAACCATTGGATATATCTGATGGTTATACCAATTGAACTTCAAGACGCACTAGTAAGATTAAATTAGTTGCAGATTTAGTTGAGTTTAAAAATATAAACATAGCCTTAGCTATGCTTATATTTTTAAGTGATGAATTAAGCAAACAGAGACTATTTAATAGTGTAGTTTTGGACTTTAATTGGTATTATTCCCTATATTACATACACTAACCTATATTAAATACCTTTTATCAATTGAAATATATACTATTCCTTTTTATAAGCTTTCTTTTTTGCATTAGTCATACTACTCATGCTCAAAACAATATTTCCATCACAGCTCAATTTCATCCTGAACAAAACAAAGTTCAAGTTATACAAGAAATTACTTTAAAAAATACTTCTAATAAGTCATTAGATAGTATTTATTTATACGATTGGAATAATGCTTACTCATCAAGAGATACTGAATTAGCAAAGCGATTTGCTGAAGAGTACAGTACCAAATTACATTTTTCAAGAGATAAAGAAAAAGGGTTTACTAACATTCAAAAGATTAGTAGTAACACAAAGGAGCTTAACTACAATAGGATAGAACACGACATAATTGCGGTTGCTCTAGAACAAACATTGCAACCAAATACTAGTACCACTATCCATTTAAACTACACGTTACAACTTCCGTCTGATAGGTTTACTCGATTTGGTATTGATTCAAAAAACAATATCAAATTAAAAGAATGGTTTATCATACCTGCTAAACTTACTGATAAGTGGATTTATTATAGTAATAAAGATTTAGATGATTTATATTTCCCTAATAGTGATATCAAACTTAACCTAACTGTTCCGAGTGATTACGAAACTATTAGTGATTTTGATAAAATTAGCACTGTCGTAAAGGACAGCACTACTAACATACAATATACAGGTAAAAACAGGATTAATGCTGAAATTCATCTAACCAAGAATTCTAATTTCACTGAAATCGCTACCGATAAACTTACTTTTGCATCCAATATTGATGACGAAGGAATTAGTTCAGAACTTAAAGCTGTAATTCATGACAAGGTTGCCTATTTCTTACATGATAAGCTTGGTGATTATCCTCATGAAAAAATAATATTATCAAATACATCCTATAGAAGAAATCCAGTTTATGGATTAAATCAATTACCTGACTTTATTCGTCCTTTTCCAGATGGGTTTCAATATGAAGTTAAAATTTTAAAAGCTACTATAGCTAAATATGTAAAAAACACTTTTAACACCAACCCAAGAAATGATTTCTGGCTAAATGATGCCATTGAAAATTACTTAATGGTTAAATATATAGAGGATAATTACCCTAACATGAAAACACTAGGGTCTTTATCTAAAATATGGGGCCTTCGTTCATTTCAAATTGCTAAAAAGAAGTTTAACGACCAATACTATTATTTTAGCTTATATACGGCTAGAAAAAATTTAGATCAAAAATTAAGCAGCCCAAAAGATTCGCTTTTAAAATACAATGTCAATATTTCTAATAAAAACAAAGCAGGTGTTGGCTTGTTATATTTAAATGATTATTTAGAAAAAAGTATCATTAGTACTTCTTTAAAAGAATTTTACCAGCTAAACAGTTTAAAAACGATTGAATCAAAAAGCTTTATCAACCTCATTCAATCAAAGACTTCAAAAGATATCAGCTGGTTTATGAAGGACTATATCAATTCAAATGAGAAAATTGATTATACCATTACCGATGCAATGGAAATTAATAATGAGCTCGTTATTAACCTAAAAAACAAAGAAAACACAAAAGCTCCTATTTCAATTTATCAACTTATAGATGGCAAAATAATCAGTAAACATTATGTTGATGGCTTTGAAGCAGAAAAAACTATTCGCATACCAAATAACAAACCGGATAGAGTAATTTTAAATTATGAAGGAATTATCCCCGAATTTAACTTACGTAATAACACGAAAACAGTTAAACCCCATTTATTCAACAAGCCTTTAAAACTTTCTTTTTTAAAAGATGCTGAAGCCTCCAATCGCAACCAATTATTTTATGTCCCTGAGCTTGGATATAATTTATACGATGGTTTTTCTCCTGGACTTACCTTCAATAATAAAACATTACTAAGAAAAGCATTCACTTATAAAATAAAGCCGATTTACGGGCTAAAAAGTAAATCATTGGTAGGTAGCGTTTCATCAAATTACACCAAATACTATAAAAACAAAAGTTTATTTAGTGTTACCTATGGTATTTCATATAATCAATATCATTACGAAGAAAACTTAATGTACCAAAAGTTTAATCCGTATATCATAATTAATTTTAGAAATAAAAACGATTTAAGAGATAATGCAAACAAGTACATCATTGCAAGAAATATCACTGTACAACGTGAAAAAGATCTTAATACTATAGATGACACCCCTAATTTTAATGTTTTTAGCCTTAAAGCAGGGATGTCGGATGCGAATTTGCTTATCTTCAAATCCTTGGATACAGACCTCCAATTCGCCAAAGATTTTGGTAAAATTTCAGCTGATTATGAATATCGAAAAATATTTTCAAACAACCGCCAATTAAACTTCAGAGTTTTTGCTGGGGGGTTTTTATACAATAAAACAAACACTGATTACTTTAGTTTTTCTTTAGATAGACCACAGGATTATCTTTTTGATTATAACTATTACGGGAGATCCGAAAGCACTGGAATTTACAGTCAACAAATTATTATTGCTGAAGGAGGGTTTAAATCTAAATTAAATAATTCATTAGCCAATGAATGGATGACTACTGCAAATTTGAGTACTAATATTTGGAAATACATTTTTGCTTATGGTGATGCAGGATTCGTTGGAAATAGTGGAAAAACAAATTTTGTTTATGATTCGGGAGTACACTTGAACTTAGTACCTGATTATTTTGAATTATATTTTCCAGTATACTCTAACTTAGGTTGGGAAATTGGTCAGCCACAATACGCCGATAAAATCAGATTTAAAGTTACCCTTACCCCAAAAGTATTGATTAGTTTATTTACCCGAAAGTGGCTTTAAAATAATTAAGTAATTGATAATTCAAAAACTTCAAATCAATGTTTTTTTGACAAATTATTAGTAAAAAGAACCTTTAACTAATAATAACTCAATAAATTCAACTAAACCACACTTGCATAAAATTTAAGTTTTTTGTACTTTTGCAATTCAAGAAAATCCACATACACCTATGAGCAACACAAGTAAAACGACTAAGGACATTACTTTCGAAGATTTTAAAACAGAAGTATTAAGCGATTATAAAATTGCCCTTACTAGTCGTGAATGTAGTCTATTAGGACGCCGTGAAGTGTTAACCGGAAAAGCAAAATTTGGTATTTTCGGTGATGGTAAAGAAGTGCCACAATTAGCAATGGCTAAAGCCTTTAAAAATGGTGACTTCCGTTCAGGTTATTACCGTGACCAAACTTTTATGATGGCCATTGGAGCTTTAAATATTCAACAGTTTTTTGCGGGATTATATGGTCATACTGATATTGCAGAAGAACCTATGTCAGCAGGAAGACAGATGGGTGGACATTTTGCCACACATAGTTTAAATGAAGATGGATCTTGGAAAAACTTAACACAACAAAAAAACTCTAGTGCGGACATCTCTCCTACTGCTGGTCAAATGCCACGTTTACTAGGATTAGCTCAAGCCTCAAAAATATACAGAGAAGTTGAAGGTATAGACACTGAAAAATTCTCAGTAAATGGTGATGAAATTGCCTGGGGAACTATTGGTAATGCAAGTACCAGTGAAGGGTTGTTTTTTGAAACGATAAATGCCGCAGGAGTACTACAAGTACCAATGGTAATGAATGTATGGGATGATGAATATGGTATTTCTGTTCACGCAAGACACCAGACTACAAAAGAAAATATCTCCGAAATTTTAAAAGGATTTCAAAGAGAAGAAGGAACAAACGGTTACGAAATATTTAGAGCTAAAGGTTGGGATTACCCAAACTTAGTTGATGTATACCAAAGAGCTGCAGTATTAGCAAGAAAAGAACACTGCCCTGTTTTAATTCACGTAAATGAATTAACACAACCTCAGGGACACTCAACATCTGGTTCTCATGAGCGCTACAAATCTAAAGAAAGATTAGCTTGGGAAGTTGAATTTGATTGCATGTCAAAAATGCGTCAATGGATGATTGAAAACAACATCTTTACTGATGAAGAAGCAAAAGCAATTCAAAAAGACATCCAAAAACAAGTTCGTAAAGGAAAGCAAGATGCATGGGCTGCTTTTGTGAAACCACAGAAAGAAGAACAAGCTGAAGCTGTTGCAGTATTAAAAGCGGCAGCTACTAACTCAAGTAATAAAACTTTTATTGAAAAACTTGCCAATGAACTGGAAGTAATAAAAGAACCTATACGCAAAGAAATATTAATTGCTACCAGAAAAGCATTACGTTATCTAACCAGTGAAAATTCGGCATCAAAAACCGATTTAATCAATTGGATAGCTACTTATAAAGCTAAGATTCAACCAAAATACAGCGCCAACTTATATTCTGAAAGTAATTTAAGAGCTGATAACATCAATGCTGAAGCTCCTAAATATGCTGATGATGCAGAAATGGTAGATGCTCGTTTAATTATGCGCGATAACTTTGATGCTATTTTTACTAAATACCCAGAATCATTAATCTTCGGTGAAGATGCTGGTCATATTGGTGATGTAAACCAAGGACTGGAAGGAATGCAAGAAAAATACGGAGAGTTAAGAGTTTCTGATACAGGAATTCGTGAAGCTACCATACTAGGACAAGGAATAGGAATGGCTATGAGAGGCTTACGTCCTATTGCAGAGATTCAGTATTTAGACTATATCTTATACGCTTTACAAATCATGTCTGATGATTTAGCAACTTTACAATACAGAACAAACGGAAAGCAAAAAGCACCGTTAATCATACGTACTAGAGGACACCGTTTAGAAGGAATTTGGCATTCAGGTTCTCAAATGGGTGGATTGATTCATTTATTAAGAGGTATACATTTATTGGTGCCAAGAAACATGCTGAAAGCAGCAGGATTCTATAATACCTTATTAGAAGGAGATGAACCAGCAGTAGTAGTTGAATGTTTGAACGGGTACCGTTTAAAAGAAAAAATGCCTTCTAACTTAGGAGAATTTAAAACACCGATTGGAGTTGTAGAAACTCTTAAAGAAGGTGCTGACATTACTTTAGTTTCTTATGGTTCTACCCTTAGAATTGTTGAAGAAACAGCTAAAGAATTAGCTCAAGTAGGTATTGATGCCGAAGTTATTGATATTCAGTCATTATTACCTTTTGACATCAACCATGATATTGTAAAATCTGTTCAAAAAACGAATCGATTATTAGTTATTGATGAAGATGTTCCTGGTGGAGCTTCTGCTTATATTTTACAAGAAATTGTTGAAAAACAAGACGGATACCGTTATTTAGATAGCAAACCACAAACGTTAGCTGCTAAAGAACATAGACCTGCTTATGGAACTGACGGAGATTACTTCTCTAAACCTTCTGCAGAAGATATTTTTGAAAAAGTATACGAAATGATGCACGAAGCAAATCCTGCAAAATTTCCTGCTTTATTCTAAAAAGTCAACTTTTATACTATTAAAAAGCACCAATGAAATAAATTTCATTGGTGCTTTTATTTAAATTGTACTAGCACTATTCTGTTATTGTAGTTAATTCCTCATTTTCCAAGAATATCAATGTATATTCATCATCTGACAATACGGGATTATCTTTATACCTTAATATGAATAAATTTCCATCAACCCCAACTGTATACATGAATGATTTATTTATTGTCATTTCACCTTTTATAAGAGTATAATTATAGGTTCCTGACTCAATCATATACGGTAGACTTTCACCAATATTATTTACAACCTGAATTTGATTTAAATTTTCATTGAGAACCCATTGTACATCATTCTGTTTCAACTGAACCGTTCCTAAAAACCCACTATAACTTTTTAAATTCCAAATTTTACTCATTGAATTATCTTCAATATTATTATTGCTTTTTTTATTAACATTTATATCAATTTCATCTTCATTTGAACATGATACCAACAACCCAAAACACATAAGTAATATTACTAACTTTCTCATAGTATTAATATTTAATTGGTTCTAATAAAATAATAATGAAGATCTAAAGCAATATCAAAGAATTTAGAAAAACATCATTTTAATTTTTATGGGGGAGTGTCTCTATTAACCTATCTAAATGATTAACAATGTATTAAAGATAACGTATTATATTTATTTCTCAAAATTAAAAGCTTTTAATGTTTTTGATATGCCATTAATTGATAATTTATGAAAGTATTTCCTCAGTCTACTAATGAAGCTAAAAAAACATCCGTTTACGAGTCATTAGAATTTCTTCGGTCATAAAATGTAAATTTACATCCAAGTAAAAAATTGATACTACCCTAGCTCAACATCATTAACTAGTATAACCATAATCAATAGATTTCATCAACCAAATATTAGTATCACCAGTTCTGTTTAGTTAATAAGACTAGTTTACATAAATAACTTCATCACTAGGTCCACAACTAAGGTTACATTTTGAATTTACTTTTCAATACAATTTACAACTTCATAACAAGTTGATTTTACCTTATTCAGAAATGGCTGTTAACCTAACATATAAATTAAGAAAAATGATTCTTTAAATCTTGTAAAAGTGCGTGGTATATAGGATTACAAAAATCAGCTACTCCACTCTCTTTAGCAGAAGTCCACTTGGAAGTCCACAACACAAAAGAAGTATTATTTTCTGTAACAGGAAATACAGTAACTTCTCCAATATATCCAACAACATTTTCTTTAGAAACTACTGCTGGACCATCATCAATACTATAAGAGAATTTTCTAGCACTATTATCTATAGTTTGTAGTGTTTCGTGAAAAGCCTCATTTAAAATTCGTTTTGCGCCAATTTCTTTTGAAGATATCCCCCCTACTACTTCTACTTTAGTAATAACATTTTTACTCCACGATAAATCATGAAAATTTTTTATGACACTCCAAACCTTATCAGCATCACTATTGATTACAATTGAATTATAACACCCCATATATCAAACTTTTAATTGGTTACTTCTATGAATAACTTAAACAATTCTAAGCTATATATCTAACAACGTAAGCTTTGATCGAGAATTTGGGGGAGATAAACAAAGTTAACTGATTTTCACGAATAAACCAACCAAACATACCTATCTCATTACAAGCCTTTTATTTATTGATAACATAAATAAACCATTTAAGTTTATTTAATTGCCTTCTCAAAAGCAGTTTTACCTCCCACAATTGGCAGTGTTATTTTTGTCCCTTTTAAATCAACTGTTAACTCCGTTCCTGGCTCTGGCCAAACTGTAAACTCTTTATCACTTGAAAAAATCATCAGTCCAATTTGCTGCCCTTTAGTGACTATTTGATCATCTGGCATTAACTTAAATGACATTTCGTAAAACTTTCCTGGAGTTAGCGGTGAACTCGTTGTTAATGAACTATGATTTTGAGGATCTGCCCAACCTCGAGTAATAATATTATCAGTAATTTTCGCCTTCACTTCTTCGTTCCAAGGTAATGAAACTAACCAAACGGATAAATTAGCCGCTGGTTTACTACTCGCTAATTTTATAGTAATTGTAGCTTCACCAGAAATATGAACATCCTTAGTTAACTCAGGACTTACATATAATAATCGGTGATTTGAAGATTCACTTTTTGCTAAATCAGCTCCAGAAAAAGAATAATCATCAACTAAAGTTTCTTTACTTTTTTTCTTCGGTTTCTCTGTACTTAACAAACCGTTTGTAGGAGTTCCTGAGTTAAGATAAAGTGTCACAGGAGACGCTTCTGGGTTTGGATATTCAGCGTACGGAGTTGGATTGTTTTGCATATCATTTTCTCTAACAATCCATGAACGAGCATCTTGCTCAACCCCATTTTCAACTCCATGCAAATAACGTGTAAACCATCGGTTCATCATTTTTATTGGTGGTGGACCACCATGACCATTTTGATGATAATAAATTTGAGTTGGAAGCCCCATTTCTTTTGCTCTTTTATATATTCTATAGCTATGCTCAGGCATTACATTCCAATCATTAAAACCATGTGACATTAATAAGGCTGCTTTCATAGGTTTCATGTCATTTAAATAATCACGTCCTGCCCAAAAGTCATTATAGTCACCGGTAGCCCTGTCCATCCCTTGCTTCATTTCTATATCTCTCACCGTTTTATTATTATAAGGGCGCTTAGCTTCATCACCACTATGAATAAAGTCATATAAAACATCCACATCTTCTCCTAAATATCCTCCAGGAGATCGTACCAATCCATTAGATCTATAATAGTGATAATATGAAGTGTTAGGTGCTATAGGAATAATTGCCTCTAATCCCTCTACACCAGTTGTAGCTGCTGCTAATGGAATTGTACCGTTATATGAAGTACCCGTCATCCCCACTTTTCCTGTTGACCAAAATGCAGTAACTAGTTCATTACTATCAGGTGACTTATATCCTTTTATTCTACCACATAACCAATCGATTACTGCTTTTGGAGCTAAGGATTCGTTATCCCCTCCAACAGTTGGCGATCCTTGAGATAATCCAGTTCCTGGAGATGATGAGTGCACTACGATATATCCTCTAGGCACCCATTTTTTAATATGAGAATTTGAAATAATCGGGCGTTTACCGATACGTACTACTTCTGGATGTACTCTCTCTTTTTCTTTTCCTCCTATTTCATGTTTAATATCCCAAAACAATCCCTTTACATCTCTTGCTACTCCAGCAAAATAAGGGCTTGAAACATATATAATCGGCAATTTTAACCCTTCTGTTTCTGTCTGTTGTGGTCGAGTAACTGCTACATGCATTCTGTCTAATTTCCCATCACCATCAGTATCAAATCCTGTTTCAACCCACAAGTCATGGCGTATCCACTTATTTACATCAGTAAAAGCTGGTACAATTTGCGCTTCTCCTTTTTCAAAGATAGGATGTGCTTTAGTAATTTCTTCTTGTTTTTGAGCATTCACATTAGTAATGAATGCAACTAAAATTAGTAAGCAAATTTTAGGATTGAATACAATTTTCATAATCAAAAAAGTTTTTAATACGTTATATCAGTGCTTGTTCACCTTTCTAAAACAAGTTACTTTTACTGGTCTGTAAAACATACACTTGTTCATCAATTAACGAAAATACGTTTTTCATTAAAAACCTAGCGTTAAAAAAAACCTAATATATTACCCAAATCCAATACTTAACTGCTCATAAAAAAAGAGGGCAACTAAAACTAGCTGCCCTCTCATAAATTATTTGAAATTCTTAAAGCAAATCACACATTAATTAAGCCAAAAGAAAAACATATAAAAGTAAAAAAGGTAACAATTTAAAATTGCTACCTTTAATATATTAATTATGTATTCCTAATTCAGGACATCACAAAGTATAAACTATACTTAGAAAGTAATTGCTTCACCATCATAACATGCTTGTAAGATTGCTTTAATCTCTTCAAATTTAGGTTTTCTAGGGTTGAAAAGTGTACAAGGATCTTTCATTGCGTTTTCAGTAAGCGTATCTAATTTCGCTTCCCATTCTTTAGCATCGATTCCGTACTCTTTTAAAGAACCAACAACACCAACAGATTCACGTAAATTAGAAATTTCTTGCGCAAATTCTTCAGCTGTAGATTTTCCTAATAGTGCAGCTAAATCTTCATACTTATCTGTTACTTTAGAGTTGAAACGGACAACGTTAGGCATTAAAATAGCATTAGCACAACCATGAGGAATACCAA
>Ga0209291_1001470_pt1 | contig 20819 bp, 21 predicted proteins | sample GOMGulsemesocosm_FD_184633 | JGI IMG/M metagenome (GOLD analysis project Ga0209291, IMG submission 184633) | Methane-oxidizing microbial communities from mesocosms in the Gulf of Mexico - GOM9B Gulf of Mexico (SPAdes) (version 2) | ecosystem: Environmental > Aquatic > Marine > Cold seeps...
ATTAATCCCTTATAAGTTCATGTTGACACACAATTATTATTGTGGATAGCCTAAAAAACAAACTAATATTTAAAATATAATAATGAAAAATAACGGTAAAAATTTATTGCTATTACTAGTGTTGCTAGTATTTAGTTTTAACGCAAATGCTCAAAGAAAAAAGAATAAAGCAAATAAGGACACTAAAGTATGGAGATACGATGTAGAGTGTGAAGGTATTGCTAAGCAAGGTGCTAAATTGGTTAAAGTATGGTCATATTCAAAAAATCCAAAACATGCTATTTCTAGTGCCATGAAAAACGCAGTTCATGGAATGATTTTCAAAGGATACGCAGGTGGAGGAAGAGGATGTACTTCATTTCAACCTTTAGTAAAAGATGCTAATTCAGAATCTAAATTTAAATCTTTTTTCGATGCTTTTTTTGCTGATGGAGGTGAGTATATGAAGTATGTTAGTTCAGCAACGGATGGTAGTATTGCTCCAGGGGATCGTTTAAAAATTAGTAAACGTGAATATAAAATTGGAGTTATTGTAAATGTAATGTCAGACCAATTAAGAAAAAGATTAGAAACAGAAGGAATCATAAAAAGCTTAAGCTCAGGATTCTAAATATAATAGTATAAAAAGATAAATAATGAAAAATACATTTAAATCAACCTTAATACTATGTTTCTTATTAGTAAGTGTAGTAGGATTTAGTCAAGCTAAAAAACCAACCTTAATGGTAGTGCCAAGTGATGTGCTTTGTAACCAAAATGGATGGATGAAAACATATAATAATCAAGGAAGTATTGTAAAAGTACCTGATTATAAAAGAGCTTTTCAAGAAAGCACATATTTGTTGCTAACTATTAGTAAAATAAATGAATTAATGGCAGAAAGAGGATTTCCTTTAAAAAATATGGAGTCTGCTCTTAAAACTTTAGAATCTAATGCAGCAGAAAACGCAATGCGTAGTTCTAAAGAAACAGGTGCTGCAGTTAATGAAAGTCCAATTGACCAATTAAAAGCAATTGCCAAAGCAGATATTATTTTACAATTAACATTAACTTTAAACAAAACAGGTCCCAAAAAGTCAGTTACTTTTAATTTACAAGGATTAGATTCTTATACAGATAAACAAGTAGCATCTGCTTCTGGAACGGGAGCTCCATCTTTTTCTGCAGAAATACCTGTTTTATTAGAAGAAGCAGTTTTAGCACATATGGATAATTTTACAGGATCGTTACAAACTCATTTTGATGATATGTTTGAAAATGGTAGAGAAGTTATTGTAAGAGTACAAAAATGGGACGACTGGGACGGTGATTTAGAAAGTGAATATGAAGATGAAGAGTTAGGAACTATTATAGAAGATTGGATGGCTGATAATTCTGTAAAAGGAAGATTTAGTACAACTGATATGACAGAAAACATGGCTTTATTTGAACAAGTTCGTATCCCTTTATTTAATGAAAAAGGTAGAGCTATTGACGCTAGACGATTTGTTAAAAAATTAAGTAAGTTTTTAAAGAATTCTCCATATGAAATACCAAACAAGTTAGTCATGAAAGGTTTAGGTAGGGCAACAATTATATTAGGAGGAAAATAAAATAATTATGAAAAAAATAATATACTTAGCATTATTATTTATCTCGACAACTCTAGTTGCTCAGGATAAAGAGAATAATGATGGTATTGCTCTTGGGGCATATATTCCATCACAAGCAGAAGGAATTCCTTCTTCTGCAAAGAGAATGTTACTGAATAAATTAAGTCAAGTAATTACTAAAAACGGAATTAGTGGTAGTGTTACAAACCCTAGATTTGTTGTGGCTCCCAACATAACGGTATTGAGTAAAGATATTACACCTACAGCACCACCAAAAATTGCTTTGAATTTAGAAGTAACATTGTATATAGGTGATGGTATTTCAGGAACCTTATTTGCGAGTGAGTCAATAGAGCTTAAAGGAGTAGGGACTACTGAAACTAAAGCATATATTTCTGCTTTAAAAAGATTAAAGCCTAAAAAACCTGAAGTGCAAGAGTTTATTACAAAAGGGAAAGGAAAAATAATTGATTATTATAACAATAATTGTAGCTTATTTCTTAAAAAAGCAGCTGCTTTAGAATCTCAAAATGAAATTGAAGAAGCTCTAACTATTTTAACAAATATACCAGAAGCAAGTACATGTTTTGATAAAGTGAAATCTAAAATAGCATCACTTTACAAAAAAAGTATTGATAGAGACTGTAAAAAGAAACTATCAGAGGCAACTGCTCTTTGGGCGGCAAATCAAGATATTGATGCTGCTAATGAAGCTGGTGTATTATTGTCTACAGTAGAACCAGAAGCAGCTTGTTATGGGCAAGTGAAAAGTTTGTATGGTAAAATAGCTACTAGAGTAAAGGATGTTAGTGATAGAGGTTGGAAATATCAATTGAAAGTGCTAGATCTTAAAAAGCAAGCAATTAAGGCTGCTAGAGATGTTGGTGTTGCGTATGGTAAAAATCAGCCTAAAACAGTAAATTATAATGTAAGAGGTTGGTATTAATATATACTAGAATTATTATTTAAAAGCGCTCTTTCAAAGAGCGCTTTTTTTATACCTTTACTTTTCTAATTTTTTATATTCAATGTCAGAAACAATCATCATTATCATAGCCAGTATTCTTTTTGGAATCATTGGGTTTTTAATAGGGAAACACATTACAAAACTTCAAAATAATTCTGAGGTGAGTGGTGTGAATGAGCGTAATTCAATATTAGAGAAGCAACTAGCTGAGGTAAAAGAATCTGCTACTCAAGAATATAAAAAACAAGAGGATAATTTTCAATTACAGTTGAATTCCTTAAAAGAGCAATTACATAAATCTGATCAGGATAAAGAATTAATCAGAAAGCAAAAAGATGCAGTTACTATTGAGTTGACAAAGCTTGATGCTGATTTTAAAAACTTGCAACTAAAAAATGATGAGCAAAAAGAAGAAGTTGAGAACCTTCAAGAAAAGTTCACCAAAGAGTTTGAAAATTTAGCAAACAAAATACTTGATGAAAAAGCAGGTAAGTTTACTGAGTTAAATAGAGAGAATATTAAAAGCATTTTAAATCCGTTGCAGGAAAAAATTCAACATTTTGAAAAGAAAGTAGAAGACACTCATAAAGAAAGCATCGGGCATCATGCAAGTTTGAAAGAACAAATTTTAGGGTTAAAAGATTTGAACTTACAAATGAGTAAGGAAGCGATAAACTTAACCAAAGCTTTAAAAGGAGATAGTAAATTGCAAGGGAATTGGGGAGAATTAGTTCTAGAACGAGTTCTTGAAAAATCAGGATTAGAAAAAGATAGAGAATATTTTGTACAACAAAGTTTTGTGACTGAAGATGGAAGTAGGGTATTACCAGATGTTGTTATAAATCTTCCGGATAACAAAAAAATGATTGTTGATTCCAAAGTATCTTTGACGCATTATGAGCGTTATGTAAATGAAGAGGATGAAGCCTTACAGCAGCAATATTTAAAAGAGCATGTTAACTCTATTAAAAGACATGTTGAGCAATTAGGAGATAAAAATTACCACGACTTATATAAAATTGAAAGTCCTGATTTTGTCTTGTTATTCATCCCTATTGAGCCTGCGTTTGCTGTCGCTTTAAACGAAGATAACTCTTTGTATAATAAAGCATTTGAAAAAAATATTGTGATTGTTACTCCGGCTACATTATTAGCAACTTTGCGTACTATTGATACCATGTGGAATAATGAAAAACAGCAAAAAAATGCTATTGAAATTGCTCGTCAAGCAGGTGCGTTGTATGATAAATTTCATAATTTAATGACGGACTTAACTGCAGTTGGTAAGGATATGGACAGAGCAAAATCTAATTATTCAGCAGCAATGAATAAACTTTTTGATGGAAGAGGCAATTTAATTACTTCGGTAGAGAAAATTAAAAAATTGGGAGCAAAAGCAAAAAAGGCGCTGCCTGAGGCTATTATTAATAAAGCATTAGAATCAGAAGAAAAGTAAAATTAAGTCATGAAAAAAGTAATTGTTTTAATATTATTAATTATTAGTCTAGGTATAGGGGCATATTTTTCATTCATCTATTATGTGTCCTATAATGAAGGTGTACGTTCTGGAGAATTGATAAAAATTAGTAGAAAAGGAGTATTAATGAAAACTTGGGAAGGTGAAATTAGCCAAGGTATTTCTGGAGCTCAAATTTTTAAGTTTTCTGTAGAAGATAAAGAGAAGAAGGTGATTTTTGATTTACAGAAATATCAAGGAAATTATGTGAAAGTATATTATAAAGAGAGATACAAACATATTTCATGGCTGGGAGATACCAACTATTTTATAACTAAAGTAGAAAAAGAAAAATCACCTCATTTTGGGAAGTGATAATAATAAAAAAGAGGAACATTTGTTCCTCTTTTTTATGCAAATTATTTTTTAGCCCTATCTTTTAAAACAGTTTCAATATCTTCTAAGGTATGTCCTTTTGCTTTTAACAGGATGAGGTAATGATACATCAAGTCAGCAGCTTCGTTTTTAAATAAATTAGCATCGTTATCTTTTGCTTCAATAACTAATTCTACAGCTTCTTCACCTACTTTTTGAGCAACTTTATTAATACCTCTTTTATATAATTGATTGGTATATGAGCTTTCGTCATTGTTATCTATTCTCTGGGAAATAGTCTGTTCCAATTCATATAAAAAACCTTTAGAAGTTTCCGAGCCAAAACAGGCAGTGGTTCCTTTATGACAAGTAGGACCATCAGGATCTGTTTTGATCAATATGGTATCATTGTCACAGTCAATTTCAATTGTTTTTACAAACAAAAAATTACCTGACTCTTCTCCTTTGGTCCATAACCTATTTTTGCTTCTACTATAAAATGTAATTTTTTTTTCTGTTTTTGTTTTTTGAAGAGCCTCTTCGTTCATATATCCTAACATTAATACTTGTAGTGTATTGTTATTCTGAACTATTACTGGCACTAAACCGTTTCCTTTTTTGAAATCTATAATCATTATATTATGCTGTTTTATGTTCAGTAATTCTAACTGGAATGTTTTTGTGTTGTAAATATTGTTTAAGCTCAGGAATAGGGATTTCACTGTAATGAAATATACTAGCGGCTAAACCTGCGCTTGCTTCTGTATTCATAAATAAATCAGAAAAATGAGCCTTGCTTCCAGCGCCTCCTGAAGCAATTACAGGGATGTTAATCGCTTTGCTAACTTCATTAGTAATATCCATAGCAAAACCTGTTTTAGTACCGTCATTATTCATTGAGGTTAATAAAATTTCTCCAGCACCTAATTCGGTTACTTGCTTTGCCCAATCAATAGTTTTTAAAGAAGTACTATTTCTTCCTCCATGTGTAAAAACCATCCATTCTCCGTCTAAAAACATAGTATCAATAGCAGCTACTACACACTGGCTTCCGTATTGACTAGCGATTTCAGAAATTAAGCCTGGGTTTTTAACTGCAGATGAATTAATACTCACCTTATCAGCTCCTGCTTTAATAATTTTCTCAACATCTGTTATGGAGTTGATTCCTCCTCCAACAGTAAACGGAATATTGATTTCTTTTGCTATTTCTTGTACTAAGTCAACTAATGTTTTTCTGTTCTCTAAAGTAGCTGTAATGTCCAAAAACACCAATTCGTCTGCACCTTCTTTAACATATCGTTTTGCTAATTCAATCGGATCTCCTGCGTCTTGAATGTCTACAAAATTGATTCCTTTTACTGTTCGTCCATCTTTGATGTCTAAACAAGGAATGATTCTTTTTTTTAGCATAATTTATTTGATTATAGAATTTGTGACAGCTCTTTCAGAGTAATATTACCTTCATATATTGCTTTTCCTAAAATAGCACCTTCACAACCGATTTCTTTTAAAGTGATTAAATCATTGATATTAGAAACACCACCGCTAGCAATTAAATTTACTTTTGACTCTTTAAGAATTTCTCGGTATAACTCATTAGAAGTTCCTTGAAGCATTCCATCTTTAGAAATATCAGTACAAATAATATTTGTAATTCCATTTTTTTCATAGGCTTTGATAAAATCAAGCACATCTAATTCTGATTTTTCTAACCAGCCATTAGTGGCTATTTTTCTGTTAAAACAGTCTGCCCCTAAAATAATTTTATCACTATCATATTGACTAAGCCAATTAAGAAACATATCTGGATTTGAAACTGAAATACTTCCGCCCGTAATTTGATTAGCACCAGATTCAAAAGCGATTTTTAAATCTTTATCAGATTTTAATCCTCCGCCAAAATCAATTTTTAAGTTTGTTTTAGAAGCTAGTTGTTCTAAAACTTTATAGTTTACAATGTGCTTAGATTTTGCACCATCTAAATCTACTACGTGTAAATATTGAATGCCATTGTCCTCGAATTCCTTCGCTACCTCTAGCGGGTTTTCGCTATATATTTTTTTGGTATTGTAATCACCTTTTGTGAGGCGAACACATTTACCGTCTATGATATCTATTGCTGGAATTATTCTCATAATAAATGCTATGTTTTCTGTTAATAAGAAACAAATAAGTGTTGCTTTTTGTTGGTCGTTAAAGTATATTTTTATAATTATCTGTACTCATAAAGCGCAGAAGTTTTTAAGTATTTGCTCACCAATATCAGCAGATTTCTCTGGGTGAAATTGAGTGGCGTAAAAGTTGTTTTTTTGCATTGCTGTTCCAAAAGGTAGAATATAGTCACAACTAGCAATTGTTTGTTCGTTAATTTCGGCGTAATAACTATGTACGTAATACATATCATTACTAAGCTCGACACCTTTAAATAATGAACTTTTAATGTCAATAAAGCTATTCCATCCGATGTGAGGAACTTTACTAGTATTAGGAAATTTTTTTACATGAGTATCAAAAATCCCTAAGCAAGTAGTATCAGATTCTTCGCTGTGTTTACACATCAATTGCAAGCCAAGACATATTCCTAACATTGGTTTTTCGATTTGTACTAATATTTTATCCAACCCTTTTTCAGTTAAGTATTTCATTGCTGAACTTGCTTCACCTACACCAGGAAAAATAACCTTGTCTGCATTTAATAATTCAGAAGCATCATCAGTAATAATATTCTCATAGCCTAAACGCGTCAATGCATTTTGAACTGAACGGATATTACCTGCGTTATATTTTACTATTGCAATCATTTATATAATTCCTTTTGTACTCGGAATAGAGTAGTTGTTAGTTTTAGCGGTAGCCATTTTGATGGCTTTTGCAAATGCTTTAAAAATAGATTCTATTTTATGGTGTTCATTATCTCCTTCGGATTTAATATTTAAATTGCATTTTGCAGCATCACTGAACGATTTAAAAAAATGCATAAACATTTCTGTAGGCATTTCTCCTATCATTTCTCTTTTAAAAGAAGCTTCCCAAACCAGCCAAGGCCTACCTCCAAAATCAATAGCTACTTGTGTTAAACAATCATCCATTGGTAATAAGAATCCATAACGTTCGATGGCTTTTTTACTTCCTAAAGCTTTTAAGAAAGACTCACCTAAAGCAATGGCAACATCTTCAATAGTGTGATGCTCATCTATTTCTAAATCGCCTTTTACTTGAATAAATAAATCTAAGTTTCCGTGTTTTGAAATTTGTTCTAACATGTGATCATAAAAACCTAGACCAGTAGAAATGTTACTTTTCCCTGAACCATCTAAATTTACTTCAATAGTAATATTAGTTTCTTTGGTAATACGGTTAACGATCCCTTTCCTAGGTTTCGATTTTAAATTTTGATAAATTTCTTCCCAACTTTCTGTAATTAATGAAGCATAATCATTTGTGTCTTTACTAATGAATATTCCTTGGCATTTTAAGTTTTCAGCAAGTTCTATATCAGTTGCTCTATCACCAATTACATAAGAGTTTTCCAAATCGTAATTACCATAAATATATTTTGATAGTAAGCCTATTCTAGGTTTTCTAGTAGGAGCATTTTCCTCAGGAAAACTTTTGTCTATTAATACTTCGGAGAAAACAATTCCTTCATTTTGAAATGCTTGAATTACTTTGTTTTGTACTGGCCAAAAGGTGTTTTCAGGAAATGAATCTGTTCCTAAACCATCTTGATTGGTAACCATGACTAACTCATAATCTAATTCAAAAACAATTTTACCTAATCCATGAAATACACCAGGATAAAATTCTAATTTTTCTAAACTATCTAATTGATAATCTATAGGAGGTTCAATGGCTAGTGTTCCATCTCTATCTATAAAAAGTACTTTTTTCATGTTAACTGTTTTTAAGCGCGTTTATTAATTTTGTGTTTTCTTCGGGACTTCCTATTGTTATTCGAATACAGTTTTTAATCACACTATTTCGGTTTCTAATACTAATTTTGTGAGCTACTAAATTGTTATAAATTCCGTTTGCATTATCCACTTCTACTAGTAAGAAGTTAGCATTTGAAGGATACACTTTTTTGATTTTAGTGAATGTTTTTAAAGCTGTGGATACCCTTTCTTTTTCAGTGATTATAACATGCTTGTTTTTTTCAAACTCAGTATGGTTTTCTAAAGCCTTTATAGCAGCTTTTTGATTTAACTCACTTACGTTATAAGGAGGTTTTACTTTATTAAAAAGATTGATGGTATTACTATTTGCATAAGCAACGCCAACTCTTGCAGCAGCCAGTCCCCAAGCTTTACTAAAGGTTTGGCTAACAATTAAATTTGTGTAATCAGATAATTTGGTACTCCAAGAACTTTCAGAACTGAAATCAATATAGGCTTCATCTATAAATACAATGCCATTGAAGTTATTTAAAAGATATTCAATGTCTGCAGTGTTAATTGTATTTCCAGTAGGATTGTTAGGCGAACAGATAAGAATTATTTTTAGACTTTCATCCTTTAAATATGGTTTTACTTCATTCATATTAATTTGAAAATCACCTGACAACGGTATTTTGACTAATTCCACATCATTTATATTAGCAGAAACATCATACATTCCATAAGAAGGGGAGTAGGTAAGAGCCTTATCTACTCCTGGATTGCAGAAAATTCTAAATGCTAAATCAATTACTTCATCACTACCATTACCGATAAAAATATTTTCAGTGTAGATATTCTTTAGATTACTCAGTGAATTTTTAAGCTCTTTTTGCTTTGGGTCAGGATAACGATTTAAATTCCCAAACGGATTTTCGTTTGCATCTAGAAACACACTATCTTCACCAGCATATTCATCTCTAGCACTTGAATAAGGGTTCAAGTTTAAGATGTTATTTCGGACTATATTTTTTAAATTAAACATTATCTATTTGTTTTAATCTTAGTGTAACTGCATTTTTGTGAGCGAATAATTCTTCTGCTTCAGCCATTAATTCGATAGCTGGTCCGATGTTTTGAATTCCTTGTTTCGACAATTTTTGGAAAGTTATTTTTTTAACAAAACTGTCTAAAGAAACACCACTATAATTTTTTGCATATCCATTAGTAGGTAACGTGTGATTAGTTCCACTGGCATAATCACCAGCACTTTCACAGCTATAATTCCCAATAAATACAGAACCTGCATTTGTGATATCTTCTAGCCAATCGTCAGTTTTTTCTGTAGCAAGAATTAAATGCTCAGGTGCATATTGATTACTAAAATTAATGCAGTCAGTTATGGTATTTAAAACAATAGCTTTACTGTTTTTTAATGCTAGTGTAGCAATATCAACACGAGGTAATTCTGCTAATTGTTTAGCTATTTCTTTAATCGAAGCTTCAATTACTTGTTCATTATCAGAAAGTAAAATTACTTGACTGTCAGTGCCGTGTTCTGCTTGTGAAAGTAAATCTGCAGCAACAAATGCTGGATTACTGGTTTCATCTGCTATAATTAAAACCTCACTTGGTCCTGCTGGCATATCTATTGCAACACCGTTTAGTTGTACTAATTCCTTAGCTTTAGTAACATATTGATTTCCTGGTCCGAATATTTTATATGTTTGTGGTACAGATCCTGTTCCATAGGCCATACTTGCAATAGCTTGTGCTCCCCCAACTTTATAAATTTTTGTTATTCCAACTAAGTTTGCTGTATATAAAATTGCTGGGTGAATATTCCCTTCTTTATTTGGAGGGCTACACAAAATTATTTCTTTGCAACCAACTAACTTGGCTGGTACACCTAACATTAAAATGGTTGAAAATAAAGGAGCAGATCCTCCAGGTATATACAAACCTACTTTTTCAATTGGCAAACTCTTTCTCCAACATTGTACACCGGGAGTAGTTTCGATAATTTCAACGTTGATTTTTTGTGAAGCGTGAAACTTTTCGATATTATTTTTCGCTAAATTTATAGCAGATTTTAATTCGTCCGACACTAATGTTATTGCTTCAGAAATTTCATTTTCACTAACTGATAGGCTTGTTAAATTGACTTTGTCAAACTTTTTAGCATACTCCAATAAAGCTTGGTCTTTATTGTTCTTAACGTTTTCTATAACCTCAGACACTATCGTGTCTAATTCTTCACGAGCAATTTCTGGTCGCTTAGCTAAGATTTCCCAATCTTTATTAGGAGGGTATTTAATTACTCTCATTACAGTACAATTTTATCAATAGGAACAATTAAAATACCTTCAGCACCGGCATTTTTTAACTCGTCAATCACATTCCAAAATTTACTTTCTTCTATTACAGAGTGTAAAGAACTCCACCCTTCCTCAGCTAGAGGCAATAGTGTAGGACTTTTTAATACAGGTAGAAGATTACTTACTTCTTCAATTTTATTATTAGGTACATTCATTAAAATGTATTTCGTGTTTTTTGCTCTTAGAACAGATTGAATTCTAAATACTAATCGATCAAGGATGACTTGTTTTTCAAATGATAAGACACTAGTTTTTGCTAGTACTGCTTCAGATTTTAAAATAATTTGCGTTTCTCTTAATCCGTTTTTGAATAAGGTGCTTCCTGAACTTACAATATCACATATACCATTAGCTAACCCTATGTTTGGAGCTATTTCTACCGACCCAGAAATAACATGTATTTCAGCATCAATATTGTTTTTTGACAAATACGTTTGTAATGTATTAGGGTAGGATGTAGCTATTTTTTTTCCATTGAAATATGCTAATTCATCGGTGACAACCTCTTTTGGAACAGCTAAAGAAACTTTACATTTCGAGAACCCAAGTTTTTCTATGATCTCAACTTTTTTATCTTTTTCAATCAGCAAGTTCTCCCCAATAATGGCAATATCCACAACACCATCTTCAAGATATTGAGGGATATCAGAATTTCTTAGGTATAAAATTTCTATAGGAAAATTATAAACAGAAACTTTTAATTGATCTTTACCATTGTTGATGTTAACTCCACAATCTTTTAATAATTTAAGGGAGTCTTGATTTAGTCTTCCGCTTTTTTGAACGGCAATTTTTAGTGTACTCATTTTTTTAATTAAATAATATCTGAGTAAACTTGAGGAATATAAAAACAAAAAACCCGTCTGATTACTCAGACGGGTTTTGAAAAATATTTTTAAATTACATATATCAAATCCTGCTCGCCTGAATGCAAGTATGAAAATGATGATGATGTAATTGATTAAAATTCATGATAATAATTGTAATTATGTGGACAAAGCTAAATAGTTTTTTTGTTTGACCAAAATAATTTTACTTTTAAGTGAAAATTATTTTTTACGTTCTTGAATAAGAAGCGATAATTCTTTACCGTAAATAGTGTTTTTTGCTTTTTTAGAAAGTCCGTTGTAAATAGAATCTAAGTACTTTACGTTAGCTTCTGAAATTTCTCTAGCGCCTATATACGCTGCCACAGATGTCCTTTTGTGATTCAGAGCAAATTGTATTGCTCTAAGATATTTTGAACGCATTAATGAACTTACTTTTTTATCTAAAGCAACAATTCCTTCTTGGTCATTTTTCAACTGAGCTTGAATAAATTCCAAATTTGCTTTACCTAATTCAGTATTAATACTTTTTAATGAATTTTGATACTCGTTAAAAATTCTGTGATTTTTGCTGCCAGTAATATTTACTTTAGAATTTATTTTATCTAAGTGAGTATTTAGCTTTAATTCTCCTTTTTCTCCGAAGAAAGTAATACGATCGTTATATTCAGTGCCATCTACTTTATCAACATAAATGTAAAATAATTCAGGAGCGGTTACAATTGTGCTTAATGAGAATGTATCCTGACCGTCAACTACAATAGAGTCTAAGTTTACTAATGCACTATCTTGAATTTTTTGCAAATAAACGGTTCCCTTTTTTAATCCTGTTATAGTAGCTTCAATATTCATTTCATTTTCTTTTTTACAAGAAACAGTGCTTATGATTAATGCTAAAAGGAATACTATTTTCTTCATTTTATTATTTGTTATATGTTAGACTTATTTAACAGTGCAAAGATGCAAATCTTTACTTGTTATCCTAATTATATTATGCAGAAACAGCTACAATTTCCATTAAAATTGTACAGGCTATAGCTGCAATAGTACCAATTGCATATCCCATAACCGCAAGTAAAACTCCTACAGTGGCTAATGATGGGTGGAATGCAGAAGCCACAATAGGGGCGGAGGCTGCACCACCAACATTTGCTTGACTTCCTACTGCTAAAAAGAAATACGGTGCTTTTATTAATTTAGCCATTAATATTAATAACAATGCATGAATAGTCATCCAAATTACACCAACAGCTATTAATCCTGTATTGTCTAATATCATTGTTAAGTCCATTTTCATTCCGATAGAGGCAACTAAGATGTAGATGAATACACTACCGAATTTACTTGCGCCAGCACCTTCATAATTTCTCGCTTTAGTGAATGATAATAATATTGCTACAATAGTTGCTAATGAAATCATCCAAAAGAAACTTGAACCTAAAAAAGTAAATATGTTTCTTGTAGTAGGGGACTCAATACTTGCAACAAAATTATTACATAGCGGGGCTAAATAACCTGATCCGAAATGAGCAAAGCTTACTGTTCCAAAAGCAATTGCAGCCATAATCATCATATCTGTTACCGAAGGGTTACGCTTTACACTTTCAGTAAAAGTGGACATTTTTTCTTTTAAAGCTTCAATAGATGAGGTGTCCGCTCCTAGCCATTTGTCAATTTTTTTAGCTTTTCCAATACCAATTAATAGTATAGCCATCCAAAAGTTAGCCACTACGATATCAACAAAGACCATTCCCCCGTAAAGCTTTTGATTGTATCCATAGATTTCTAACATAGCAGTTTGGTTAGCACCACCACCAATCCAACTTCCAGCGAGAGTAGATAAACCTCTCCACACGGCATCAGGACCAGCACCTCCAACTGTTTCAGGTGAAAATATTGATATAATTAATATAGCAATCGGACCACCAATTACAATACCAATTGTTCCTGTAAAGAACATTACCAAAGCACGCCAACCTAAATTGAATACTGCTTTTAAATCTATACTTAAAGTCATTAAAACTAATGCTGCAGGCAGTAAAAACCTACTAGCTACATAATATAAATTAGAATGATGTTCGGTTATTGTTCCAGCGGTATCTTTAGTTTCCCAATCCGGAGCTATAACACCTAAAGTAGTGAATAGTGCGGGAATCATATACGCCATAAATAGGCCTGGTACTATTTTGTAAAACTTTTTCCAAAAGCCAGATTCTTTTGATTCTGTATAGAATATGAATCCTAGTGAGAGCATTAATACTCCAAATACGATTGTATCATTTGTAAAAATTGGTGGGTTGTCCATTTTTAAATTGTTTAGTTTTTCCGCAAAATACAAAAATTAAAAGCAGCTCAAAGAGCTGCTTAATAAATATATGATCATGTATGTGTTATTTTATAAAAGTAATGATTTTTTCTGCTAATACAGGTGTGTTTTTCAACAGAGGCATATTATAGCTTTTAGTATTCTCTTGAGTGTCTTTACTAGTTACAGTTTTTAGTACGTGGTTCATGTTTTCAATTAGTACTAGTTCAGCATCTTCTTTTGCTTTTTTTAGTAACTCTGCTTCTGTAACAGAAACTTGAATATCATTTGTACCATTAATAATTAAGGTTGGTATAGTTAATTTGGCTAATTCTTCAGTAGGAGAATACGATATCCAATTCATGATAAATGGTTGTACATCCAAATTAAAAATATTAGCCAATCCAGGGTTAAAGTTTTTGTCAACTTTTCCAGTTTTCATGATTTCAAATGTTTTTTTAGCGCTTTCAACTAAATCGTCAGCTCCCATAATACCAATTTGTTCTAAGATAATTTGATCAATTGTTTTTCCAGCTCCAGCAATAGAAATGAATCCATCAACATTTTCAGTAGCAGCTAACATTCCTACTAAAGAACCTTGACTATGGCCAACAATATAAACTTTATCATATCGTTTCCTGTTTTTAAAGTAACTCACTACTTTTTTAGTGTCATCTATAAAAGAATCAAAAGTAATTTTACTAATGTTTTTTGCACTAGCCCCTTTTTTTAACATCGTTAAGGCACGTTTGTCATATCTAAATGTTGTAATTCCATTATTGGTTAAATCTTGAGCTAAGAACTTTAACGAATTGTTTTTTATGAAATTCTGATTACCATCACGATCTGTTGGGCCTGATCCTGGAATAATAATGGCAAGTGTATTTGATTTGCTATTAGGGCTTAGTAAAGTTCCTTCAACATAATCGCTAATAATTAAGTCTTGTGCAATGACATCTTGTGAAAATGATATTGAACTAAACAGTATTCCGAAAATTAATAATAGATTTTTCATGTGTTGTTTTTTAATGATATTCAAATTAGATGCCAAAAGATAAATATATGGTTTAAAAGATTAGATTTAATTAAGAGTTTTTAGTTTTATACTTATCAGAGTTAGATGTTACTAGTAAGTATGGTACTCCTATAAGTATAGCTCCAAAAAATGCAATATTCTCTATTATTGGGTTTTCTAATGAATTAGAAATTAGGTATCCCAAAATAATTAATAATGCCATTCCGAAGAGTACATTTTTAAGTAGGTTAGCCAATCTTTCAATGTCATACGTTGCTTTTTTTTCAGCCGACATGGTATTGTAACCCGCAATTAGAAAATACATTTTTGCGTATTTTACTAAAATGCCAATGATAATAAATATTAATGCTACGAAAATCATATTGTGGTTTTTATAAGGACTATTAGGTTTGTGCTTTGTTGCGGTTTTGATTAATTAAAATTGTAAATTAATATAAGCGATAGTATTTCTGCAGTAATTAAAGCAACTATAAACAATACAGTAGACGACTTTTCTTTAGCATTAGTAGCGATTTTAAAGCCATTGTATAATAATGTTATATACCATATTACCATTAATATTGAAATAATTGTAAATGCAATTAGTATGATTATATGAGAAACTGGCATATGATGTACTGATTCAGGTCCCATGAATTTCATCATTCCATTTGTTGCATCAGATAAAATATTATTAAAATTTAATAATGGTAATGTGTAATAAGGAATTCTTGAAACTACTACAGTTGATATAATATCTATTAATCTTGTTTTTGTATTTATGTATTTTCCAGCAATATAAAATAATGTAATAAGGCTAATTAGATTAATTAAATTATCAATTATAGATTGTTTGATACTAGTTTCTTTTACAATGTGAACATCTAAAGCACCATTAAATCTAAGATTGAATATGTATGCGAAATATGTACCAATGATAGTTGCTATAATACCAATTATAAGCAGTTTGTTTTCAGAGTACTTTTCAAAAGGTTTAAATAATAATGTTTTCATTGTAGGTAATTAGTTCGTTTTTAAGTCATTAATTTTCTCAAGAATATCATCCAATTTATTTCTTACGGTAGGATAGCTTTTTTCCATTTTAGCAGCCATTTTTTTTAAGCTTCCGCTAGTTAAAATGAATTCGAAAATAAAGTCTTGATCTTCTTTTGATAGTTGTAATAATACAGGCAAAGAATAGCTCCCTGAAATCACAGTTTCACATTCAGAACAAGATAGTTGACTTGCTACTAACGGACTTTCACAACTCGGACAATTTACTGGTAGTTTTTTCATTTAGTGTAATGTTTAATATAAGAGTAGTTTGGTATCACTTATTTTTTGGTTTGAAAAAGCTTAGTTGTTAGTACTAGCTAAGCAAATATTTTATACATTGTTAGGTGCTGTATTTTTTTCAACGAACCATATAGTTTTCAATACTTATTGAATAAAGTAAACCTTTTTAATCTTATTCTTTTCAATATGATAGATGGCAGTTGCATCAATAATTGTATTTCCAAATTGGACACGTTCTTTGTCAATAACGATATTACCTTGAATAATCCGGTCTTTTAATTCACAATGCAGATTAGTTACATCTCTAAATATTTGAGTATATCCTTTTCTCATAGCTTCTTTTCCTTTAAATATTAATTTGTCGGGGAAATTATATGCTTCCACATCATCTGCATAAGGCTCTAAAAAAGCCTCAATATTTCTAAAATTATACCCATTTAATTGCCGTTGTACTAAATCTTCAGGTGAATCTTTTAATAATTCATTCGGTTTAATTGGAACACCTTTGTTGATAATAGTATTTATTTTAGTTAAATTCTCTATGTTTTCAATAGGATTAGCATCTAATAGAACGAGGTTAGCCTTTTTACCTTTACTAACGGTCCCAAACTCATCTTCTTTATTAAATATTTTTGCTCCATTAATTGTTGATGCTTCAAGAATTTGCCAATTACTCATTCCACTGTTATGCATTGCTTGTAATTCTGCTAAATAAGATGTAGCATGTAAAGTGCCGATATTACCAGCATCTGTACCTGTAGCAATTAAAACGCCAGCGTCTGACAATATTTTAAGATTTAAGATACTAATAGAGTCAGCTTTTTTTAAGTCAGAAATGCTTTTTTGTGAGTTAGCATAATTTTTATAGTTCTTAACTAATAAGGTATCAGACAAATGTTTTAAATCTAATAAAGAGCCTAACTGATATGGATCTGCTTTTTGCAATTCATAATTACTCATTTTAATTTTTTGACCGAACATATTTAAATAACCACTATGAACTATTAATGTGGGACAAAGAATAGTTTTGTTTTTCTTCATTAATTTGACAAAATCGTCTTTTAGAATTTCATTATCTACACTATGTACCAAAAAATCTGCGCCATTTTCAATAGCTAATTGTGCGGTAATCCTTTGTGTGGCATGTACTGCAACTTTTAAGTTGTTTTTATGAGCTTCATCTATGATTGCTTTTACTATTGGTAGGTTTTTATAGGCACTTTTATCAATACTTAAGCCGTCTGCTCCTGCGATATACCAAATTTTTATAAAATCAGGATTATATTGTAATTGTTCTTTAACACCATTAACCCCATCCTCTATAGTTTTTGTCAAGGAGAAAGGTTCGTATTCACCTAAATTTTTATAAGCCATTGGTTGATAAGTAGTCAATAAAGGACCAGTCATGAAAATTGATGGAGCAAAGTCCTTGTCTGTAAAGTTTTTGCGTTGTTCAAGGAAATGATAATTAGCACCTACATCAACCACTGTAGTAATTCCATTTTGTAAGTATCTCCTTAATTTAGTTTCCATGTCGGTTTTTGCTAACGCAATTTCTTGATCATAACTCTTGTGCTTTCGTAAATCAATAGCGTCAGGACGAGTATATAATCCTCCATTTTGGAAAAAATGAATATGAGCATCGACCAGACCAGGGATCAGATATTTATCCGTCCCATTTATTACAGTAGCATTTTCTGGAATCGTTATTTTATTGCTCTTTCTTATAATTGAAATCAAACCGTTAGTAATTATAACTGTTTGATTAGCTACTAATTTTTGTTCTTCTACATCTGCTATGGTTACATTAGTAATGTAGATTTGTTTTATTAATCCAGATTCGGGATGCTTAACTAAGTCAATATTATTTTTGTTAATTTGTTGTTCTATAACTTCTTTTGATAAATTCATGGGAAACTCTTGACCTCTTTGCTTAAAAATGCCAATAATTTTGTTGTCCTTTAATTCTCCATTGTATTCTATAGATGCATTTGCAACTTCAAATTTTATTTTTGAGTTTTTAAAAGTAGTACTCGTTACAGGTATGTCTTTTGCTCCTTGGTCTGGGCTGTCCATTGTTGTGCTAAATCCACTTTCAGTTTTAGTAACATTAAAAACAACTCTTAATTGAGTTCCTTGGACTTTTAATACACCATTCCATTTTCCTATAATGTCTTGTGCAGTTAATGCGTATGAAGTAAAAAATGTAATAAGTAAAATTAGAATTTTTTGCATATTCGATATTTTCATTAAAAACGGTTCTATTGAAATAGGCTTATTGAAATTTTTGTTTCCGGATAACAAATTTAAATTTCGATACAACAAAGATACATTAGTTTATAATTAAAAAGACAAAAAACTAAATAAAATCAATAAAAAACTAAATAAAATTTAACAAAGGTGTTCTTTTGTTAAATGGTGTGTTTCGTAAACCGTTTGTGTTCACGAGCTAAATAACTATTGAATTTATTGGGAATACTTGTAGATATAGTTGTAAATTTTTGAGTATTAGGGTGTAGAAATTGAATATTTGTAGCGGCAAGAAATAAACCTTTGTGCATCATTACATTTTTAGGGGCGTATAGTTTGTCACCAACTATAGGAAATCCTAATTCAGATAAATGAATGCGTAATTGATGTGTTCTTCCGGTTTTAGGAAATAGTTTTACTAAAGTTAAGTATTCGTTTTGTAATGCTTGTACTTGAGTAATAGTTTTAAATTCGGTTAATGCGGTTTGGCTATTGACGTCTGTGATTATGACTCCAGACTCTGGTAATTTGCCAACAACTACTGCATGGTATTCTTTTTGTATTTTCTTAGCTTCAAACTGATTGTGAAGGTTTATTTGAGCCGATTTTGTTTTGGCTACTAATAATATACCACTTGTTGGGTTATCTAATCTGTGTACTGGTTTAGGAAAGTTTAGGGCATCAGATTTTGTAGAAGCTTTAAGATTATATGGTAGAGCATTCTCAATTGTTTTGTAATAGTTTCCGTTTGTAGGGAAACCAGCTGGTTTGTTTACAGCTGCGAAATAATCATCTTCATAAAGCACTTTTAGTTGTAATTGAAATACTTTTTTAGGATTTGTATCAGGAGCTATTAACTCAATGAGTTGTCCAGCTTTTATCCAATTGCTCGTTTCTGCTATTTCTCCGTCAATTAAAATACACTTTTTTGCAATACATTTTTTAACAGCACTTCTACTTTGTAGTTTTTCAAATACAGTTCCTGCATATTCTTGTAATCGAATATGGTATTCTCCTTTTGGGACGATATGCTTTTCTAAGAGGATCATTTTGTAATGAACAAAGATAGTGGAAACAAGAGTATAGAAGTGAGTTAAAGAAACAAAAAACGCCTCTCAAATGAGAAGCGTTTTTTTATAATCTATCTATAAAAAATTATCTGTGTATTGTCTGAGTTCTATCAGGACCTACAGAAACAATTTTAATTGGGATTTCTAATTCAGCTTCTAAAAATGCGATGTACTCGTTCAATTCCTTAGGGAATTCACTAGCATCGGACATTTTTGTTAAGTCTTCTTTCCAACAAGCAAATTTTGTGTATATCGGCTTGATGTTTTCTGGTTCAATATTGTAAGGTAAATGTGTAATAGTTTCTCCTTTATAGTTATATGCAGTACATACTTCTAAGCTATCAAAACCTGAAAGAACATCACCTTTCATCATCATTAATTGTGTAACTCCGTTTACTTGACATGCGTATTTTAGGGCTACTAAATCTAACCAACCACAACGTCTTGGTCTTCCAGTTACCGCTCCGAATTCGCGACCAACCTTAGCCATTTCAGCACCAGTATCGTCAAATAATTCAGTAGGGAAAGGTCCAGAACCTACACGGGTAGTGTATGCTTTAAATATTCCGTAAACTTCTTTTATCTTGTTAGGTGCAATACCTAAACCTGTACATGCTCCAGAGGCAGTAGTGTTTGATGAAGTAACAAATGGGTATGTTCCAAAGTCAATGTCTAATAAAGAGCCTTGTGCACCTTCTGCTAATATTGTTTTACCAGCTTTTAAGGCTTGGTTTAAATATTCTTCACTATCAATAAACTGTAATTCTTTTAATTTTTCAACGGCTGCAAAAAATTCAGCTTCCATTTCAGCTAAGTCATACTGCACATCAACATTATAAAAGCTAATCATAGCTTCATGTTTGTTAGCAAGACTTCTGTATTTATCTTTCCAATCAGCTAGTTCTAAGTCACCAATTCTAATACCATTTCTACCAGTTTTATCCATGTAAGTTGGACCAATACCTTTTAATGTAGAACCAATTTTGGCTTTACCTTTTGAAGCTTCAGAAGCTGCATCAAGTAAACGGTGTGTAGGTAATATAACGTGAGCTTTACGAGAGATGATTAATTTTGCTTTATAATCAATATCAAACTTATCTAGTCCTTCTAATTCTTGAACAAAAACTACAGGATCAATAACTACTCCATTACCAATTACATTAATTGATTTCTTATGAAATATTCCAGAAGGAATAGTTCTAAGTACGTGTTTGATTCCGTCAAATTCTAACGTATGTCCTGCGTTTGGACCTCCTTGAAAACGAGCGATAATATCATAATCTGCGGTAAGGACGTCAACAATCTTCCCTTTACCTTCGTCTCCCCATTGTAAACCTAGTAGTAAATCTACTGCCATTGTGTATTGTATTTGTGTGTTGTTATTTTGTTTTTTTTGTTCCGTAAAAATAT
>Ga0209291_1001475_pt1 | contig 20779 bp, 22 predicted proteins | sample GOMGulsemesocosm_FD_184633 | JGI IMG/M metagenome (GOLD analysis project Ga0209291, IMG submission 184633) | Methane-oxidizing microbial communities from mesocosms in the Gulf of Mexico - GOM9B Gulf of Mexico (SPAdes) (version 2) | ecosystem: Environmental > Aquatic > Marine > Cold seeps...
CGGCGATAACAGCTGGCAGAATCATTGCCAGCATGATTAAAATTCTCTTCACTTAAAACCTAATATAATGATCGACCAACAAGATAATAAACAATAACATAAGATGGCTTATCGAGTATTTAAAAACTGCCATTGCTGAACGCTTTTCAGGGTTAAATTTTAACTGCCATGCAACATAGAAGAAGCCCCAATTAATGACACTAGAACCGATAAAGTAAATCCAACCGGACATTCCAGTTAGGAAAGGCAATAACCCAACCGCCATTAGCAATACGGTATAGAGCAAGATCATCGTCTTGGTAAATTCGATGCCATGGGTTACCGGTAACATAGGTAACCCAGTTTTCTTGTAGTCATCGACCCGATCAACCGCCAATGCCCAAAAATGAGGCGGCGTCCAGGTAAAGATAATCATCACCAGCAATAACGCATTACCATCGAGGGTGCCAGTTATCGCCGTCCAGCCCAGTAATGGCGGCGCCGCACCTGCAATACCACCAATCACAATATTTTGCGGCGTAGCGCGCTTAAGCCATAACGTATAAACAACCGCATAGCCGAGCATACTAGCGAACGTTAAAACGGCGGTTAATGGATTAACAAGCGTCCATAACAACAATGAGCCGACGACTGTCAATACGACACCAAACCCCACCGCTTGATGAAGACTGACTTTGCCCTGTGGTAATGGCCTGCGATGAGTTCGCGCCATTTTGACATCAATATTTCTGTCGATACAATGGTTAAATACCGCCCCAGCACTCGATAACATTCCAATGCCAACAATGCCCCAAAATAGCAATCCGAGATCTGGTAAGCCAGGGCTAGCTAAGCACATTCCAACCACCGCAGTTAGCAAAAGTAGCATAATAACTTTAGGCTTGGTCAACTCATAATAGGCACGCCATTGCATTAACGCTGGCGTTGCAGTTTGATGTTGCTCTAATGATTTTTCCATGTCAGATCCTCTTTAGCCAATCCGCGATAATTTTAATAATTGTTTTATATCGAGCAACATATCATGTGCTTTTATTAGGTTTTGCTGTTCTTGACCATCAAACTGATAGCTCATCACCAAATTGCCATGCGGGTCGACAATCACGACTTGATTATCAAGGTTTGGCATAGCGAGCGCGCTAACGACATGGTGAGAAAATAATGTCATTGCAAGATTAGCTTGAGGATTGGTCGCGTGATGTTGATCCGTATTGAGTAAATCAAGGCTAACCCGATCTTGTAATCGTCCTAACGCTTTATACGTTTGCTGAATATGATAGAGGCCAGTCATGCAATGATTATCACAAGCGTTGCGACTAAAATATACCACCCGCCATTGTTTATTCATCTCATCAACAACGCCATTGCCAACAATCTGCTGATATGTCGTATCGACTGAGAGTAATTGACCACCGTGAGTATTGACCTCCCCTTTAAAACCAATCGTTAGCGCCAACTTAGCTAAGGCTATTGGAATTATAAATGCCAACGCAAGCAGAAATAACTGTTGCTTTGATTTAGTTCGTGATTTAGCTACTTTTGTCATTCAAACCCCTTGTTAAACGAAAACTAAAATACCCACTTAACACCAGCAACGTGAAGGCTAGTGCAAACCATTGAAATGCATAGCCCCGATGCTTATCTTGCGTCATTCTGTTTGACCAGTGCCATTGTTTGTCATACCCCATTGGCAAATCTTTATCTAATCGAATAACGGCCTTTACAAATTTGTGCTGCGTGTGTTGTTCAAGCAATGAGAAATCAATTTGCGCAATACGTTTCGGCCATTGCTGCGTTGCGACACTCGCCAAACTAAAAGGATTGTCAGTTGGTATATGTAACTGTCCTTTGAGTAACACCTCTTCTGGCCATTGAGTTAACACCGGCAACTTTATTCGCTCAACAGGCGCTGCAATCCATCCTAGATTTATGACCACTAAGCGTTGTTCACCATCGATAGCCGCCGCAACAAGCACTTGATAACCAACTTTTCCGTTTTTTACTTGATTATCGAGCAGCCATGTATAGCGGTGAAGTAAGCGACCACTTACACGCACTTGCTGTTGATTAATACTGCTCGCTATCGGGTCCTGTGGCATCTTGGTCAACTGATGCCCCAGATTTTCCGCTAATCGTAACGCTATTTCAGCCTTAGTATCTGCACGCTGTAACTGCCAAAAACCCAACTTAATTAAGCCACAAAATAGTAAAGAGACAATGAGTATCGCCGCCACACTTAGCCATTTAACACTTGACCTCGGCGTTTGCTTTGCGTGTAATACTTTGATGTCACTGTTACTATTATCCAAATAGTTAAATCCTTGGAGTCAAAATGAGCCTATTAAAAATCATTATCATTGCGCTATTTCTCTTTATTTTCGTTAGCTTGTTTCAAGCGCTGCGACTAATGCACAAAGGCGATAACAAGCAGCCGATGAGCAAATTTTTAGGCCGCCGTTTGTTATTCTCAGTGTCTGTATTTATCATGATTTTAGTAGCAGTTGGACTTGGCATCATCACGCCAAATCCACGGCCTTACTAATCCTTTTAACTAAAGGATATAGACAAAGAAGAACAAACCGAGCCAAACGACATCGACAAAATGCCAATACCAACTAGTGGCTTGAAATGCAAAATGACGCTCCGGACTAAAGTGCCCTTTAATCACCCGCCATAGCATGACAAACAACATAATGGTGCCAATAGTGACATGCATGCCATGAAAGCCAGTCAGTAAGAAAAAGGTATTGCCATAAACGCCGGAGCTTAGTGTTAAGCCCATGTGGCGATAGGCTTCTATATACTCTTCGACTTGTAACACTAAGAACGACACGCCGAGTAATACCGTAATAGCAAGTAAAATTGTTAATTGCTTACGATTACCTTTCTCCATCCCTATGTGAGCAATATGTAAGGTTACCGAAGATGCTAGCAAGATAACGGTATTAATTAGCGGTAGACCTTGCCACCCCATCGCCGTCGTTGTGTCTCCGGCTGGGGTTGTCACTAATGGCCATACAGCCTCAAAATCTGGCCATAACACCTCACCTGTCATGTCATTGTTTGATGCCCCTCCCAGCCATGGAATGGCGATGGTGCGGATATAAAACAATGCGCCAAAGAATGCGAAAAAGAACATCACTTCGGAGAAAATGAACCAGCTCATTCCTTGACGAAATGATCTATCCATTTGCGCGCTATATAAACCTTTGTCGGACTCGACAATGACATCATTAAACCAACCAAACATCATTGCGATAATAATGCCGATACCTACGGTCAAGATCCATGAACCACTAGTTGCTTCACTACCTACCTGTTGAACGGCTGTCCCTGCACCAATAGCAATTAGAAATAGGCCGATAGCCCCAATAATTGGCCAATAGCTTTGGGCGGGAACATAATAAACTGTCGTTTGTTGCGGTGCCATAATGCGCTCCTTTTAGTTGTTAAAATAACGCGGCAATTTCGGGTGGTGACACGCTATCACTAACGTTAAATAACGTGTAGGAAAGTGTCATCGTTTTAATGTGCTCAGGTAAATCTGGTGAGATAAAAAACACCAAGCCCATTTCGACGTTTTCACCAGCATTTAATGGTTGCTGGTTAAAACAAAAACATTCGGTTTTGTTGAGATAAAGAGACGCTAGGCCTGGCGATACCGAAGGGATCGCTTGGCCAATGATTTTGTGTTTGGTTGGATTAAAGGCACTGAATTTAACCACCTTATTCTCACCAGGATGCACATCTATCGCCTTAGTAACAGGCTTAAAATGCCAAGGCATCCCTGGAGAAACAGAAGTGGTAAATTCAATTCGCACGGTGCGAGAGGTATCAATAAGCGTACTAGGCGCTTCGCTGCGCACCACGTTTCGACCATTTAGCCCGGTAACTTCACAGAACACATCGTAAAGCGGCACCAATGCAAAGCCGAAACAAAACATCACGCCGATTATCGAAAATAACCTGACAATCAAGCGCTTGTTTTTTTGTGCTAGTGACGTTTTTTCCGTCATACCAGCAACCTACTTAACGCGCGGTGGCGTGGTATGGCTATGATATGGCGCAGGTGATGGCATATCCCACTCGAGCCCTTCTGCACCTTCCCAAGGTTTTGCCGGCGCTTTATCACCACCTCGTGCGCATTTGATCACAACCACCAAGAAAATCAATTGCGATAGGCCAAACGCGAATCCACCGATACTAACTAATTGGTTAAAGTCGGCAAATTGTAATGCATAGTCAGGCACTCGACGTGGCATACCAGCAAGACCTAAGAAATGCATTGGGAAAAACAGCACATTCACTGAAATGACGGAGGTCCAGAAATGTAATTTCCCTAATTTCTCGTCATACATATAGCCAGTCCATTTGGGTAACCAATAGTAGGCGGCCGCCATTATTGAGAATATAGCCCCCGTCACTAACACATAGTGGAAATGAGCCACCACAAAATAGGTGTCATGATATTGGAAGTCCGCCGGAGTAATAGCCAGCATTAAGCCGGAGAATCCACCGATGGTAAAGAGCACAATAAAGGCGATAGCAAATAACATCGGTGTTTCAAACGTCAGTGAACCTCGCCACATTGTCGCGACCCAGTTAAAGACTTTAACGCCGGTAGGCACTGAAATGAGCATGGTGCAATACATGAAAAACAGCTCTGCTGCCACCGGCATCCCTGTCGTAAACATGTGATGAGCCCACACTAAAAACGACAACAATGCAATTGAAGACGTTGCATAAACCATCGATGAATAACCGAACAGTTTCTTGCGGGAGAATGTCGGTACAATCGCTGAGATGATACCAAAAGATGGCAAGATCATAATATACACTTCAGGATGGCCGAAGAACCAAAAGATATGCTGGAATAGCACAGGATCGCCGCCACCTGCCGCTGCAAAGAAACTGGTACCAAAGTATTTATCTGTTAGTACCATAGTCACCGTTGCTGCGAGTACAGGCATCACCGCTATCAATAAAAAGGCAGTGATTAACCATGTCCATACAAACAATGGCATTTTCATGTAAGTCATGCCTGGTGCGCGCATATTGATAATGGTAACCACAACATTTATGGCCCCGAGAATCGATGAGATCCCCATAATATGGATGGCAAATACAAAGAGTGCCGTGCTATCTGGTGCATAAGTTGTCGACAATGGCGCATAGAATGTCCAGCCAAAGTTAGGGCCACCGCCTTCCATAAACAATGACGATAACAAGATCGTGAATGCCATTGGTAGGATCCAAAAACTCCAGTTATTCATCCGTGGTAGTGCCATATCGGGCGCACCAATCATCATCGGAATAAGCCAATTTGCCAAGCCGGTAAATGCTGGCATTACCGCGCCAAATACCATAATAAGGCCATGGACAGTAGTCATTTGATTGAAGAAATTAGGCTCAACGATTTGCAGACCTGGTTGATAGAGTTCAGCGCGGATCACCATCGCCATCGCGCCACCAATAATAAACATCAAGAAGCTAAACATTAAGTAAAGACTACCGATATCCTTATGATTTGTTGTTAATACCCAACGCATTATTCCCTTAGGCTTATGGTCGTGATGCTCATGGCTATCTGCCGTAGTTGTAGTATTCATTATTTAGCCTCCGGTTTTACATCGCTTACTTGTACAACATCACCAGTATCATTGCCCCAAGCATTACGCTCGTAGGTAATTACTGCCGCCAATTCCTTAGCCGTCAATTGATTAGCAAAGGCCTGCATTGCTGTACCGGGTTTACCGTTCACTACAACGTCAATGTGTGCCGCAATATCCCCCAATGCGATCGGGCTCCCTTTAATTTTGGGGAATGCACCTGCGATCCCTTCGCCGCCAACCTGATGACACATCGCACATCGCGCGACGTATACTTGCTCGCCAAGCGTCATCGACTCCGCCATCGTTAATGTTGAAGCCAATGCTTGTTGTTCATCTTGCTTCGCCTTTTCGACATCCTTGAGCTGATCAGCCAACCAAACGTCATAATCGGCCTCGGACAACACTTTCACCACAATTGGCATAAAACCATGATCTTTACCGCACAGTTCAGCACATTGACCACGATAAATCCCTGGCTCGTTAACCTTGGTCCACGCGCCATTAATAAACCCGGGATTGGCGTCTTGTTTAACGGCAAAAGCAGGTACCCACCAAGAATGAATGACATCATCGGCGGTGATCAAGAAACGAATTTTTTTATTCACAGGAATAACCAGTGGCCTGTCGACTTCAAGCAGGTAATTTTCACCTTTTTCACTTTTATTTTGAATTTGATCTTGTGGTGTGGTGAGCAAGCTAAAGAAACCAAAATCATGGTCAAAATATTCATAATGCCACTTCCACTGAGACCCAGTGATTTTGATTGTAATATCGGAGGCTGAATCATCTTCCATTTCGATCAGTGTTGTCGTGGCTGGGATCGCCATACCGATCAAGATGAAAAAAGGAATAACCGTCCAGATAATTTCAACTTTGGTACTTTCATGAAATTGCGCCGCTTGTGCGCCTTTAGATTTACGGTGATTGACAATGGCATAAAACATCGCGCCAAATACAACGACACCAATGATGGCGCATATTGTCAAAATTATCATGTGTAGGTCATACACACTTTGACTAATATCGGTTACGCCTTGGGTTAAATTTATTGGACTACTTTCACTATTGCTTTTTGCTGAACCACTGAGTACAACGGTACTCGTTGCAGCGCTTATCATTATTATTTTTCGCACTAACCTATCCTATTTCTATTGATTTCACAACAGCAGGTAGGAGCCAAACATCCATCTCTACAAAGACTCTGACCTACATAAGGATCGTTCTTTCGCCGCAATGGCGGATACATATTTAATGGTAATGGTACAAGCGACTTAACAACGCATTATTTCAAAATTCTCAAGAAGCTTGGCTATCAGTATATGACTGAATTAAAAAAAACTGCAAGGTGTCTTGTTATTTTTTACAAAAAAAATCACTAACAAAAACAACAATGTCAACAAAACCGATAAAAAAAAACACTTAATCGCTTGCTTTTGCACATTTTTTATTCGATAAATAATAGAGTAACGCAGATTTATTAATAAAATAAGATTAAATGTGGCAAACGCCAACTAACTTTAAATTTAACAAGCTGTTATTAACACTAAGGTGGTAACATGATTTTATCGCATATTTGGGGGATCTATACCCACCCAAAGAAAGAATGGAAAAAAATCGCCGATCGTCACGAGTCCTTCGTTAACGCATTGACTCACACTCTCTTTATCTCTCTAATTCCTGCCGTCTGTTCCTATTATTCCGCCGTTAACATTGGCTGGAGTGTGGGTGCTGGTGACCCTATTTTCCTAACCCACGATAGTGCGCTTGCCATGGCAATTATTATGTATGGCGGGCTTATAGGTGGCGTACTAGCACTCGGTTTAATGGCACATTGGATGGCCCATAATTTTGGCGCCGATCCATCACATGTTCAAGGAATTGAAGTGTCAGCATATACTGCCACGCCGCTTTATATGGTCGGGTTTGCGACTCTTTACCCTGAATTATGGTTTGTGATGCTCGTTGGTTTAGCCGGCATAGCTTACGGTGTTTACATGCTCTATACCGGTGTTCCTATTGTGATGGGTATCGATGAAGACCGTGGATTTATCTACGCCAGTAGTCTAGTCACCGTTGGTTTGTGCTTCCTCGTTAGCATGCTAGGGTTTACAGTCTTCGCTTGGAGCTCAGGTCTTGGTCCTGCGTTCGTGAGTTAAGCGGAATAAACAATATTTAGTTCGTTCAAAAGTTAGCTCTCTAGGCAATTAGCGACATATGTTGCTAATTGCCTTTTCTGGTTTACCCGCTAACTTAAAGTTTATCCACACCAGACTGCCCACTAATAGTGCGCCAGCAATATTATGCGCAACAGCATTAAATAATGGCATGTTGAAATATACATTGGCCAACCCTAAGCAGACTTGCATCACCGTTAATATTGTTAGTACCGCGATTATGTACTTCTTGTTAGTCGATATCATCATGACTATTAACAGCCCGATAATAATCATGCTAGCTATCGCGCCAAAGCGATGCATCGCATGGATCGCGATACGTGCTGCGCCGTCTAACTGTCCGCCTAAATAGTTAGGACCGATCTGCTGCAATATATTAAATCCTTGAACAAAATCATCAGTCGACACGCCACTAACATCGCAAAGCGGTAACGAAATACAAGCCATGGCGGCATAATTTGAGGTTAACCAGCCGCCAAGCGCAACCTGTACCGTCACCATAACCAACGCGAGTTTCGCTAATATACGTGTCATCAACGATATATCTTGATATTGCACTGAACGATTAACCCGCAAATAGAGTACCAGTAGCAGACAAAAGGTGGTGAAGCCCCCGAGTAGATGTAACGTAACCACTTGTGGCCACAGCTTTAGTGTTACCGTCCACATGCCAAACATGCCCTGTAAGATAATAAACAGCAGCAGTCCGATCGGATGCTTTATCGGAATATTAGGTGACTCTCTTCGCGCACGAACACTTAAAATTACGATTGCGATGCAAAATAAGCCTAGAGATGATGCAAGATAACGATGAGTCATTTCTGGCCACGTTTTTTCTAAATCGACCGGTGTATCAGGAAAATCAAGACTGGCTTGAATCGATTCGTCGCCCGACGAAGGTGCCCATAGATGACCGTAACATAAGGGCCAATCTGGGCATCCCAGTCCCGCATGCACCAACCGAGTGTAGGCACCTAATCCAATAACCAAAAGAGAAAAAATAGTAGCAATAAGTATTAATTTTGTAAGAGTAGCTCGTTGCGGTGAATGACTCTGCGACATCTAATGACCTTAAATAACTGATTATTTAGCACTAAAGTTAGCAAACTAGGCGCCGATGTCAAAAAATGATTAACGTTAAACCATAAATAAGGTTACTGTTATCATCATTAATAATCCAATTGAGTCATTGTATGTACAAGTCTATTGCCATTTCTACGATGTTATTCGCGGCGACAGTTACCGCGCGACCAGTTCAAGCGAATGCGCTTGAGGCTGTTAGGGCAGCCCAAGATAATGCGCCGCGCCTCCAAGCCCTCTCCCTTAACGCCAATGGTGACATCTGGGTTAGTGGTGTCCAAGGTAAGGTGATCGTTAGCCGTGATAATGGCCAAAGTTGGCAGACTAAATCGATAGCAGATAGTGAACAATTACAATTTCGGGATATTTGGGCGCGCGATAGCACCATTTTTTTACTCGCTGCGGGCGAAGGCTCAAACTCTCGGATTTATCAGTCTGCCGATGACGGGGCAACTTGGCAACTACAATACACCATGAACAATCCTAAAGGATTCATTAATTGTTTCGACTTCTGGGATCGGCAACACGGCTTAGTGATTGGGGATAGCATCGATGATAAAGTCTTTATTTTACAAACTAATGATGGCGGTAAGCAATGGAGTAGACTTAGCAGTGCACCATTGGTCAATGAAGGAGGCGAAGGTGCTTTTTCGGCAAGTGGTAGCTGCTTGCGTACATTAAATGATGATCAAGTCTGGCTAAGCACTGGCGCCACCAATCAACCGCGATTGCTACGAACATCCGATCGCGGCGCTACCTGGACAAAGACGCCATTGCCATTTCCCAACACCAACACCGGCGGTATTTTCACATCGCTACCACAAAATAATCTCGCATTTGGTGGTCAAATGAAGCCTGAAAAAGCAGTCGGTTATTATCGTGACAACCAGCATTGGCGGGCGATTAAAAACATCCCGTTAACCGGAGCCATCTATGGCAGTGCAAGCTTTGGCGAGCAGGTCATTATCGTAAATCCCGATGGCGCAGCGCTGAGTAAAGATGATGGAAAAACATGGGAAAGAATAAGTAACGATGCTTATTGGGTTGTTGAAATTAACGATAATGGTGATGCATGGCTTGCTGGGCCAAAGGGTCGAATAAGTCGGCTAAAACTAATGCCGTAATAATGCCGTATATAAATGGCTTGGCTTAACGCTGGCGGATCCGTCCGACTAGCATTACGATTAATGCTAAGCCACACCAACTGATAAGTAATAGCGCTATTAGTATAGGAAATGGTAGCGCATTAACAACCATTAGCACCACGAATACCAGTACAAGCGCGATAAAGAGGTAATGGCTTTTAGGTCGGGTGCTAGCCATTACACTAACGGCCACTGCCAATGGATCAGTTGCAAACAAATCGCCGCAAACACGCCAGCAAGCACATCGTCAATCATGATACCAAAACCACCTTTAACATGCTTATCGAGTAATTTGATAGGCCAAGGTTTTAGAATATCAAAGAAGCGAAATAGCGCAAAACCAATCACTAACGAAAGTAGGCTTACCGGTGCGGCAATCATCGTAATGAGCATACCAGCCACTTCGTCCCACACTATCGCACCGTGATCATGAACCTGCATGTCGTTGGCGGCTTTATCGCAAATCCAAAAACCGACCACCGTAATGATGGCGGTGATGGCAATAAAGAGTGTCAGGCTTAAGTCCATCATCAACCAATACAATGGTAAAGCCGCTAATGTACCAAAAGTGCCTGGCGCTTTCGGCGCGAGTCCACTGCCAAAACCTAACGCCAGAAAATGAACGGGATTCGCTAATGATAATTTAGCCAGAGCGGGATCTTTATGCTTCATAATAAAAATTAGTTACCTAGTTCAAAAATGAACAAAACCTTTGAGTTCATCATCGATGACGTGATTGTTTTGCATAAATTCAATGCCTTCACCGTTTGTCATTTGCCCGATACAGACAAAACTAGTGTTGGTGTGTGCCAGAGCACTTTCAACGCTACCAAGTGACGCTGGCGAGACAGTAAAACACAATTCGTAATCTTCACCGCCAGCCAAGGCTAATTTAATAGCTTGCTCAGGCGTAGTATTACGTTTGAAGGCATCAGACAATGGCACACTATCGATATCGATAACCGCCTTACAGCCTGACTGCCTAGCAATATGCGCTAAGTCTGACGCTATACCATCTGATAAGTCGATCGCAGAACTGGCGACCTTACGCAATACTTGTCCGGCCCGCAATCTTGGCGTTGGGCGATAAAGACGATTAATGAGGTAGTCTAAATCTTGCTCAAGAATATCGGTGCGACCATATAGTGACTCGAGCGCCAGCGCCGCATCACCTAAGGTACCAGTAACACATATCCAATCACCAATACGGGCGTTGTCTCGGGTCAACTGCAATCCTTTAGGGACCTGACCCTGTACTGTCATCGTAATACTTAAAGGACCTTTCGTGACATCGCCACCGATAAGCTCAATACCATAGTAATCTGCAGCATTAAAAAAACCCTCACTAAAACCCTCAAGCCATGGCTCGTTAATTTCAGGGAGGGTCAATGCAAGAGATACCCAGCTAGGATCAGCGCCCATTGCCGCTAAATCACTAAGATTAGCAGCAAGAGCTTTGTAGCCTAACGACTCAGCGGGCATGTCTTCGAAGAAATGAACTCCGCTAACTAGGGTGTCTGTTGAGACGGCAAGTAATTGCTCTGCAGCAGGTGCTAACAGAGCACAATCGTCGCCAATGGTTTTAACGACATCAAAACGTGACGGTTGACGATTCTTAAAATAGCGCTCTATTAATTCAAATTCACCCATAGCTAACGCGTAGCGACCTATTTTAACTTACGTAGGCGAGCAACGGTTTTATCTAATACACCGTTAACGAATTTATGACTATCATCAGCGGCAAACGCTTTAGCGAGTTCAATTGCTTCGTTAATAACAACTTTGTACGGCGTGTCGAGCTGCTCTTTCAATTCGTAAGTTGCAATACGTAATACGGCGCGATCAATATGATCAACTTCATCCGCTCCACGATTAAGGTATGGACGATAAGCATCATCAATCTCTACCGTGTTAGTCGCTACACCGACTAACAACGCACGAAAATACTCAACATCAACCCCTTTGATATCTTGATTAGTCAAAAATTCTAATTCAATCTCAGCAATATTATTGCCTGATAACTGCCATGAATATACCGCTTGTAGAGCAAGACGGCGGGCTTTACGACGTTCAGATGGTTTCATATCTTTCTAAATTTCCTATTACGCGTCTAATTCGCGCATTACATTAATCATTTCAAGTGCACTCAGTGCAGCTTCGCCACCTTTGTTACCAGCTTTTGTGCCAGCACGTTCGATAGCTTGTTCGATTGTATCAGTGGTTAATACACCAAACGCAACTGGTACGCTGTACTGCATTGCTACTTGAGACAGACCTTTATTACATTCACCGGCCACAAATTCAAAATGAGGAGTACCACCACGAATGACAGCGCCAAGTGTAATAATCGCATCAAATTCACCTTTTGCAGCGACTTTTTGCGTGGCTACAGGTAATTCAACAGCACCAGGTACACGAACCAACGTAATGTCGTCTTCACTCATGCCGCCAGTGCGTTTTAGTACATCTAATGCACCAGATACTAATGAATCAACAATAAAGCTGTTAAAGCGAGAAACGACAATGGCTACTTTTGCGTTAGTAACTTGAAGATTACCTTCAATAATTTTCATGATGGGACCTTATATTTATTTGTTTGAGGAAAACGGATTTACAGCCGCCCCAAAAAAGTGCGGCAATGATAACACAAGCTTGATGCAAAACGCATTACCATTGTATGTTAAGGCGATCACTTAATTGCAATCGCGTTCAATAATCGCTCGATGTTATTCGGCGATGTAATTAACCACTTCAAGGCCAAAGCCAGATAATGCATGATAACGCTTCACTGAACTTAATAAGTTCATTTTTCCAACGCCAACATCAGCCAAAATCTGAGAACCGACACCCACTTTACGTGAAGTGCCTTGCCATTTAGCCGTAACAGGCTTTTCACCTTTATCTTCAAGCTCAAAGGCACGAACCTGAGCAACAAGCGCCTCGTTTGACTCATGATTTGCTAAGATAACTAGTACGCCACCTTCTTCACTAATACGCTTCATCGCTTTATCTAATGGCCAACTGCGATTTTGAGCGCGTTCGCTAGCGAGTAAATCATTGAAGGTATTTTGCAGATGAACACGGACATTGGTCACACTGTCCTTAGCCACATCACCTTTAACCATCGCATAATGTAATTCATCATCGATAGTGTCGCGATAGGTAATTAAGTCGAAGTCACCGTATTTAGTTGGCAGCTTGCATTGTGCTTCCTTAACAATGGTGGTTTCGTTGGCATTGCGGTATTCAATCAAATCAGCAATGGTGCCAATCTTTATGTCATGTGCTTTAGCGAAAATTTCTAAATCAGGACGGCGCGCCATCGTACCATCTTCTTTTAAGATTTCAACGATAACACTAGCAGGCTCGCTGCCAGCTAAACGTGCTAGATCACAACCGGCTTCAGTGTGACCTGCGCGAGTCAAAACACCGCCCTCTTGCGCCATCAATGGAAAAATATGTCCCGGTTGTACAATATCTGAAGCAACGGCATTAGGTGCCACAGCCACTTCAACGGTACGCGAACGATCTGCGGCAGAAATACCGGTCGTAACACCAGTAGCCGCTTCAATAGCGACGGTAAAATTGGTCGAAAACTGCGCCTTATTAGCATCAACCATCAATGGTAGATTTAAGCGTTCACAACGTTGCTTAGTTAAGGTTAGACAAATTAAACCACGACCATGAGTCGCCATAAAGTTAATCGCTTGCGGCGTGATTTTATCTGCTGCAATAATAAGATCGCCTTCATTCTCGCGATCTTCATCGTCCATTAGAATGACCATTTTTCCTAATTTAATATCTTCAATGATCTCTTCAATCGTATTTAATGACATGATTAAACCTTAACGTTGTTGTGCACCACACAGATTGTGGTGGGATATATTAATACATATGTTTGAATTGCCAAATTTCAAGGGCAATCAGTAAATATTTCTAGTTCAAAAAACCACTACGTGACAGCAAATCCATACTCACCGAGCCCTGATCATTGCTCACTGTCATTAATCGCTCCAAATAGCGTGCTATTTGATCTACTTCCAAGTTGACCTTAGTACCAATCGTAAACTGACTAATCGTTGTTTCACCAGCCGTATGTGGCACGATGGTTAAACGAAAACTTGATTGCTCAAGTCCATTAACCGTTAAACTAATACCGTCGACACAGATTGACCCTTTATGCGCGATATAACGCATTAAGTCTTGCGGCGCGCTAACCCAATAATCAGTGCTGCGACCATTATTGATAATACGTTCGATAGTGCCAACCCCATCGACATGACCGCTAACCATATGCCCGCCCATCCGAGATGTCGGCATTAATGCTTTTTCAAGATTAATGGACTGGCCAACCGAGTAATGTGCAAAACCAGTTAGCTTAATTGTTTCACCAGAAACATCCGCAAAAAAGCTATTTTTTGTCAACTTAACAACGGTAAGACACACGCCATTGCTGGCAATACTATCGCCTAGTTTAACATCATTAAGATCTAATTTAGCGGTTTTAATCTCAACAGTATAATCACTACCATTGTTATTTAGAGTCGCTAAGGACCCTACTGATTCTATAATTCCAGTAAACATTTATTTGTTTTCTCGCTTTGGAGTAGCACTGATCCGGATATCATTTCCGACCAGTCGAAGATCATCAATCGTTAAGTCGACTAGCTTGTCGATGCTGTTAACGCTTGGCAATGTAAATAAGCCTTTGTTACCACTACCCATCAGTTTTGGCGCTTGGTAAATAACCACTTTATCAACTAAGTCTGCTTCAAGTAATGCGCCGCATAACGTTTGACCGGCCTCGACCCATACACTATTTATTTCACGCTTGACTAACAAGGTCATCAATTGAGTTAAATCAATCTGTCCTTGCCCAGGCATAATAAGCTGTTCAACATGACTCGGCCATTGTTGTTTATCAGCTTGGCGTCTCACTAAAATAATGGCTGAATTAATCGTCACCATCTTATGACTTGGCGTTACTTGATTACGACTATCAATAACGATACGTACTGGCTGGCGTAGCTGCGACTCTTCAATCACCTCACTCACTTGGCCTATTTCTGGCCAACGTAAATTCAAGCTCGGGTTGTCCTGTAATACGGTTGCAGATCCGGTCAAGATGGCGCAGCTTTGAGCCCGCCATTGTTGCACATCGACGCGTGCAGGCGCGCCAGTGATCCATTGGCTAGTGCCATCGTCAAGTGCTGTTGCACCATCAAGTGTAGTACCGAGCTTAACCGTAATATACGGCCGTTTATTTTCCATCCGGCTTAAAAAGCCAGGATTAAGCTCCCTCGCTGCCGCTGTTAATACATTAGTTGTTACACTGATACCCGCTTGCTCAAGCATCGCGATGCCACGACCTGCCACTTGCGGGTTAGGATCTGTCATCGCGATAACGACGCGAGTGATCCCGGCATCAATCAGGCCTTGAGCACATGGTGGCGTCCGCCCAAAATGACTGCAAGGTTCTAATGTCACATACGCTGTAGCACCATGTGCTAATGAGCCGGCTTCAGCTAAGGCATTAACTTCCGCGTGCCCTTGGCCCGCCTTTTGGTGATAACCACGGCCAACAATGTTGCCGTCGACGGTCAGCACACATCCGACATTCGGGTTGGGCGCTGTCGTAAAGCGACCTTGCTTAGCAAGATTGATCGCAAGCTGCATCATCTGGCGATCAAAAATTGATTGTGTTGTATTGACGCTAGTTGTGCTCATGCTAGTTTTTTCCGAGCTTCGCAATTTCTTTACCAAATTCTTCAACATCTTCGAACGCACGATACACCGAGGCAAAACGAATGTAAGCAACTTTATCTAGACGCTTTAATTCTTCCATCACGAGATTACCAACCAAAGTTGATAGCACTTCGCGTTCGCCTGTCGCACGTAAATGGGATTTGATGGTATGCAAAGAGTGCTCTATTTCTTCGACACTAACGGGGCGACGTTCTAATGCTCGCGACATGCCACAGCGCAGCTTTTCATCATCGAAGGGTTCACGAGAACCGGTTGTCTTTATGATACGAGGCATCACTAATTCAGCCGTTTCAAAAGTCGTAAAACGCTCTTGGCATTCAATGCATTGGCGACGACGCCTCACTTGATGGCCATCGGCCACCAACCTCGAATCGATAACTTTAGTTTCACTGGTACGACAAAAAGGACAGTGCATACATTTAACCTAAAAAATTAATGATTTAAATACCCTACCGCTAACACTAAGATTTTTAAATCATTACTTTCTGCCACACAAAAAAATGGCCGCTAAGGCGGCCATTATAACTGGTATTTGAGCAAATGATTAGCTGTAAACAGGTAATCGTGCACAAATCTCTAGTACGTTTTGTTTTACACGCTCAATAACAGCTTCATTGTTGATGTCATCAAGGATGTCACAAATCCAACCGGTAAGTGCTTTGGTGTCGTTAACACTAAAGCCACGACGACTGATAGCAGGTGTACCTAGGCGTAGGCCAGAGGTAACGAATGGAGAGCGTGGGTCATTTGGCACTGAGTTTTTGTTTACAGTGATAAATGCACGACCAAGCGCTGCATCAGCATCTTTACCGGTGTATTCTTTACCGATTAAATCAAGTAATAATAGGTGGTTAGATGTACTGTTAGATACAACTTTATAACCGCGTTCTATCAGCACTTCAACCATTGCGTTAGCATTGTCTAATACAAGTTGTTGGTACACTTTAAATTCTGGTTCTAATGCTTCTTTAAATGCAACCGCTTTACCAGCGATAACATGCATCAACGGACCACCTTGGCCACCCGGGAATACAGCTGAGTTTAATTTTTTCTGTACTGCTTCATTTTCACGAGCAAGGATTAAACCGCCGCGAGGACCAGCCAGTGTTTTGTGAGTTGTTGTTGTAACAACATCGGCAATTGGTACTGGATTAGGGTATAAGCCAGCAGCAACAAGGCCTGCAACATGGGCCATATCGACAAACAGGTAAGCACCTACTTTATCAGCGATATCACGGAATTTTTGCCAATCAACAACACCAGAGAATGCAGAGAAACCAGCAATAATCATCTTAGGTTTGTGTGCTAGTGCTAGCTCTTCAACTTCAGCGTAGTTAATATCACCCGCTTCATCAAGACCATATTGCTTAGCATCGTATAATTTACCAGAGAAGCTGACGTGTGAACCGTGAGTTAGATGACCACCATGTGCTAGGCTCATGCCTAAAACAGTATCACCATGCTCAAGTAACGCTAAGAAAACGGCAGAGTTAGCTTGTGAACCAGAATGTGGCTGCACATTTGCGTAATCAGCGCCGAATAATTCTTTAGCGCGATCTATCGCTAAAAATTCAGCTTTATCAACATACTCACAACCGCCGTAATAGCGCTTACCAGGATAACCTTCAGCGTATTTGTTGGTTAGTTGTGAACCTTGTGCTTCAAGCACACGAGGACTACAGTAGTTTTCAGAAGCAATCAGCTCGATGTGCTCTTCTTGACGGGTAGTTTCTTTAGTAATTGCGTCGAACAATTCAGGATCGAAATCAGCAATATTCATATCACGTTTAAGCATTGTAGGCTCCACCGATAAAGTTAACATATAATAAAATTTGTGCGTATTCTACCTGCGGAACCTGTTAAATCCTAGTGAAAACGTGACATTTATCAAAGTTTATGATCGTCAACAAAATACTGTTCAATCCCTTACCAAGTATGTGTTAGCGGGATTTATCCCCTTATATTAATTCCTTATAACATAAGTGTTCGTACCACTAGCTTAGCGACAAAGACTAGCAATATCACTTTTTGAGCCAGGCCAATCATAGAAAACTGATTTATCGTCATAACATCGGTATAATCCCAGCTCATAAAATCAATACCACTTAATTTGAGCCTAGTCATCGTATGAAACAACCAGCAATCTTCGACCCCAAAGCCCCACAAGCACTGCCAGTGTCTGATGAGGCCCGAGTATTAACCCCGATCGAGGTTGCCTCAAATAGAATTGAATTATTAGCACCTGCTAAAAATTTAGAATACGGTAAGCAAGCCATATTACATGGCGCAGATGCGGTATACATTGGCGGTCCTGCATTTGGTGCCCGCGCTGCAGCAGGCAACAGTTTGGAAGACATTGCGCTGTTGTGTACATTTGCCCATCAATATCATGCCCAAGTATTTGTTGCACTTAATACAACGATGACAAACGAAGAACTAAAACAAGCAGAAAAGCTCATTTGGCAGATATATGAAGCCGGCGCAGATGCCTTAATCATTCAGGATATGGGAATACTACAATTAGATATTCCGCCTATCGCACTACACGCCAGTACCCAAATGGATAATCGCACCCCTGAAAAAGCAGCATTCATGGAACAAGTTGGCTTTACTCAAGTTGTACTCGCGCGTGAATTAACCTTACCGCAAATCCGCGAAGTCGCCAAGAAGACTAAGATGCAACTTGAGTTTTTTGTTCACGGTGCATTATGTGTTGCCTACAGTGGTCTGTGTAATATTAGCCATTCTTATTCTGGCCGTAGTGCCAATCGTGGTGAGTGTTCTCAAATGTGTCGTCTGCCGTGTAACCTGACGACCCGCCAAGGTGAAAAGATTGTTGAGAATGAGCACTTGTTATCACTAAAAGATAATAACCAGACGGATAACTTGGATGCATTGATAGACGCAGGAGTTCGCTCATTTAAAATAGAGGGCCGTCTCAAAGACTTAAGTTACGTCAAAAATGTCACTGCTCATTATCGTCAGCAACTAGACCAGATATTAGCCCGTCGTACCGATCTTGAGCGAGCCTCTCATGGTACTTGTGTTCATAACTTCACCCCAGATCCGGAAAAAAGCTTTAACCGCGGCAGTACCGATTATTTTGTTAATGAACGCACCGATGGTGTGAGTGATTTCCGCACGCCTAAATATTTAGGGCTAGAAGTCGGTACTGTTTCTCATATCGCTAAAGATCACTTCACCGTTGATTCTAAAGAAACCTTTAATAATGGTGACGGCTTAGGTTATTTTGTTACCGACCACAAGAAACAAGTGATGTCAGATAACAAAACGGAAGGATTACGAATTAATCGCGCCGACGGAAACAAGCTTTTTGTGATGACGATGCCGTCAAGCCTAAAAGTGGGCATGACACTCTTTCGAAATCACGATCAAGCGTTTGAAACAGTGCTAGGTAAAGAGTCATCAAAACGCGTGATTGATGTTGATATGAGCATTGAGCTCAATCAACTTGGCTTTGAATTAACCATTAATGATCATTACGGCCACCAAGCAAGCGCCGTCATTGAAGCGTCAAAAGAACCTGCCCAAGATAGTGAACGATCGCTAAAGACACTTAATAAGCAGTTAGCAAAACTAGGTAGCACCGATTATAAGCTCGGAGAATTAGCGACTAACGGCGTCGAAGATTACTTTCTGCCGGCATCAGCGCTTAATGGCCTGCGCCGTGATGCGATAGCGGCATTGGATAGCGCCCGATTAAGCGGACATAAGCGCCCGAAACCTTGGCAACGTAATGACGATGCGGTTTACCCAACCAACAGTTTAAGCTTCTTAGACAACGTGGCTAATGACAAGGCAAAAGAGTTTTACCAAAAGCATGGCGTTATCCATATAGAAGATTCGTATGAACATAACAAAATTACTGAAGATGCACCGTTAATGGTAACCCGTCATTGCTTGCGCTATAACTTTAATTTATGCCCTAAAGAAGTACCAAACATTAAAGCTGAACCAATGGTTATTGAAATAGGTAACGATACGCTCAAACTGGTATTTGATTGTGTAAAATGCGAAATGATGGTGGTGAGTGACAACAAGCAAGTTGACCCTAACCATAAAAATAAAAGCGTGAGTAAGTGGTAAGCGGCCGCTAATCCTTTACCGGATATGCTTGTTCATCCGCCTGACAATCGGCGGGTGACGATGCATGCCGGTGTAACCAGCGCCAGCGATCGGTCTTTTTCATACTCACAGTCCAACGTATCGGTACTTGCATCAACTGACCATCTAGCTCCAAATGAATAATTAGCGCTATCGCCACTGTCGCATAAGTAGTCGAATGATCTTCATTGAAGATAATATGATGCCAGCCCCATTCAAATTTATTGGCTTGTGCTTGAGCGAAGTTGTTTAAAAATAATGCCCTCACCTCATCCTGACCAATGCATAATTCATTACGACCAGTACCAATGACAGCAATGTCATTACTATCATCGAATAGCGCCATCATAGCCGTTATATCTTTAGCGCAATAAGCATCCGCGTAATCCTCTAATGTTGCTAAAATTTCTTGAACCATGAAACCTCCCTTATACCATTTCCATTAATAAAGTGATCACTTGAGCTGGTTTAAACTCACTAGAACTGCGTTACTCTCAATCACACACGCCAGCTATTGGTCATTCTAGCGCCTTGTTCTAATAAGTTTCCCCTTCGCTTAACAAGATCAGAGATTTAATGGTCGTCGAGAACAACTAGATTCAACTTATATTAATAACTTATATTAACACCATAGTTCGCGGAATTTTTCCTAACAGAAAAAATAGGTAGGATTGGATGGTTGCTTAGAATTTTGACAAAAAAAAGTGAAGGGAGGAATAATCCAGCCTTCACTTTAACTTATTGTGACTCAAAGAGTTACAGGCTAAATACAGCCTTCACACTTGCATCAACGTTAGCGCTGTCGATATAACCGATAGCGTTAGGTGTTGCAGCAACGAATGCTTTAACTTTTGCGTCTGAACCAAACTCTTTTGGTGGT
>Ga0209291_1001476_pt1 | contig 20776 bp, 12 predicted proteins | sample GOMGulsemesocosm_FD_184633 | JGI IMG/M metagenome (GOLD analysis project Ga0209291, IMG submission 184633) | Methane-oxidizing microbial communities from mesocosms in the Gulf of Mexico - GOM9B Gulf of Mexico (SPAdes) (version 2) | ecosystem: Environmental > Aquatic > Marine > Cold seeps...
AATCCTCAATATCTTATGATATTGAGGATTTTTTTTGCTGTAAACTGAAAGGATATAGCTTATTACAAATGTGAATAAATTAAGACATAAGATAAAGGGATACAAATTAATGTATCCCTTTTCTTATGTCTGCCTATTTGTTTTTAGAAAATATCTTTGGCGACTTTTCAGTAAACTATTCTTGTAGTATTATGGTTTTTTATAGCCTAGTAATTAACAATATAATATTCTCATTATTTTATAATTTTAAGAATGTTTTTTTTTGTAAATAGAAAATTAAGTGTAAAAAAAAATCAAAACATCTTTTTCAAAATTTTAAATGCTATTTGTCATTAGCACCCTACTGAATTATTAATATAGTCATCACAATGATTTTATTAAAAAAAATGGTTCGTTGTATTATGCAGGTTCTTAAATAAATAGCGCTGATTTATTTTAGTTAGTAGTTAAAATATTTATTATTTACAGGGTGTTAATAATTCATTTAATTAGCATTATTTATGTGTAATTGTTGTAAAAAATGAAAATTATTAAAGATATCGTAAATACAAGGGTAACGATTCTTAAATTATAGGAACATATAAGTGTATAAGCTATTAACAATTATAAATTATTTACTTATGAAAAATTTATGCAAGAACATACTAATAATTTTAATTAGTACATTTTTTTCTTTCGGATTTTCTCAAAATATAAGTATTACATATGAAAACCCTTCGAGTATAGAAATTTGCGGTGTTGAAAAAACGTATCGTATAATGATAGAAAATGATACTGATAATGTGATCGATGCACATTCAATTTTGGAGGTTAATTTACCTATAGGAATAACTTATGTTGATAATACAGTATCAAGTAGTTTTACAGATATTACAGTAATAGATTTAAATAACCCGATATTTAAAGTTTTAAATACAATAGCTATAGGAGATTCTTTAAGTCTAGAATTTCAAGCTATTGCAAGATGTAATAGTTATCTATTCATCTCGGATGATTTAGTTGAGATTAAAAATAGAATTAAATATTCATACTTGATAGGAGGTGTTAGTCAACCTGATATCATTCTTGACGACATGGATAATTATAATCTATCATTTAGAAATATTAGCCTCGAATTGCCAATAGAAACTTTAGGTAACGCTAATCAAACTCTTGAATTTACTAATACTAATGAAGTATTGAGTCAAGTACTTAATATTAGTATACCTGGAAATTCAATTGAATTTTCTACATTTCAAATAAATGTAAATACAACAGATGAGTTAGAGTTTATGGGAGTTTCTGAATTGATTATTGGTGCTACAAGTTATGATGTATCTGGTTTGATAATTAATAACTCTATAGATACTCCAAATATTTCAAAAATAATATTTAATGCACCTGATATTGATGTAAATATTTCTGATTTTAATGCTAATATGTTGATTAAAGCTAAATTTAATTTTAGAGCAAGAAGCTGTTTTCAATACAATACACAGCATGTCGAGTATGAATCAATAATAAATGATGTTAATATTGGTGATTGTGCTATTTCTAAAATTATTGGTGATTTTCAATTTCGTACAGAAGTACCAAATTTAATTTATTCTTTTAATTTAGATGAAAGTCTTAATTTTTGTGGAGAAACATCTATAGTTGAGTATACGATAACCAATTCTGCTGATGCTTCTGGTTCAGCTTATGACATTCATTTATTACTGAATGCTAATTATGGATGTGAAATTTCTAATATTAGAATTAACGACATTCCCGTAGAGTCATCAATTTATACTTCGGGAAATGATAGTATGGTACATTTGTTCGGAAATGAAATATCTGGGTTAACAGATTTAACAGATGAGGATAATGATGGTGAAGTTGATGATTTAGCTCCTGGTGCATCAATTAATGTTAAATGTGATGTAAGTTTAAATTTTTTACCTGAATATTTTTCATTAAATAATTGTGATAGTGGCTTTCAAGGAACATATTTTCAAAGTGAATTTTATAGTTTAAGTTCAGAATGTGAAACAATTTATTCTACAGATAATGATTTGTATTCTATGTTTCAATTAGTGGAGGAAAGTAATTTAAATAATTTATTACTAGACGTAGATTTTGATTTGGAAGAGTCAAATCATGTCCAATATTGTTTTAACAGAAATGGAGGAGGGTACGAAAATCAAATTTATGATGACACTATGTTGTTAGAAGCAAATATTGTACTTCCTTGTGGTACAGGAGTTGATTTGAATTATCAGCCTATTTTCACCACAGAAGACGGGATAGAATTATCAGTAACTCCAACTATACTGATTATTGATGAAAAATTAGTGTTAAATTTAAAAGTTACTGACCCTTATGTTTTTTCCGATTCAACAAATACTTATGGTGGATGCTTTGAGTTTGATTTGCTTTTAGATTCTGGTAATTCATTTAATTGCATTAATACTGAATCATTATTAGAAGCAACTGTCTATGGTGTTTTTTCTGAATGCCTTAATCAAAAGATGAATCTTGGTTGTGATCAAAAAGAACTTTATTTACATTACTTTCCTTTATTGCCTTCTTGTCCTAATGAATATCCAATTATGGCTACTAGTTTTAATGCTATCCGAACTAGTTATGGAACATATTCGGATGGTAGTCAAATAACGATAGAGGGAATAGAAAGTGGTGAATTCCAAAATTTAAACACTAATGGTGCCTATGCGTCTGACACTGTTCAAACTGAAATAGTTGGTAAAGCAGTTTGTGATGTAGCAAGTGACGAAACATTTTATGGATATATTTGGTTTTCTCACCCAGAAAACACTCCTATTCTTACAATGACACATGCAGAATATAGTATTGGTTCATCTGATCCAATAGTTACAAGTAATTTTGTTTATAGGGATGATTTAAGTACATCTGTAAAAACAGTTTATGAGATCAAAGTGATTGGTGAGCAAGTTAATAAATATGATGTTGTAAAAATTAACGGTTATTTTTTAATAGATAAAAACATTAATAATAATGCAGATTTTCCAAATGTATATTCTATAAATAGGTTTAGAGGTGGGATTAATATTAATCCAAATTTACCTGATCCTCCATATCATTATGGGACCAGTTTTGAAGTATATGGTTTAGATTATTTTGGTGGGCTAGGAGGTTCCCCTGCTACTTGTTCGTCTGATGGTGATTTTAATGTGTCTTTCCATGTTAAGGGTGGTTTTCAAGATGACTTTCCAAATGAATTTAGAGATGTAATCCAAATACTTGGACCACTTGAAGTAATAATACCTGCAGCGGTTAATGATAACATTGTTTTGACTAGTGCTATATATGAGGTAAGTGGAATTTCTGATTCACCAAATTTAAGTATTGATTCTGTAGTAGGCAGTCCTGGTGTATTTAGGATTTATGATTCAGAATATGGTGAGCTTGAAGAATTTCGTCCTTTTGATAAAACAAGTACTATTATGTACTGTAGTATCCGAATTCGATTAAGACTAAATGATTGTTCTTTACCAGAGGGACAAACTATTGATGTTGTTGGGGCATATTTAGAGGAAGGATATGCAGAAGATACTTTGAAAGAAGTAGTTGAAACTAGCTACCCTACAAGAATAGTTAGCAATGGAAATGGTTTTAATTCAGGAGATTTAAACTTAGATATTGTAAATCCTTTTTTACAAACGGTAGGGGCGGTAACAAGATACAAGATTGATATTGATAACATTAGCTCTAAGCAAGCAATATATCCATGGATTAAATTTACATATCCAGATAATCTAATAACGGTAACTAACTCTTCAATTGATGGGTATGACATTATTGGCGCAGTTTATGGTACAGATACATTGTTGCTGAAATTAGAACCAATTAATGCTAACAGTGAAATGGAAGGATATATTGATGTAATATTAAATAATTGTGATTTTTACGAACAATATATTGATATTGAAATAGAAACAGGTATTTCTTGCGGGCCTGTATCTGATGATATATTGAATAATGATGGAGTTATTTGTTCTTTAGATACGAATAAAAAAGTAGAGTTAGAAATTATAAAATCAAATTTAAGAATGGATGTAATACCACTTTTTGATAGTAATTCCCTTCTTCAATATTGTGATTCTTTTCAGTATGTAGTGCAAATATTTAATAATGAAAAAGCAAGTATTACCAGCCCAAATTTTAAAATAGATGTACCTGACGGATTTGAAATGACTATACAGTATCGTTATCCCGTATCTGAGGCTATAGATCCTACAAACGCTCAATTTTTCAACACAGATTTTTCATTACCAATAGATATTATAAGTGAACAATTATGGGATTTAGAAGGGACAGATGGTGTACTTCCAGGGTATATAGCTAATCAATTAGATTACTTAAATAACTATTACCAATTATTAGTTACTTTGAAGCCTACCTGTGATTATGATGGAGTAAGTTCTATAAACTTTATAGCTGGTGGTATTACTAATTGTAATGAGATTAAAGAAATAACTTTTCAATCTACACCAAAATTTTTGGAGTTAGAGCCATTATATGATTATTCGGATCAATTATCTATTGAGGTAGAACAAAATGCTGATTTAAATAGTTTTTCAGCAATATTTCATTATCAACCAGATACTAATATATCTGAATTAACAGGGTTTGTTACAATTAATTTACCTGATGGAATGTATTCTACAGATGATTTAAGTTTTAACTTATCATCAACAGGAAATACAGATTTTTCCTTTAATTTTACAACTGATGCCGAATATTGTGGAAAAGCTAATTTCTTTATAAATACAATAATTGAAACAGATTTAAGTTGTAGTCCTAATACTTCTTGTATAAAAAGATTTAGTTTCCAAGATACATTAATTGAAAATGTTTGTACTCAAAAGTGTGACATTGAAGCTAAATTTGAGGTTCAAAAAATAAATGATTACACGTATCAATTTATCAATCATTCAATAATCAATGATTGGGGTAATGTTCAATATTTATGGGATTTTGGCGACGGTAATACAAGTACTGAATTTGAGCCAACACATACTTACGCGGTTAATGAAAATAATGATGTATCTCTTACAATTACGGCTTTAAATGTTATAAGAGAAAGTTGTGAAAGTAAATTTGGCCCAATAAGAATTGAAGCTAATAAGTATTCTCAGGATGGAAGTTGTAAGGAAATTACTGATGCAACTGTTCTTAGTTTATTTCCTAATCCTAATAATGGTACTTTTAATTTATCCTTTAGTAGCTGTATTAAGTCTTGTGAAATTAGTGTTTTTGATGTGTTAGGAAAAGTAATATATCAAAAAATGATGATGAACGATAATCAAGTTTTTATTGATGTTTCTAATTGTGCTAAAGGAGCTTACTTAGTAAGAGCATCAAGTGATAGGATGAGTATAGCCAAAAGGATTATTATAGAGTAGAGTGAATGTGATAATTTAAAATAGAGGAACACTTTTATTTTATAATTGTAGAATAACATTTATATTAAAGGTTGGATTTATTATGTAAGTTTTTTAATGTTTTTTGACTAAGATTCAGTTAAATTATTTATCTTCAAATTTATATGAATAAACCTTTTATATCTTCACTTCAACATACTTTAAAAAAATCAATAATTTTATTAGAGCATATACCAGAATCAGCTTATTCAGATAATTCTGTAGGACCATTTTATTCAAGTATAGGAGGGCATATCAGACATATATTAGATTTTTACTTTTCTATTTTTAAAGGATTAAATAATTATTTAATCGATTTAACAGATAGAGAAAGAAATACAAGTATTGAAATTGATGTACACTTCGCTAAAACAGAAATAAAAAAAGTTTTAGCCGAATTAGATAGTTATTCAAATTATGATTTAGAAGATAAATATGAGTTGATAGATGATTTAGGACAAGGTAAAATGTCTATACCAACTAATCTATATGCAGTTTTTGCTCAAGCAAATTCGCATACAATTCATCATTATGCAATTATTTCGCAATTATTATTCGTTTTTGAAATTGTAATTGAAGATAAAACTTTTGGATATAACCCAACAACTCCCGTTAAAGTTTCTAAAAATCACTAGTCATTAAATAGGGCTTTTATAATTGTATGTAAGCCTTTCATTGTTAGTAGTATGGCTGTTATACAAAATAAACCAGCAATACCAATTGTTAAGAAATTACGCAATTTAAATCCTAGGTGCAATAAAAAAGGTCCTGAAAACATAAAAAATAAAGCGATAGCCATAAATTTTATCCCTTTTGATAATACTTCTTTATTTGTTCTCATTATTATAAAATATAGTTGCGCTACGAACGGATCCGTGTTTTAATAAAAGTTCTCGTGCTAAATCATGGCTTATTTGCAATGAATTCATAATCATTTGTGTACCACGTTCTACCAATTTATCATTGGATAGTTGCATATCAACCATTTTATTACCCTTTACTTTTCCTAATTGGATCATGCTTGCAGTTGAGAGCATATTCAATACTAATTTCTGTGCTGTACCTGCCTTCATACGTGAGCTTCCTGTTACAAATTCAGGGCCAACAATAACTACAATAGGAAATTTAGCAGTTAGTGCTAATGGACTATCTTGATTACAAGTAATACAACCTGTAGTAATACCGTTTTCATTACACTTCTTTAATCCTCCAATTACATAAGGAGTTGTTCCAGAAGCAGCAATACCAATCACAACATCTTTATCTGTAATGTTATGCTTTTTTAAATCTATCCAAGCTTGTTCCGTATCATCTTCAGCATTTTCAACAGCCTTTCTAATAGCATCATCACCTCCAGCAATTAATCCAATTACTAAATCATGAGGTACACCGAAAGTAGGAGGGCATTCAGAAGCGTCAACTACACCTAATCTACCACTAGTCCCAGCTCCAATATAGAATATTCTACCTCCTTTTTTTAGTTTAATAACTATTTCAGTTACTAAAATTCCTATCTGTGGGAGTGCTTTTTCAACAGCTTGAGGCACTGTTTTGTCTTCAATGTTTATATTGGTTAATAATTTAGAAACAGTCATATGTTCTAAATCATTATAATTGGAATCTTGTTCGGTAGTTTTGGTAAATTTCATAATGTAAAGGTAGTAAAATCAAAAAGCTTCTGATAAGTCAGAAGCTTTTTAAATAAGTATAATTTAAATAATATTAAGCAATAGCTGCTAAAATAGCATTCAGTGTTTTACTAGGTTTCATAGATGAAACAACCAATGCTTCAGATGGAGCATAATATCCTTTTAATTCAACTGTATTACCTTGAATTTCATTTAATTCGTTTATAATAGTAGTTTCTTGTGAAGCTAAATCTTTAGCAACTTTAGAAAAAGAAGCTTGTAAATCACTATCTTTTGTTTGGTTTGCTAATGCTTCAGCCCAATAAGTAGCTAAATAGTAGTGAGAACCTCTATTGTCTAACTCACCAACTTTACGAGATGGAGATTTTTTATTATCCAAAAATTTATCAGTAGCATCATCTAGGGTCTCTGCTAATACTAAAGCTTTTGAGTTATTGTTTGTATTTCCAAAATGTTCTAATGAAACTGCTAAAGCTAAAAACTCTCCTAAAGAATCCCAACGTAAGTGATTTTCTTTAGTGAACTGTTGTACGTGCTTAGGGGCAGAACCTCCAGCACCAGTTTCAAATAATCCACCACCATTCATTAAAGGAACAATTGATAGCATTTTAGCAGATGTTCCTAATTCCAAAATAGGAAAAAGGTCTGTTAAGAAATCACGTAAAACATTTCCAGTAACAGAAATAGTATCATTACCTTCTTTAATTCTAGCCAAGGTAAAATGAGTAGCATCAATAGGAGATAGGATTCTGATATCTAAACCAGTTGTATCGTGATTTGGTAAGTATGTATTTATTTTCTTAATCAATTCAGTATCATGAGCTCTGTTTTCGTCTAACCAGAAAACTGCAGGTGTAGCAGAAGCTCTAGCTCTTGTTACCGCAAGTTTGATCCAGTCTTGAATAGGTGCGTCTTTTACCTGACACATTCTCCAGATATCACCAGATTCAACGTTGTGTTCTAATAAAGTAGTCCCATTTTCATCAATAACACGAACGGTTCCGTTAGAAGTCATTTCAAATGTCTTGTCATGAGAACCATATTCTTCAGCTTTTTGAGCCATTAATCCAACATTAGGTACAGTACCCATTGTTGTAGGGTCAAAAGCACCGTGTTTTTTACAGAAATCAATTGTAGCTGTGTAAATACCAGCATAACTACTATCTGGAATTACAGCTTTTGTATCTTGTTGTTTCCCTTCAGTATTCCACATTTGCCCTGAAGTACGTATCATCGCTGGCATAGAAGCATCAATAATAATATCAGAAGGAACATGTAAGTTGGTAATCCCTTTATCAGAGTCAACCATTGCTATTCCTGGTCCGTTAGCATAAGCAGTTTGAATATCAGTTTCAATTTCAGCACGTTTGTCAGTAGGTAATTCATTTAGTTTCCCTAATAAGTTTCCAAAACCATTATTAACATCTACTCCTAATTCTTCTAAAATAGCAGCATGTTTATCGAATACATTTTTAAAGTAAACTTTTACTGCATGACCGAAAATGATAGGATCTGAAACCTTCATCATAGTGGCTTTCATATGCAATGAAAACAATACATTGTTTGCTTTTGAGTCTTTTATTTGTTCATCTAAAAAAGCAACTAATGCTCTTTTATTCATAACTGTAGCATCAATAATTTCACCTTGTAATAAGCCTAAATTATCTTTTAAAACACTTCTATCTCCATTTTCAGCAGTAAATTCAATTTTTACAGATGTAGCATTTGATATTGTAGTAGATTTCTCATTATGTGCGAAATCACCAGCACTCATAGTTGATACATGTGTTTTAGAATCTGAACTCCAAGTTCCCATTGAATGTGGGTTTTTACGAGCATAATTCTTCACTGCTTTTGGGGCTCTACGATCAGAGTTTCCTTCACGTAATACAGGGTTTACTGCTGAACCTTTAATTTTATTATAACGTACTTGGATAGCTTTGTTCTCAGGTGTATCTGTATCATCTGGATAACTAGGAATTGCAAATCCTTGTTCTTGTAATTCTTTAATTGCTGCTTTTAATTGTGGTACAGAAGCAGATATATTTGGAAGTTTAATAATGTTGGCTTCTGGTTTTTTTGCTAATTCTCCTAATTCTGCTAAAGCATCAGGAACTTTTTGGTCATCACTTAAAAAATCAGGGAAATTAGCTAATATTCTAGCAGCAAGAGAAATATCTTTTGTTTCAATTGTTACTTCTGAGGAAGCAGTAAATGCTTGGACAATTGGTAAAAATGAACGCGTTGCTAAAGCTGGAGCTTCATCTGTTTTTGTGTAAATAATCTTTGCTTTTCCTGACATGATTGTTTAATTTTATAGTTAACACGGTAAGGACTACCGTTAATTTTCGATTTTTCTTTAAAAAATGGAATCCAAAGATACCGATTATTGAACGATTTTTGAAAAATAACAGAATGAACTTCTTTGGTTGGATGAAGATTTACCAATGTGATAAATTTCATATTTGAAATTTTAGAACTGTATAAATTTAGTGATAGTTTTTTGTGAATTTAACGATTGCTTTCGGCATACTTATTGCTTTTTAAATAATTAATAATAATCAATGACTATTAAATGACAGCTACAGAATCAGAAAAAAAAGATAAATATAAAAAATTAGGGATAGGCATATTATTTGACGCATTAGGGTATGTTTCATTTGTTTTTCCACCATTTGATATTGTTTGGGCACCACTTTCTGCCTATTTAATGACTAGACTATATAAAGGTAGAAAAGGGAAGATAGCAGCAGTGGTTACCTTTATTGAAGAGGCATTACCATTTTTAGATGTTGTACCTACATTTACGCTTATGTGGATATATACATTTGTTTTTGATAAGAAAAACACTAGTGAAGACGTTATTGATGTAGGTTAACTATAAAAACAAATTAAATGGGCTCCTAACTTAATATTAGTAGCCCATTTTTTTATTGTTATAATTTAATAGTTAAACCAAGAATAATATTTCTACCTTGATTATAAATACCATCATTTTTTAGTCTTGATAAATGATTGATATATTGTTTATCTAAAAGGTTATTCACTCCGAGGTTAAATATATAGTTTGCTTTTTTTGTTTGTAATTCTGAATTCATTCCTAAATTAACGAGATCATAATCTTTTGAAGCAATTTCAGAACCACTTACATTCTGTTGCTTGAATACATTTTTTAAACTAATAAATACATCCGTATTCAATTTAGGAGTTTTAGTTACTGTAAAAGTTAAATTAGTATGTATGGAATTGGCTGGGATTAAAGGTAAATACAAATCATTTTCCAATTTTCCAGTAACTGTTTCAAAGTTGCTAGTAATATGTAACCAATCTAATGGATGAGGGTGTAGATGTATTCCTAACTCACCTCCATAAAGAGTAGCGTTTTCTTGTAAATACTTAAATACTTGTGCATCTTCGATAGAATCGGAAGTAGGGTTAAGGTATATATAGTCATTAATACTGTTATAAAAACCGTTTACAAAAAATTCAAAATGTTCACTCTTGTAGTTTAAGTTTAAATCAAGTTGCATATTTTGTTCGTTAGTTAAATTGATATCTCCAATTTCGTAACGGTTACTTCCTTCATGTTCTCCATCAGATGTTAATTCAGCTAAATTTGGAGCTCTAAATCCACTTGCAAGATTGATACGACCAGTGATTTTTTTGCTTAAATTAGTTTTGAATCCAATCGCTCCATTAAAACTATTAAAACTTTTATCCTTGTTAATTGTATTTATATGTATGTTTCTATAATCATAACGTAAACCAAATTGTATCGCACGTTCTTTCCAATGATAGTGAGATGTCCCAAAAATACCAGCATCTGTTGTTGTAGCATCAGGTATTAAAGTTTCGAACCCAAAATTTTTGTTTTTTTGATGCATACCTTGTGAACCAATAATAATTTCAAAGTCATTAATTTCGGGTAATTCATATTTTATATTATAATTTAGAGTACTTAAATGCATTTCTAAAGCAGGTTCTAAAACTTCCTCATCATCTTCCTCCTCCTCATGCTCTTTTTCATGATGATGTTCCTCTTCATATTCCTTTCTATTATTGAAAGTATATCCAAAAATCATATCAAGTTTTCCTTTGTTTAAATCAATCTTTGTCTGGGAGCTTATTACATGATTTTCAATAGATTGATTTGGTAATAAAGGCTTTATATTATTGTTTTGAGTTTCAATACCTTCAGGAATACCTAAGCGACTGAAATTAATGTTATAACGGATATCATTAGTAATTTTATTATTTCCAAAACCAATACCAGTTTTCAAGTCATATTCTGAAAATCGTGAATTGGTTACTCTTGTTTTGTCAAATTGATAATCAGCATGTTGTTGTAAAGAAAAACGAGTTAATAATTTTAGTTTTTCGGTAGTTTTTTTAAGTCCGAAATTAGTAGTTACCCCATTTGTATTAGAAAAATATTTGGAAGAAACATCTATATTTAAAGAGTCTAACGGAGCGTATCGTTCGGGGTTTAAAAACAATACACCACCAATAGCATCAGATCCATATAGTAGGGAAGCAGGACCTTTAATAATCTCTATACTTTCAATCCCTGCAGCATTAACACCTATACCATGTTCTTCGCCAAACTGTTGATTTTCTAACCTGATCCCTTGTGTGTATACAAGTACTCTATTACCACTTAACCCTCTAATAACAGGCTTTCCTATTCCGCTACCTGTACTAATTTGATTAACTCCAGGAACTTGACTTAATTGCTCTGATAAATTATTAGCGTCCGTTAAATCAGATGCTTTTATTTTTTCTACTTTCATTACATTATCCTTCTGTAATTTATGAAAAGGTGCAGAAATAAGAACACCTTCAAGCTCTAAAGCAGTTGGATGTAGTTGAAAATTGATTGTAAGATCAGTATTAAGTTCAAGATCTTTATATAGCTCTTGATAACCTAAATAAGAGATATAAAGTTTGTAATTTCCTGTTTGTATGTTTTCTATATGATAAAACCCCTCAGAGTTTGTAGTAGTTCCAGTATTTAATGATTTGATGTATATAGTTACATTAGTTAGTGGTTTTAATGTTTTTTCATCAGTGATTGTTCCTGATATTTTGTATTGAGAAAAACTACTTATACCTATAAAAAGTATAAGTAAACTTATAATATGTTTCATGATATTGTGTATTAAATTGTATACTTAAACAATAGCTTAGGTATACTTATAAATAAATTTGAATCGGATTGATTTAATTTAAATTAATACAGGTGGTCCTCTGAGAGGGGAGTTTCCAATAAAGATGTTAGGAAAATATTCACTTGAATAGTCAAAGTGAATAGAACTAAAGTAATTTGTATTTTTTTCTATTGAAAAATAAACAATTGAATCATAAATTTGCGGAGCAGCATATAACTGTATAAAACTACAATCAAATTCTATTTCATGTAAGTGTGTTTTGTTTCTTTCGTCACAATCAATTACATGTTCATGATGTTCAAATGAATGAATAAAATTAAGTACAGAAGGCGTTAATAAAACTAATATTAGCCCTATTAAGAATCCTGATTTTAATATTTTTTTCAAATTGTTATTCACTAAAAAACTTTTTAAAGCCCATTCTTGAAAGCATTTTCTTTTCAAATGCCCAGAAAAACTTAAACTGTCCAAATATCCAACCTACTATAACTAATAGAATTTGATAAATAGGGAAGATGATTAGTATACGTAGAGTCCAAAATAAAAAGGAGTTTGAAATTAGCTCTTTTAAGTTTAGTAATTCAATAATTGGACCTGATATTTTAGCGGATGTGGATCCAGTTACAGCAAATACTAAAAAGATAGCAATCAATTCCCATCTGTAATTTACTTGCCACTTATTTGCTAGTTTTTTAAATAACCTCAGTGTAATGTTTAATATACAATATGCAATAATTAAAGTTAAAAACACAAGAAGAATAATGTTTGCTTCAGAAAAATTTGAGAGAATCCCTTTAGCTAACAGGTAACCAGAAAATAATAGAGCTAGAGTTCCTAATATAAGGTGAATTAATTGCCAGTTTTTTTCAATATCCCAACTATCTTTTATTTTTTGCATAAAAAAAATTTGATACAAAAATAAGTAATCATTTTACAAAATAATAATAAATAGATTATTATTGGAGGATAGTTGAGTACAGATCACAATTTTTGCTTGTACTTTTGTTGAAAATAAGTGAAATACATAAAAAGTTGGTAATTTACTTCTAAACCATAATCTGTATGCGAATCATAATTAATATTCATTTCATATAAACTAGTATTATATTTAAAAGGTTGGAGTACTCGTTGATTCCACGATGTAACATAGAACTGATTTTTAATTTCTAAGTTTGATTGTGAGTAATATGACATTGGATTTTGGGTTGCTAACCAAGATTTAAATCCAGGTTCAATAATAATAACCTCATATGCTAATTCTTTATTTTCAATAACTATTTTGTCTTCATCATTTATTGTTTTGTTAGTTACAGTAGTAGCACAGGATGAGCAAATAAACAATATTAAGTATAGTAATCGTTGCATGACAATATCAAGATTTATATAAATATACAAAATAAAAAAGCTGAACTCTTGAGTTCAGCTTTCAAATACATATTTTAAAATAATTTTATTTACCGAAAAGGCCTCCTAATAATCCTCCAAGGCCACCTTTTTTAGCATCTCCAGAGTTTAAAACCATTCCAGCAACATCATCCAAGATAGAGCCGTCACCATCACCATCTAATAAAGATTCAATCAAACTTTGTTGTTTTGGAGCAGAAGCACCACCGCCTAATAATCCACCTAATAAATCTCCAATTCCATTAGAATCAGAAACGCTTTGCTGTTTTGATTGTTTTCCTAGATATCCCATAACTAAAGGTGCAGCAACTTTTAAAATCTGTATTACAGTATCAGAATCCATTCCAGATTTTTGTGATATAGCATTTGTTACATTCGCTTGTGAACCTCCAAGTACATGATTTAGTATTCCAGCACCATCATTCATAACACTTTGGTCAACACCACCTTCAAATAAACCGCCAAGGTTATCTAAAATAGACCCATCATGTTTCCCTGATAGAGCACCCATTAATCCTTGAGCACCTTCTGGAGTTGCTGCGTTACGCTTCATAGCACCCATTAATACGGGTAAAGCCATTGTTAGTACTGATGAAGTTTTATCGGTTGACTGTCCTGATTGTCCAGCTACACCACTTATAATTGTTTTTCCTAAGTCGCTATTTAGTAAATCTAATATTCCTGACATTTTAATGTGTTTTAGTTAATTAATTATTTCATTTACAAGTTACAGAAAAATATTTTGATCAGAGTAAAACTATTGTCTAGTATTACTATAGTGATCAAAAGGAGTGATACTTAATCAAGCCTAATTATCGTGCTTAAACAAATGTTTTGGTTAATCTAAAAAGAAATGATGTTACATTTTCCATAATTCTAAAGGGGGGCGGAGTAATAGGAATCTCTATTTTTTCACAAAATAAACCCCACAACATTTGCTATGGGGTTTATGCATTTACAGCAGAGTGAAAGCATTAAGACCAAAACTACTCGCTCTGTATTGCTGTTTAAATTATACTTATACTTTTAAAGAAGTTTTGAAACTTATAAAAGTATTGTAACAAACCAATTAGTATAACTGTAAACAAATAACTCCTTGTAATGCATTTTTGTTATTTCATTCCGATAGTATTCTTAATCAATAATTTCCCCATTACTGGACACCCCGGTACTTATACCGAGTACTCCATTTTTATTTACGTTAATAGTATATGAACCAGATGACTCTCCATTATTTGTTAAAACAGATACCATCCCACCATCAGTTATCGTCCAATTTTTATTATCTACTAAATTACTTCTTGAAGCGATTACTAATGAATTGTTTGAATATTTACTTGAACCAAATTTAATCACAATATTTACGGGGATTTGAGTCTCCTCAGCATCTAAGGTTTCCCAACCCATTAGAATATTGTCGTAGTTTACTCTTGAAAGTTTTTTTCCTGTCATAAAATAATCGGCATTAGTTAAACTAGATATGTCCCAAGCCCCCAAATCCTGATTAAAACTACCAGCTAGATGAAACATAGCCCACATATCGGTTACATTTGATACATCCCATCCATTAATGTCTTGATTAAATGCGCTAGTTTGCCAAAACATTTCTCGCATTGTAGTTACATTCCCTGTTTTAATACCCCAAGCATTCAAGGGTTGGTTAAATGCCGTAGTATTTCTGAACATACTAGTCATATTAGTTACGTTAGAAACGTCCCAGTTGCTTAAGTCTTGATTATATGCTTGAGCACTATAAAACATTGAATTCATAGTGTTCACGCGTTCTACATTCCAGTTACCTATATTCTGGTTGAATAGAGGGGTGCTTCTAAACATTGAAGTCATATTGATGTTTTTTGAAGGATCTGTAGTAAATACCCAACTATTCAAGGGCTGATTAAATATTAGAGCACTATAAAACATCGATGACATATTTGTTACATTAGAGACATTCCAAGTATTAATATTTTGATTAAAAACCTTGGCTCCATTAAACATATTGGACATATTATTCACACGTTCCACGTTCCAAGCACCAATATCTTTGTTGAAGACCGTAGCGGCATTAAACATATAAGACATATTGATGTTTTTTGTAGGATTTGTAGTAAATTGCCAATTGCTAATATTCCCGTTAAAAGCAGTATTACTCCTAAACATGTGGGAGGGATCTATCAAGCTAGAAACATCCCAAGAATTCAAATCTTGATTAAAACTATTTGTCTGGTAAAACATTAGTCTAGTAGTGGTTACTTTGGAAACATCCCAAGTATTTATATCCTGATTAAATACAGGTGCTTGTCGAAACATCTCTTGCATGTTAGTAACATTTCCTGTTTTTACTCCCCAAGAACCTATGGCTTGATTGAATACTTTTGCATCATAAAACATAAATGACATATTACTTACATTGGAGACATCCCAAGTACCAATGTTTATATTGAATGCCTTTGTAGAACGAAACATTGATGACATACTGTTTACACGTTCCACATTCCAGTTACTTATATCCTGATTGAATACTGGGGTGCTTTGAAACATTGAAGCCATGTTGATTGACTTAGAAGGGTCTGTAGTAAATGTCCAACTATTCAAGGGTTGATTAAATAGCTGGGCATTGTTAAACATGGATGACATGTTGGTGACGTTTGTTACATTCCAAGTATTAATACTTTGGTTAAATGCCTTAGCACTGTTAAACATTCCTGACATGTTAGTAACGTTTGTAACGTTCCAAGTATTTATATCCTGATTAAATACCTTAGCATTGTTAAACATATTGGACATATTGTTTACACGCTCTAAGTTCCACCCCCCAATATCTTGATTGAAAGAAACGGCATTTAAAAACATACTACTCATGTTTATTGATTTTGTAGGGTCGGTAGTAAATGCCCAACTGCTAATATCCCCGTTAAAGGAAGCAGTATTTTGAAACATCTGTGATGGAACAACCAAGCTGGATACATCCCAAGAATTCAAACTTTGATTAAAACTGTTTGCTTGGTAAAACATTAATTGAGTATTCGTAACACTTGATACATCCCAAGCATTTATGGGCTGATTAAATGCAGAAGCTTCCCTAAACATTTCTCGCATAGTAGTTACATTCCCTGTTTTTATGCCCCAAGAATTCAAAGGTTGGTTATATACAGTCGCTCTTCGGAACATATTCCCCATGTTAGACACATTAGAAACATCCCAGTTACTTATGTTTTGATTAAATGCTTGGGCAGTATAAAACATAGCTGACATGGTATTTACGCGCTCCACATTCCAGGCACTAATATCCTGATTAAAAACCTTAGCGTTTTGAAACATGGAGCTCATATTGATCGTTTTTGAAGGGTCTATCGTAAAGCTCCAAGTATTCAAGGGTTGATTAAATACTTTGGCATTGTTAAACATACCTACCATGTTAGTCACATTTGAGACGTTCCATCCATTTATATTTTGATTAAATACTTGGGCGTTATTAAACAAATTGGACATGTTTGTCACACGTTCTGTATTCCAGCTACTAATGTCCTGATTGAATGCAATTGCAGATTGAAACATATTAGCCATATTTATTGACTTTGTTGGGTCAGTAGTAAATATCCAGTTTGTCATAGAGCCATTTGGATTACTCAAGGCATTACAATTTAAAAACATATAATTAAAATTGGTTACCAAAGACAAATCAGGGGAATCAGTAGCATTTATATCAAAAGTACTGGCTCCATAAAAAGCTCTTTCCATAGTAGCCCATTGTCCATTACCCCATTGTTCCACAGTTTTTAAGTTGTTTCTATTGGCAAAATTATTTATATAAATTCTGGGGAAACCTGAAGTTGTGGTTGGAGTTATAGAAATAGTTTTGACCCCAGCAGAAGTATAAGTATGACTTATATTCCCTGGAGCACCACTTTTATTCTCGAAGTTTCCATCTCCCCAATCTATCGTAAAATCGTATCCACTTCCTGTCAAGGGAATGGTAATACTATCGCTGCCATTAGTTTGCCAAGTTGTTATAAAGGGAGTTTGTGCATTTATATAAAAAGCGAAAAAGAATATTAGTATACAGCAGAATGTTCTGCATCTTGAGTTACAGATTAGCCTTGTTAAATTATTATATTGTTCAAACATGTTTTCTAGTTTTTTAAATATTAATAATAAAAATCAAACTGAATTCTATCACTAAGCGTTAAGACATATCCTCCATTATTCGATGGAATATAAGTTAAAGTCGTTCCGCTCACAGTATATGCTGTATTACTTATTCTTATCCCATTTATATACATTTTTACCTTGCTATTTGATGATGGTGTTTGGGTTAAGGTGAAAGCTGTTTGTGAAACTATAGCACTAAATTCATCTGCAACTTCTCTAACTGCAGTAGCCCCTATTGAAGTGGATCCATCTGCCATTAAAAACTGAGCGGAAGTACCTGTAGGTATCATAAAACCATCTGCCTCTACATTTCCAATAAAATTCCAATCTGAACCATCGTGCCTTGCATTTATTGTACCAACACCATCAGCTAAAATTATGTTATTATTTAGTGTTGCAGAAAGACCTGTTACATTTCCTCCAATAATGGTATTATTAGAACCTGTCACTATACCTAATCCAGTATTATTACCAATAGCAATATTATTTGAACCTCCATTACTGTTATTACTAGCATTGCGACCTAATGCAATATTATTACTACCTGTTTGTTCATTGTACAAAGCATCCTTACCCATTGCAATATTATAGGAACCACTATCACCATTTCTGAATGCTTGTGTTCCTATTGAAATATTATCATCACCTGAAGCCCCATCATAGTTAGCCTTATTTCCTATTGCAACATTACTATCTCCAGGTGCAGCGTTTCTATTTGTAGCGAACCCAACAGAAACATTGTTATTACCAGTTATTGAAAAACCAGCTTCATCACCCATCGCAACATTTCTCATACCAATAGTATTAGAGACTAAAGCATCTATACCTAATACTGAATTTGAAGCTACACCATTTACACCGGCTCCAACGGTTACTCCATTTGTAATAATATTAGAGTTAAAAGTTTTAGTACCTGAGATGGTTTGATTAGTTGTTAAATCTACAAAGTTTTGTGTAACAGAACCCGTTCCCCCATTGGCAACCGGTAAAACACCAGAATAAGATGTTGCCGTTGTTGAAGGTGTAGTCCAACTTAAAGTACCACTTCCATTGGTTTGTAATACTTGTCCGTTGGTACCGTCTGTATTAGGTATAGTAATAGCTCCTGCTGTAATAGTACCACTGGTGTTTACATTGGTAATACTGGTATTACCTAATTGTACGGTGTTGCTACCTCCACCCGTTGCATCATACCCAATAACAATTTCATTTTGACTATTATCTACAAGTGCTTTTGTAGCATGTCCTAAAAAGACATTGTAATCTCCATATCTATTTCCAGTAGTGCCATTTGCAATAAATTTACCTGCATCATCACCCATTCCAATATTGTAATTTCCATTCTGGTTATTTCCTAAAGCACCTTTTCCATATGCCGTATTGTAACTTCCAGTTTGATTACCATACATAGCACTCATACCAGTTGCGGTATTGTAACTTCCTGAAGTATTGTAATACAAAGAAAAAGGTCCATTTGCATTATTTTGAGTTCCATTAGTATTGTTATACAAAGAGGCATAACCATAGGCTGTATTGTAATGTGCCGTAGTGTTATTAAGTAATGTACTCCAGCCTGTTGCCGTATTGTGCTCTCCTGTGGTGTTAGCAGTGAGTGCATTATAACCTACTGCTACATTTGTTTTTCCTGTTGTAATGGCATCCAATGCTGTTGTTCCTACAGCTACATTATACTGCGCATTATTTGTTGTACTAGAAGGATCGTTACCAATATACACAGAGTTAGTTTCAACCAACGCATCAGACAAACCTGTTAAATTGGTGACTCCAATTGAAGGTGTAGTCCAACTTAAAGTACCACTTCCATTGGTTTGTAATACTTGTCCGTTGGTACCGTCTGTGTTGGGTATAGTAATGGCACCGGCCGTAATAGTACCATCTGTGTTTACATTAGTTACAGCACCATTACCTAACTGAATTGTATTATTGGCAGTAACTAATGCATCAGCACCAATAGCTGTTGCGTTGGTCATTGTTGCTGAATTACCGTTTGACCCTTTACCTAAAAATGTATTTGAGCTTCCAGAAGTGATTATTTGGCCTGCTGCATGTCCCAATGCTGTATTGAAATTTCCTATGGTCTCGTTATAAAGAGATTGGTTTCCATTGGCTACATTATAATTTCCTGTAGTATTATTAAATAATGCTGCATTACCCAAAGCTGTATTTTGATTCCCTGTTGTATTATTACGAAGAGTTTGTAGACCAGAAGCGGTATTATGAGACCCTATTGTATTTAAAAATAATGCTAGTTGACCGTGAGCGGTATTATTACTCCCTGTTGTATTTGAAAATAATGTTTGAAAACCAGAAGCGGTATTAAAAGCTCCTGTTGTATTTGCAGCTAAAGTACTAGTTCCAATAGCGGTACTTTGTCCATTAACACTACCTGGGCCTCTTCCTATTTTAACACCATTAACCACCACGTCAGTACTAAATGTTTTAGTTCCTGCAATAGTTTGATTAGTTGTTAAATCTACAAAGTTACCACTTGTTGCAGTGTTAACTGCATCACTAACAAATGCAGTTGTAGCAATTGCTGTTGAATTATTTCCAGCAGTTTGAGTAGTTGCAATGGCTCCTGTTGGTAATGTAGGTATTCCTGTGAAGGTTGGAGAAGCTAAGTCTGCTTTTAGTAAAATTGCATCTTCATTAGTTTTTACCTGTGCATCTAAATCCTCAGTAGCATCTATTACAGAAGTAGAAGTAGTGATGTAGTTCGTAGTTCCGTTAGCTATGTATGTTCCATCAGCATTTAATCCAGCCCCAGTTTGAGTGGTATCCAACTCTGATTGGATACTAGTGGTATTGGTAGCAATAGCATCTTCATTAGTTTTTACCTGTGCATCTAAATCCTCAGTAGCATCTATTACAGAAGTAGAAGTAGTGATGTAGTTCGTAGTTCCGTTAGCTGTGTATGTTCCATCAGCATTTAATCCAGCCCCAGTTTGAGTGGTATCCA
>Ga0209291_1001477_pt1 | contig 20768 bp, 17 predicted proteins | sample GOMGulsemesocosm_FD_184633 | JGI IMG/M metagenome (GOLD analysis project Ga0209291, IMG submission 184633) | Methane-oxidizing microbial communities from mesocosms in the Gulf of Mexico - GOM9B Gulf of Mexico (SPAdes) (version 2) | ecosystem: Environmental > Aquatic > Marine > Cold seeps...
TGAAATGGAAGACACTGCAGAGATAAGCGTATTAGATAGACACATTGCACGATTACCAGAAAGGGCACGTTTAGTTTTTGTGTTGTTTGCCGTAGAAGGTTATCGCCATGAAGAAATTTCAAAAATGTTGGATATGGCGGTAGGCACAAGTAAAGCGCAATACCATAGAGCTAAAGGGTTATTAAGAGAGTGGGTCGAAATATGAATAAATCATTTTCAGAGCAAAACTTGCAAAAAGAAGTCGCCGCATTACCTGATGAAATAACACCACAGCGTGATTTATGGGCAGGTATTGAACGGGCTATTCAAGTAAAAAAACAAGATACACTGACGTGTGAGTCGACGACGAAAAAAGCTTTTATACCTACAGCCTGGGCTGCATCGCTAGTTGCCGCCGTATTGGTTACTTGGGTTTCTTTTTCGCCAAATTTTTCATCTCAGCCAGTGGAGATCGTTCAACAAGATAACTCGCCATTGAATCTCGTCATGGCTATGCAAGAAAATTTTCAGCAAACGAAACAGACAATGTTGGTCAGTTTTGGTCAACCGAAAGTGTCAGAATTACCGAAAGAAATTCAAGCAGAGTTGACAAAGTTAAACTCGGCACAAAAAACAATCGAAAAGGCGTTGCTTGAAGATCCTAGTAATAATGATTTACTCAATTTATTACGCTGGACACAAAAACAAGAGCTTGATTTTTTAACCCAATTGTATAGCCCTAAATGGCAAAGCATTTAAAAATAACAATATATAGAGGTAGTTATGAATATTTTACAGAAAGTTATACCGATGATGTTATTCACCGCCACATGCTCAAGTTTTGCGGGAGAGCAGATAGATAAGACATTAACTGTTGATAACGTTAGCAGTGTTAATATTGAGAATTTACGCGGTAATGTGACTGTTATTGGTTGGGATAAGGACACTATCACGGTAAAGGGGGAATTAGAGGACGATGCTGAAGGTTTAGTTTTCAAGCAGAAAGGTTCCAGCGTAAAAATTAAAGTTCAGCTTGAAAAGAACAGACACAATTATTGGGGAGGTAATGATAAGGGATCAGAACTTACCATTCACATGCCTAAGAGCATTCGGGTCAGTTTCGATGGTGTTTCTAGTGATATTAATGTTGAAAATTTACATGCCAGTGCTGAAGTTAAAACCGTTAGCGGCAGTATCGTAGCGAACAACTTAAGTGAACGAATTGAATTAAGCTCAGTTAGTGGTGATATAGATAGTAAAAGATTATCTGGAAAAGTTAGCTTAGCCAGTGTTAGTGGGGATGTTACCGATCGTGAGTCAAGTGGTCGTTTAAGTTTACGTGCGGTTAGCGGTGAAATCGACGCAAAATCGACAGCGAAAGAAGTGACTGTAGAAAATGTCAGTGGCGATATTCAATTGACATTAAATGAAGTTGATGAATTATCAGTGTCTAATGTCAGTGGCGACTTTGACGCGAGTTTATCTTTAAATGATGACGGTGTAGTAAAAATGTCGAGTGTCAGTGGCGGCTTAGCTTTGAAATTTCAAAGCGATGTTCAAGCAAGCTTTAAATTATCGGCGAGTGCGGGGGGCGACATTACCAATAAGATAACCCGTCAAAAAGCGGAAGATGCTAAATACGGACCTAGTTCAAAATTACGTTTTGAAACGGGTAATGCTAATGCTACAGTTCGTGCAAGTACCGTAAGCGGAAGTATTGAAGTCAGTAACTAATTTAAGACTAGGCTAACTTCAAATAAAAATTTAACGGGCTAGGATTACCTCTAGCTCTTTTTTTTATTCAGTTTTTAGCTGATTTCTGCTACGCTACGGCAAGTTTTAATATCGTATTGACGATAGTGTTTTAGGGTATAACCATGGCAGACCGCAAGCCAAATAAATTTTTCAAAGATAAAAAGTTTTCTCAAGATAGTCAAATTGATGCATTAAAAGTTCCGCCACATTCATTGGAAGCAGAACAGTCTGTATTAGGCGGATTACTGCTTGATAATGAAACTTGGGATCGTGTTGGCGAACGTGTTGTCGCTCAAGATTTTTATAGCCGTTCACATCGAATTACCTTCGAAACTATTGCAGCGTTAATTGAATTAGGCAACCCAGTTGATTTAATTACCCTCTCTGAAGCATTAGAAAACGAGCAAAAACTTGAAGACGCAGGTGGTTTTGCTTACCTCGCAGAAATGATGAGAAATACGCCAAGTGCAGCCAACATTACTGCTTATGCTGATATCGTTCGTGAACGAGCGGTAACCCGTGAAATGATCAGTGTTGCGAATGAAATTGCTGAAGCGGGCTATGATACTCAAGGCCGTTCCAGTGCCGAGATGCTTGATTTTGCTGAAACTAAGATATTTGCCATCGCAGAGCAGCGAGCTAATAAATCCGAAGGGCCTGAAAACATTACGTCAGTTCTGGAAAAAACAGTTGATCGTATTGAACAACTTTGTTCTGCGCCAAGTGGCGGCGTTACAGGAGTTTCTAGCGGCTTTTCAGATTTAGATAAAATGACTGCTGGCTTTCAAAAGTCAGACCTTATTATCGTTGCTGCACGTCCATCTATGGGTAAAACAACTTTTGCAATGAACTTGGCAGAAAATGCTGCTATGACAGAAGAATACCCATCATTAATATTTAGCTTGGAGATGCCCTCTGAACAGCTAATGATGCGTATGCTCGCCTCATTAGGGCGTATTGATCAAACCAAAATTCGTACCGGGCAATTGGGTGATGAAGATTGGGCAAGATTATCATCTACCATGGGTTTATTAATTGAAAAAGGTAAAATGTATATCGATGATGCTGCTGGTTTAACACCGACAGATGTTCGTTCACGAGCACGACGAATACATCGAGATCATGGTGGTATTAGTATGATCATGATCGATTACTTGCAATTAATGCGTGCGCCTCAGTTTTCAGATAATCGAACGTTAGAAATTGCAGAAATATCTCGCTCATTGAAATCACTAGCGAAAGAATTACAAGTACCGGTGATCGCTCTTTCGCAGCTAAACCGTAGTTTAGAGCAACGTTCAGATAAACGTCCAATTAACTCGGATCTTCGTGAGTCAGGCTCTATTGAGCAAGATGCTGATTTGATCATGTTTATTTATCGTGATGAAGTTTATCATGATGATTCTGAGTTCAAAGGTATGGCAGAAATTATCATTGGTAAGCAACGTAACGGGCCAATTGGTCGTGTACCACTCACCTTCCAAGGTCAATTTTCTCGCTTTGACAACTATGCGGGCCCACATGTTTTATCTGAAGATTAATGGGGTTAACAACAGCCACGGCAGTTATTAACTTATCTGCGTTAAAACATAATTTAGCGCAGATAAAAACATTGGCACCAACAAGTAAAGTGCTGGCGGTTTTAAAAGCTAATGGCTACGGTCATGGTTTAGAGCGTATAGCTCAGGCCTTATTCTCTGAGCAAAATGCAGACACTGACAATGGTGATTCGTCCGTAAAGGCTGATGCAATTGCTGTGGCAAGAATTGATGAAGCGCTAGCATTACGATCTGCAGGTATTACTCAGCCGATTGTATTACTTGAAGGTTTTTTTAATTCGAAAGACCTAAGCGTACTGGCAGCGAACAATCTACAAACGGTTATTCATAATCAACAACAGCTTGATGCTATTTTATCAAGCAAACTTTCTACCCCCTTAAAAGTATGGCTGAAAGTTGATACTGGTATGCACCGTTTAGGCATTGCTCCCAAAGAATTCTCTCCCTTTTACCAAGAATTAAATGCTTCTAAAAATGTGCAGGAAGGCATTATTTTAATGAGCCATTTAGGTTGTGCCGACGAAAAAGCTAGCGAGTCTACAGCAGCGCAAATTTCACTTTTTGAATCTATCACTCAGGGTTATGAAGAAGAGAGAACTTTAGCGAATTCGGCTGGGGTTTGTGCTTGGCCAACCAGTCATTATGAGTGGATAAGACCTGGATTATTGCTCTACGGAATATCTCCCTTACCTTTCGATAAAACCGTAAAAGAAACATCATGTGATGTTCAGCCGATAATGACCTTGAAATCGAGTTTGATTGCCGTTCGTGAATTGGCGGCCGGGGAGTCTGTCGGTTATGGTAATGCATGGCAAAGTAAAGAAAAAACGATTATTGGTGTTGTTGCCATTGGATATGGTGACGGTTATCCGCGCCATGCCAAAAATGGTACTCCTGTCCTAGTGAATGGACGAAGGGTGCCTTTGATAGGACGAGTATCCATGGACATGATCACTGTTGATTTAGGTATTGGTGCTCAAGAGCAGGTGGGGGATGTTGTGACATTATGGGGAGAACAATTATCTGTTGCCGAAATAGCGCAATGCGCCACCACTATTCCTTATGAGCTTTTATGTAACATTACCCGCCGCGTACAAATCACCTTGTCAGCGTAGTAAACGTCTTTTTTATTTCTGGTAATAGCTCAGCTATTAATGCTTTTTCAACATTCTTTGTTTTGTAATGAAGGTATAGTGTTTTTGTTAAACCATTTTGTGTCAGTGATTTAACGTTGACCAAGGATTGTACGCTCATACTGGCAACGAGCCAATTAGGTAATACAGCGATGCCCATATTTGCTGCGACCATTTGTAAAATCACATGGCTATTATTCACTTGTTTTATCTGTGCAGGCTTAACATTCTCTGGCTGTAATAATAAATTAAAAATATCTAAACGCTCTTTTTCAACGGGATAAGCGAGTAAAGTTTGGCCTGTAAAATCTTGAGCAATTAGATAAGTTTTTGCTGTTAATATGTGCTGCTTCGGTAAAATAGCGAGCAGTTCAAAGCTGCCTATTTCTAGTGTGGCATCGTAGTTTTTATCAACTTTTTCATCACTAAATAATATGTCTGCCTGTGGGTCATGATTAGACGAAAACGAGCTGTTAGCGAACTCAAAATCATGCAGAGGAAAGTTGCTGCCGAGCGCCTGGGTTATTGGTAATAGCCATTGAAAGCAGGCATGACACTGAATAGCGATAGCTATTTTTTTATGGGTAATGTGCTGCTGCGTTAATTGTTGGTGCGCTTCTGTTACCGAGGGTAATATTTTTTTTGCTAAGGTAAGTAGCACTTCTCCTTTTTGTGTAAAACGTAGCGGTGTTGAATTTCGGATGAATAACTCACCATCTACTCTATGCTCTAATTCTTTTAATTGGTGTGAAAGTGCCGACTGGCTTGAAAAAAGCTGCTGGGCTGCTTTGCGCATATTACCACAGGCTTCTAACGCCAAAAGTGACTTTAAATGTTTTAATTCAAACAGCATGAGTTTTTTTCATCTCCCTATTGAAATTTATGCACTTGTTAATAACATCATATTAAACAATTATAACCATGTAAACATCTAGACGTCTATTGTCGCAGGTGAAAATATTCAAATACCATGGAGTTAATATGAAAATTCATAATTTAGGTTTTCCGCGCATTGGCGCAAAAAGACAGTTAAAGTTCTTACTGGAAAATTATTGGGCAGGGCGACTGACGAAAGAAGGCTTTATTGAGTCGTGTAAACAACAAAGAAAAAGTAATTGGTTACTTCAACAGAAATCAGGTATCGAAATTTTACCTGTAGGGGATTTTGCTCATTATGACCAAGTACTCAATACAACGATGATGTTAGGTGTCATCCCACAGCGTTTTAAAGGGAGTGGCGATTTACTTGATGTTGAGTTTCGTATAGCTCGTGGTAAAGCCCCTAGTGGCTGTAGTTGTTCAGCGAGTGATATGACCAAGTGGTTTGACACAAATTATCATTACATCGTTCCTGAGCTTGATGATAACACTGAATTCAATGTCGACTTAACGAGTTTGTTAGCGCAAATACTTGAAAGTAAGGAATTTGACTCAGCTATTAAGCCAGTACTTATTGGTCCTTTAACCTATTTATATTTAAGTGCTGGAGATGAGGATAAAAAACTACATCACCTCCCCAAACTTATTAACGCTTATCAAGAAATATTGGAAAAACTATCGGCAGCGGGAGTTGAATGGCTACAAATTGATGAGCCTATTTTAGGACTCGAGCTTTCCTCTCAATGGTTATTAGCCTTCATTAACACTTACCAAACGTTAGAAAAAGGATCGTTAAAGATCTTACTCGCTACTTATTTTGCATCAATAGATCATGTCATTGATGAAATAAAACAATTTAAAATTGATGGGCTGCATATTGATACCGTTGCAGAGCCGACAGTTGTTGAAAATATTATTAACGCATTACCTGAACACTGGGTGGTTTCATTAGGAATTATTGACGGACGAAATGTTTGGAAAAATAATTTATTGGCAACATATCAAAAATATAAAAGTATTGCGGAGTCTTTAAGCGATCGTTTATGGCTTGCGCCTTCTTGTTCATTACTTCATTCACCGGTAGATCTAAACCAAGAAACTAAGCTTGATGCAGAAATTAAGTCTTGGTTAGCTTTTGCTAAGCAAAAATGTCAAGAATTAGCATTATTGAAAGTGGCTTTACAGTCGGGAAATATTGATGAAATTTCACGTTATTCTGCTACTGGTCAAGAAAAAGGAACCTCAAAGCTCTGCCTAGATTTAACCGTTAAAAAGCGTACTGAAGAAATTAATATAGATAAGGTACAACGTGCTCATTCATTTACTCAACGAAAAGCAGCACAACAAAAAAAATTAAATCTGCCCCATTATCCAACCACAACTATAGGTTCATTCCCACAAACAGGAGACATTCGCCAAATTCGCTCACAATGGCGGAATAAAGTAATTTCGGAACAGGAATATCAGCAACTCATTAAGAAAGAAATTAAGCAAACTATTGAGAAACAAGAGACGTTAGAACTCGATGTTCTTGTGCATGGCGAGGCTGAACGTAACGATATGGTTGAATACTTTGGTGAACAGCTTAACGGTGTAGCTTTTAGCCAATTTGGTTGGGTGCAAAGTTATGGTTCGCGCTGTGTTAAACCGCCGATCATATTTGGTGATGTAAGCCGTAAACAGTCAATGACGCTAGATTGGATAAAGTATGCGCAGTCGTTAACCACCAAACCGGTCAAAGCGATGTTAACCGGGCCTATTACTATTTTGTCTTGGTCATTTATACGCGATGATATTTCACGTAAAACAGTTACTTTACAAGTCGCATTAGCGATTGCAGATGAAGTAAAAGAGCTCGAGGAAAATGGCTCTGTAATTATTCAAATTGATGAACCTGCCATTCGTGAAGCAATGCCGTTGAAAAAGAGTCAGTGGCAAGAGTACTTACAGTGGGCAACCGCAGCATTTCGTCTAACGTCGGCTGATGTTAAAGCGGAAACGCAAATTCATAGTCATATGTGCTATTCAGAATTTAATGAAATTATGCCGGCGATCATTAACTTAGATGCTGATGTACTTACTGTGGAAACTTCACGATCAAACATGCAATTATTGAATGCATTCGAGCAAAAAGCATATCCAAATGATTTAGGTCCAGGTGTTTATGATATTCATTCGCCTAATGTACCCAGTGTTGAATGGATTACTAATTTAGTCGAAAAAGCAGAGCAGTATATTCCTAAAGAGCGTTTATGGATAAACCCAGATTGTGGTTTGAAAACGAGAGCATGGCAGGAAACTGAATTAGCTTTAGCTAATATGGTAAGTGCAGCTAAATTGCTACGGACTAAATAATCTGAACATAGTGTAAAAAATAAAACCTCGTTTATTGCTAAACGAGGTTTTGATATTTATAAAAAGTTTACTGAAAATTTATAACATAACTACTTATCGAAACTAAACTCAATGTAAGCTTTACCAAATTCTGAGTTTAAAGGAATGATAATGATAGGGCCATCGGCTTTATGATGAATTCGATGATCTTTACCAGAAACAACTATCGGCGTTGCCATATCAAATTCGAAGCCTTTTTCACTTAACATACGTTTAGCACCACCGGTAACCATATTGGTTATTTCTCCGACGAGATCGATGATTTCTTCGTTTATTTCATCGGGGCCTTCGCCAACCATTTTCTTCATGGTCGCAATAGCTAATTTGCCTTCGTAAGTAATAGATAGTGACCCTTTAGTTTGCTCACTGACCATACCAATTAGACCTGAAACATCGCCCAAAGCAATTTCATCTTTTTTCAAACGGGGTTTTTCTGGGACTAATTCCATTTGTGCCATTGTAGACATTACATTGAGCATTGAAGATAAAAAGGGGTTGATAAACTCTACATTCATGAATGTTTCCCAAAGGCTTAGTTATAGTAGTAACTTGATTTTGCATGCTAATTTAGCAAATGTAAATCTTTCCTACTAGTTATTGTTTTTTATTTTAGCAATTTTAGCAGTTTTTACTAATGTTGAAAAAGTTAAACTGCCACTAATTAGATTGTCTTTGTAATTTACAGTGTTAACTTGTTTAGGGTAAGTATCGACGAGTAAGTCATTTTTTACCACTAATCCCGTTAAAAAGTTTTCAAAATTAGCTTCTTGGTAAATATAAACATGCCCTTTTGCTATTTCTAAACCGATCCAATTAAGCTTTATTTCATGGTATTTATCATTTTGGACATCAAGGATTTTGAAATGAGCCTCAACATACGTCTGAATTAATTGCTCATATTCTGGGTGTTCAGGAGAAAAGTGTATTTGGCGTTGTTCGGCAATAGCATTATCAATGTCATGAGCCGTCAGTTGATGAATAACTTCTATATTGTGAGTTCTTGGGTTAACTGATAAATCAGTTAACCCAAAAAAATAGCGGTGGGCTACACTTGAAAGCGCAACCCCACACAGTAGACAAAAGACAAAGCTTTTAAATAATGACGTTTTCATCATTATTTATCTTCTTTTTCCTTGTCTTCTTTTTCGTCATCAGCAGACTTTAACTTCACGTTATAGTCACGCATCATGTCTTTCTTCTTACGTTTGTATAACTCAAAGCTTGATTTAATAGGGCGTGCTGGCCAGTAGTTGTTGTTCACGTTTACATCAGCAGTTTCCCAGTTTGGATCAATAGTAATACCAGTAACTTCTTTATCAGTGATAAATAACTTAGATACTTGTTTGCTATTTTTACGCCAAATTTCAGCAGGAATATGTACCAGTTTCTTGCTTTGATCAGCAAAAGTTAATTCAACAATTATAGGCATAACCAAACCGCCTTTATTTTCGAAATCAACAATGTAGAAGTTTCTTTCATCAACAAGCAGGTCTTTTTCCCATTGTTTTAACTTTTTATTTGAGCTGTTGTAGCTGTTACGTGCTTTGTTAGTTGCAGTGAACTTGTCGTGTTCATTGTAGAAATCTAACAATTCAGGTTTGTCAGTTGTTCTAAGCCATTGACCTTTATCACGGATGTCGCTGATGAACGTTGGTTTTTCATTATGCAAAGCACGTTTCCAAGCTTCTTCAGTATCCGGGTTTTGGCTATTCGGGCGGTATAAATGAATATTACCTAAAGCGATATCAACATGATCTGTTGTGTAGAACCAACCACGCCAGAACCAGTCTAAATCAACGGCAGAAGCATCTTCCATGGTACGGAAGAAGTCTGATGGTGTTGGTCGTTTAAACATCCAACGTTGTGCATATTCTTTAAAAGCAAAATCAAATAATTCACGGCCCATTATGGTTTCACGTAAAATATTTAATGCCGTTGCTGGTTTACCATAGGCATTATTACCAAACTGAAGAATTGATTCCGAGTTGGTCATGATTGGTACTTGGTTGGTGCTTTTCATGTAGTTAGTTATGTCAGCAGCATGTCCACGGCGAGAAGGGTAACCTTCTTCCCATGCTTGTTGTGCTAAAAACTGTAGGAAGGTGTTTAATCCTTCATCCATCCAAGTCCATTGACGTTCGTCTGAGTTAATGATCATCGGGAAGTAGTTATGACCCACTTCATGGATGATTACGCCAATTAAGCCGTATTTAGTACCACGAGAATATGTTTTTTCTCCGGTTTTTTTATCAAGAGTTGGACGTGGGCCGTTGAATGTAATCATCGGATATTCCATGCCGCCAACAGGGCCATTTACTGAAATTGAAACAGGGTATGGGTAAGCAAAGGTGTATTTATTGTACTGTTGCATGGTATGAATAATGGCTTCAGTAGAATAACGTTCCCATAATGGATTGCCTTCATTAGGGTAATAAGACATAGCCATTGTATCCGTTCCGCCTTCTTTATAACCTTGAGCGTCCCAAATAAATTTACGGCTTGAAGCGAAAGCAAAATCGCGAACATTTTTTGCTTTGAAGTGCCATGTTTTAGTCTTTGTAGAACGAGATTTTTCGTTCGCAAGTGCTTCTTCAGGTGTTACAATTAATACTGGTTTCTTTGCTTTTTTTGCTTTGTCTAAACGTTTGCGCTGTGTTTTAGTTAATACTTTGCTTTCATTCTGCAATTCACCCGTTGCTGCAACAATATGGTCAGCAGGCACTGTGATCTTAACGTCGTAGTCACCAAACTCTAAGGTGAATTCACCGTTACCTAAAAACTGTTTGTTTTGCCAGCCCATAACATCATAATATGCTGCGGCGCGAGGGAACCAACCTGCAAGTTCATACAAGTAGTTTTCGTCTTCTTCAAAGTATTCGTAACCAGAGCGGCCACCTAATACTTTTTGCTCATGAAGTTTGTAGTTCCACTTAATGTTTAATTCAACATCATCACCGGCTTTCAATGGCTTAGGTAAATCAACGCGCATCATAGTGCCGTTAATTACATAATGAAGTGCTTTACCGTTTGAACCTGCAACTTGAGTAATTTTATTACCGCCGTCAAATTCAGTTGATTCAATAGCACCGCGTAAGCCTTTGTAAGTGATTTTTTTACCAGGAGCAGTACTTGTTAAACGGTTGCCAGAATCACGTTTTAGGCGATTCTGATCAAGCTGTATCCATAAATATTTTAAAGTGTCAGGAGAATTATTGGTGTAGCTAATTGTTTCGCTACCCTTTAGTGTCTGCGTTTTATCATCAAGTTGAATGTTAATTTTGTAATCAACTTGTTGTTGCCAGTATTCATGTCCCGGCGCGCCTGATGCTGTTCTGTATGTATTTGGTGTTGGTAATATTTCTTCTAATTGTCGAAATTTATCGGTATCGACGGTATTCTTTGCTATCGCACTACCACTGCTGGCGGCAACAAATAAGCAAAGTAATGCTGATTTGATTGAATGTTTCATAGAATTCCTGAGTATTTATATAATGTATACACGCTTAACCGCATATTTATAACATAAACATGCGCATTAGGTTAATAGTGAGGAGTCTTTTTATGCGACCAGTGGCTGTAAATATAAGTTTAATGGGGATGTTTAAGTCTGAGTAACGCAGGATAAATTATTATTAACGACAACTTTGGCAAGCGCCATGAGCCTCAACAATTTGATGACTAATAGTGAACCCAGTTGCATCAGCCATAGAACGTAAAGCAAGATCTAGATTAGTCGATTGAATTTCTTCAACGTGACCACAGCTGTCACAAATTAATAATTGCACAGGATGATTACATTCACTGAAATGATGGCACATAACAAAGGCGTTTATAGATTCAATTTTGTGCACGAAGCCTTGTTTACTGAGAAAGTCTAAAGCGCGATAAATCGTAGCGGGCTTAGCTGCCGGGTCAATGCGTTTTAACTCATCAAGTAAATCATAAGCACCAATGGCACCCTCATGCTGAGTGAGTAGTTTGAATACTTGTTCTCTGGCGAGTGTAAAGCGAGCGCCACGTTTTTCGCAGGAAGCTTTAGCTTGTTCTAGTAATTTATCAGGGTGCATATTTACAAAGATTGTATGATTTGTGCCAGTCTACCACAGAGATTTTTCTGATGTAATATGGTTGAAATGTTAATTACTTAGTGACTTCAGTTAAACACTTGTTGAAAATATTTTTCAAAGTTTACTTTATCGCTAACAGGGACATTTTTAGACTGAATCGCGAGTAAAGTGCCGCTAGCGACTAATACTTTTAACGCGTTATTAAATTTATTAAGGAAAATGCGGTTTTTTTCGGATTTAGAACACATCATACGTCCTAAATAGTAGGGTTTCGCCGATGTTAATTCATATGAATATAGCTTGTTTTTACTAATCCGCCTCCACTGCATAAATATATCTTGCGGGAATTCTATCATTAGATCAAAACGGCCATGCTCAAAAATAGTTAACATTCTATATAATTCTGTAGGTAATTTTATCAGTCTTTTATTCGTTACTTTGTTAAGTTGTTGGTCTAACGCTTCGCCGTAACTTCTTCCGTTTACAATACCCAAAGTATAATTTTCATGGTCAGTTAATATGCGCTCAATGCTAGTTTTTCCTGAATAAGGCAATGGCTTTTTACTGTACACTCTTAAACCTAAAAACAATGAAGATGGAGAACTGAAATCGAAGTTTTCCATACGCGCTTGTGTTTTTAACATATCGCTGTAGCAAATATTACTTTGTTTGCTCCCCTGGAGTGCTTTGGAAAAATCATTTATTATTTTAAATTCAAAATCGTATTCATCTAGTTGGTCGAAAAGTAAACTAAGGGTGTTATTTAAGGTGGAAACCTCTTCATAATCTTTATTATGATAACTACGTAGTAACTCAACTTCATCAGTATATATAATCATTTTTTGTTTTTCGGGAGAAAATGTATCGTGCATTGAATCTTTATAATGCAAGCCAAAAATTGACGCTAATTCACCTGACTTTTTTAGTTTTTCCATTTCGCTATCAAATTTATTTGCTAACGCTTGTCCTTGTTTATTTAATTGAAAAGCCAGATAAAGGTGGCGCCTTGGAAGTACCTGATATGTGGAAAATTCATTTTTGAATTGTTTCGGTAAATTGTTTTTATAATCAATAAATATATCGATTCTTTTACTGTGTAATAGTGCAAATCCCTCTTCAGGAGAATTAACTGGATAATTATTTGTATTATAAAAAAGGAAGTTTTCAAAATGGTAACCTCGCACCCAAGAGGTTAATTTATCGGAAAAGTCTGCAGGGGAGTGAAGGCTAGTATTTTTCTTGTGATAGAAAGCAAGTACAGGATCATCAGTGTCGAGAAACCAATGGGGTAAAATTGCTTTGTTGACATCTTCACGAAAAACACCCACCAAGATATCAACTTTATTCTGTTTAAAAGCTTCTAAATTTCGGTTGTAGCTGTCTATGTTGATCGTGGCATTTTCTTTTCCATATATTCGATTAAGTAAATTTAAGTAAATGCCTTTACCATCTTTAGTTGACACATCTTTCCACACATCAGCACCGATTATTACTTGCTCAGCGTACACTGAGAAAGTATTAAATAAATAAATGAATACCATTAATACAATGTGCTTCAAAATAGATACCTTCAATGAAACTTCTTTTGATGGTCTACGTAATTAACCGATCTACTTCTAGGTATAGTGTTAGTCGCCGTATTAGTCAACGGCACGACTGTTTGCCTGTTTAGCTTCGCTTATTGAACTTGCCGTCAATATTTAAGGTGTTAAATAATCAAGGTATTAGAGATACATCTATTGGGGTGTAGTGTTGATCTCAATGAAAATTATCCCTTCTCCTACTAGAGTAAAATTGATGATGTGCGAAATGAATTGATTCATTAGACTACGGCGGCTTAATAATTGCACTGCTTTCAGTGCGTCAATTTTTTGCTAAGTACCTATATGATAAATAACATTAACTCTTACAGCGGTAACTACAATATAAACACACCTAGTTCTGGAAGCTCGGAAATAGATGAAATTATTGAAGCCCATAAAAAGTCGAATACTGCAACAGATGAGACTACTTCCAGTCGAAAAGAAAACTTGTATTTGAGCAGTAGAGCTAAAAAAATAAATGCTATTAGTACCGAGTTTTTTAACAATGGAGCTATGAATTTTAACGATGTTAATGCTCTCAAAGAGAGAGCGTTTGAACTGGGTTTAATTTCTAAACAAGAATATGCGAAATTAACTGATACTAAATTAGCCGATGAAAGCACAAATCTTAATGCCGAGTTATCTAGTCAAACGTTGGCCAATTTTGCAGGTGATTTGGTCGAACGTTTAGATAAAGCGGGTCTTGATGATAGTGTTAGGGATAGTAATGCTGAAACCGATAGTAAGAGTTTATTAGCGTTAAAAGAAGCACTGACAACTGCAAAGGAAATTCTTTCAGATGTGGATAAAGCAAAAAATGACCCTAACTTCAAAGAATCGCTTGAGTCTACTTTGTTTTCGATTAGAGAAACGATAAATGCTGATACATTTGAAATTCTCCCCTTAGATGACCGAGCAGGAATTAGTAAGGTATATCAAGCTATTGAGATTATAGATAAAATATCACAGAAACGTTTAAGTAACGCGAAAGTTGACCGTTATATACAAATGTCGCTCGATTAAATCTACCTTGCGTCGACAATAAATTAGCTGGATTGCAAAGCAATCGTTTGCAGTCAGTTAGTCAAAATAACAATGAGATAATCTTTGAACTTTATGTAAAGCCACCCATTACATAAAGCGGGCTTGTCATCTCTTATATAACAATATAGCCAAAGGCCTTTTGATATTTGTACGCACTCGGTTTAACGAGTTCCATCGACAAATTAAATCAATAATGCTTTTTTAAAATGAGTATTTCAACGATAGCTAAAGGATAAGACTAAATAGCCGATATTAAATTATTAAACTTAAAAAAGGATTTTTATGACTTCAATTACTAACCTTGATTTAAGGCAGTCAAACTTAGACTTAAGCGATAATAAATTATCAAGTGTTAATAATGCTCATGCAACTAACATTGATATAACGCATGGGATTCCCCCTAATACATCGACTAAAGCTTGGTCTGAAGATACAGTCTCTATATCTGATGAAGCTAATGAACAGCTCAAAGACGAAATGAAAGAAAGCGTGGGTCTGTCGGGTGGCACCGAGAGTAAATCTGTACTTGAAATGGCTGAAGAACTGAAACAAAAAATTATAGATGATTTAAAAGAGCGAATAGAAAAGGTATCAGAAGAACTGCAAAAATTAAAAAGTCAGGATGACGAAAGCTCAAAAGAACAGGCTAAGTTGCTACAAAAACAAATAAATGATTTAAACGGACAGCTATTAACTATAATGACAAGTTGATAATAATTGTTAGTCATCACAGGTAACTGCATAAATAGATGTTCTTGTTGTAAATGTACTAAGCATTACCGACTAATAAATCACTCATCTTATATTACTGTAAAGCTTTTATAATAAACGCGTATATAGTTAAGGTATCTTAGGAAACTTAGCCATTGAATCAACTAACTGAAAAGTATATCGGATGTCCTTATTGTGGTGAAACGATTAACGTTTTAATTGATTCCGCCGAGTTGAATCAGCAATATATTGAAGATTGCCAAGTTTGTTGCCAGCCGATAATTTTTTTGATTTCTGAAAGTGTTAATGGTGACCTTACCGTAAATGTTTATAGTGACGATGAAGTTTCTTGATAAAGAGCAAACAAGTAAACAAAGCTGACTGTTAACTGTTGGTTAGCTTTATTGCACTACACCTTGAGCTAATTCTAATAAGAACCTTATTTAGTCGTAAGGTTGATTTTTTAGTTTTTTAAATCGCTATTTTTGTTCGTTGTCTTCGTATAGAATCCTGCCTATAATTTTATCTAATTAAACTTTCTAAAATAAGAAAATTTAAAAAGTAAAGTTTATTCACGACACCTTCTTATCCCTTTCTAAAATGACACAAAAAATGAATGATAAAACTATAGCTACTCACAACGGTAATTTTCATGCTGATGATGTTTTCAGTATCGCGGCACTTAAAAATATTTTCCCTGCTTTTAAGCTCGTACGCACACGTGATTTAGACATTATTGGCAAGGCCGATATAGTGATTGATGTTGGTGGAGAATATGATGCTGAAGCCGGTCGCTTTGATCATCATCAACGTGGTGGAGCAGGTGAGCGCGATAATGGCATTCCTTATTCATCATTTGGTTTAATTTGGCAGAAGTATGGCTTAGAAATATGTAAGGGTAACCAAGAGGTAGCTAATTCGGTTGACGCTGGTCTAGTATCAACGATTGATGCTATCGATTGTGGGCATGTTGAAGGTGTTGTTCAAGGTATTAGCCTTAGCCAAACTATTTCAATGTTTAATCCTACTTGGCAAGAAGACAGCGACTTTGATGCTTGTTTTGATGAAGCTGTTGATTTCGCTTCGCGCGTTTTAACACGATTCATTGCTTCTGCTGACGGCGGTATTAGCGCAAAAGAAATTGTTGCTAAAGCTATCGAAAATGCAGAAGACCCAAGAGTTATAGTATTAGAAAAATATACTCCTTGGAAAAGAACCGTTCACGCTTTATCTGAAGAAGCTTTATATATGGTGTACCCTTCTAATTCTGGCCAATGGCGAATCCAAACAGTACCCGTTGAACCGGGTTCATTTGAAGACAAAAAGTCGCTGCCTACACCATGGGCTGGCTTATCCGATCAAGCCCTGAAAGACGTAACCGGTATTGACGATGCTATGTTTTGCCATAATGGTTTATTTATTGCGGGTGCACAATCATTTGAAAGCACGATGAAGATGGCATCAATTGCACTAGAAGCATAGTAAAGTGCTATCAAAAATATAAAATACCATTTAAATTTACATGGGATATTTGTTGCCTATCATTAAACAAAGCTCCCATTTTTGTTGCTATAAAACATAGAGAGTCAGTTGAAAAATTCCAATTCAAATCGTAAAGCTGAAATAAGTTTCAGGTTTACTTGCTTAGATAAGATGCAAGCTTTTACTCTAGAGCGAGAAATTTTAGGTTCTTCACGGCAGCATCAGGATGAAAGCAACAGTTATGTTGTTTGTGTTCCTTTAACCGATAATAATTTGGACGAGATAAATGACTATTACGTACGGCAAAGAATAGAGATTGATGCATGTGATATTTTCGTTTCAGTGAGTTCTGACTCAGGTACAAATACTTATGAAATACCTGCAATAGTAAATCGAATGCTTAAGTACATAGATTGTAAATTAACCTTTTCTTTCACTGTGATTTGAATACTTACCATTGACTTTTAAGCTAGATAAAATGTGATTCATTTGCCCTGCTTATTATCGCTTATCTATATCTAATAAAAATTATCTAGAGTATATAACTTGATTAAAATTAATGTTTTTGTAAGTGTTTTATTACTTCTCACCTTAACGTCGTGCACTTATCTTAAGTATTCAGCTATTCAGGCGGAATATACAAAAATTCAAAATGCCGATCCGAGTCAAGTCAATTTAAAACATATGTTAGGCCAGGACACTTTTTTTGTTCTAGGTAAACCCGTTGATAAATCTCGCAATTATTTGAATGTTTCAATGGCTATCGCCGCTTTTTCCAGTAAATTCAAACGACATGAACATGTCGACACTATGTTCTTTGAAGGTTCAGGAAGACATTATGGTTTAAATCTTCCTGAGGGTAATTACACCTTATTGATTTATGCAGACACAAATAAAGATCGCGTGTTGCAGGAGTCTGAAATAGTCGGCAAGCAGGTACTTGATCTCAATACCATGGATTTTCCAGATAAAATTGTAAAGCATATTGATATTAACTTGACGGAAAGCTTTTTAATTCCTTGGGCTGAAACTATTTCAATGCCTGAAGTTGTCGAGACGAAGCAATCCCTATTTTATCCAACAGGCACTATTAAGGACCTTAATGACCCAATATTTGATGAAAAAATATCGACAATGGGCATGTACGATCCTGCTTCATTTATGAAATATGCACCAACGATGTTTTATGCCCAAGAAGAGAATGTTGCGCATAAAATACCGGTTGTTTTTGTTCATGGAATTGGTGATAGCTCTAGGTCATTTAATCCTATTCTCAAATCAATGGATAAAAACAGATATAAAGCTTGGTTTTTCTATTACCCATCTGGCGGTGACTTAGACCAGTTAGCTAGTTTTTTTTACAGCTTATTTCTTTCGGGGGAAGTTATTCCTTTAGGGGATATGCCGATGATAGTTGTCGCTCATAGTATGGGCGGACTTGTCGTAAGAGAAGCGCTTAACAAGTACAAAGATAAATTAAGTGAAAATAAAGTTGAATTGTTTGTCAGCATTGCTAGTCCTTTAGGTGGACATCCCGCTGCTGCTTTAGGTGAAGAAAATGGATTGATCGTATTACCTTCTTGGAGGGATTTAAACCCTAATAGCCGGTTCATAAAAGAGTTATACCGAAAGCCATTACCCAAATCTGTTAATCATCAGCTCTTTTATGCCTATAATAATTCCAATACCCTAAAACTAGGCGAGAATAGTGATGGTGTGGTGCCATTGTCTAGTCAATTGCATCTTGAAGCGCAAAGTCAATCACGAGAACAGTTCGGTTTTAATAGCAGCCATACCGGTATTTTAGAAAACGAAAAAATGATTGCTCATTTATTGAAAAAAATGGCGGATGTAAAAAGTCTTTTTCCAGAGTCACATATGAAGCTACTCGTTGATGGTGGTTTCAATGTGAAATTAACTGATGATTATAGTCCAGCTAGCAAACATTTAATCAGCTATGCGGGTAAATATATTGTCTTGTTAGTTAAGGGAATAATTAAGCCCTTTAATCAGCAACAAGAGCACTATATTCAAGCCGTTCAAGGAAAAATAGCCGCGACTAAAGATGTTGAAATCGAGTTCAAACAGTTTATGCGAGAATATCCCCAATTAGTGAATGCTGTTTTAAAAGCGCAATCTTCAGGGCAGCATAATAAATAAGTCTCTATGTCGTGCTATCACTAGAAGGCTAATTTAACCTCTTGTTTGATCTAAATGTTTTTCTTGCCTAAACTTTAAATTCAGCTCAATCATGGATGATGACAATGGATGCAAGGGAATTTGAACGATTAAACTTTCTCTCTGAAAAAGCCCTCCACAATACCATTTCATCAACAGAATTAGCTGAACTTAATCAATTGTTAAATCTTTGGAATATCATTACAGAAGTCAATTTATTTAACGGGAAGTATGATTCACAAAGTCAAAATTAAGCCTATTTGATTAACCCGCACTTAATATTGAAATTTTACAATGCTTTGAAAGTAAAAAGACCTTTGAACAAGCAATTATTGCAGCTACTTCAAAACAAGCATACTTTCGTGTAGACAATAGCCTAACGAAATTCATTGAGCTCTCAGTTATTATTGATTTTAAAGATAATGATTAACTTTATTAGCTTCATAATTTTAATGCCATACAGTCTATTTTTTATTGCCAGCCACACATAAGTATCTATTACCTCACACGATAAACCAATAACAGTCCATACAAAGTAACTATCTCTTTTATTTAATTAAAATGGATGAATTTTGAACTTGTGCTATTTTTAAATGAAGCATAATTAATCATATGGACCGACAATGCAAACGACTAAAAGTATTCGTTTTATAGATAGCCTTAAAGGTAGGATTTTACTTTTTTTAACACTTCCGACAATTCTGATTATCCTCGCTATTGTATTTATGATTGCTCAATCATCGTTTTCTTCAGCGAGACAACAAGCTGAATATTCTCTTAAACAGGCAACTCAGCTTGTTGCATTGGAAATCGAAAGAAGAAACGCTAATGCAATAAGAACAGCGAAAATGATGGTGTTGGCTCAAGAAGAAGGCTTGTTTGGAAATAGACAAGCTTCAAGTGATTTAGCGAATAGAGTAATGAATGAGTTTTCTGAATACACAGGAGCTTACTTTGGTTATGAAAAAGATGTAAATGGAAAAGATGAACAATTTACTAGTGCTCAATACGCAGGTAAAACTTCCGATGATTCAGGACGATTCCTCCCATATTGGTATAAAGAAGGTAATAACTTAGTTGTTACCCCACTTGCTGATATGGAAACAAGTTTGTATTACGATGGTGTTAAAAAATTATTTATGAAAAATAACAATCCACTGCCTTTAGTCACTGAGCCATATGTGTATCAAGGAAAGATGATTGTAGAGCAAACATACCCGATTACGCGTAATGGCAAATTTTTAGGTATTGGTGGTGTCGACCGTTCACTTGCCGATATTGAACAATTATTGCAAAAAATTAAAAATGATACTAAACGAGATATATACTTAATTAGTCGAGATGGTCGCTTTATATCTACGACCATTCAGGGAGTTAAGTTACAAACTAAATTAATCAATGAAACACAGTACCGCAATTTATTTTCACCCATTTATAAAAACAGACAAAAACCACAAATATTTTTAGATAGTGATCCTATATCCGATGAAACATTCTTCTTTTCTAGCCAGATTATCAATACAGGACAATGGTTGTTAGTGATTAGGGAATCTGAAAAGCAAGTTCTGGCTCCAATTGAAACACTCTTCTTTAAAACAAGTATATTTGTAAGTGTTGGGGTTATTGTACTTATTTTATTGTCTCTATGGTTTGTCAGGAGCATTAGTTCGAGAATTCACAACGTTATGTTAAAAGCCGAAAAAATAGCGATAGGTGATACTTCCAAATTAGAGATCGTGGGCTCAACGGTGAAAGATGAAATACATGCGATGGATGAAAGTTTAGATAAAGTTTCTACTTCCTATGCTGAAATAGACAGACTTTGTTCGTTGATAGCTGAAGGTGATTTTAGTGCCAAAATGGGAAGGCGAAGTGATCATGATTCTGTCGCTGATTCTATTAACTTCATGTCGAGCCGGAGACAAGAGATTGAGGAAGCACTACTTGAACGGTCTGATAAAATTAAGCAAAACACACAAACTCAAAGTGCTGAAATTGAAAGTG
>Ga0209291_1001478_pt1 | contig 20764 bp, 16 predicted proteins | sample GOMGulsemesocosm_FD_184633 | JGI IMG/M metagenome (GOLD analysis project Ga0209291, IMG submission 184633) | Methane-oxidizing microbial communities from mesocosms in the Gulf of Mexico - GOM9B Gulf of Mexico (SPAdes) (version 2) | ecosystem: Environmental > Aquatic > Marine > Cold seeps...
ATTAGAGAATTAGGCATCAGCTTATCAGTTGATGATTTTGGTACTGGTTATTCGGCGTTGAGTTATTTAAAACGTTGCCCGATAAATACCGTAAAAATAGATAGAAGCTTTGTAACGGGAATACCAGACGATAAAGAGGATATGGTGCTTATTCACGCGATAATTGCGATGGCGCATGGTCTAGGGTTATCTGTTATCGCCGAAGGGATCGAGACACAAGAGCAATGGGATTTTCTTAAAGATGAAGGATGCGATTTTGCGCAAGGGTATTTATTTAGTAAACCTTTGCCTCCTCAAGAACTTGAGATTTGGTTGAATGAACAGTTTAGTAACGAGTAGTTATAAGCTACTAAACTAAAATGCTAGTTAAATAAGGATATTTTATGGTGATTTATGTCGGTGAATAATAATATTAACTTTTTTGAAAAACTCAGCACCCGTTTATTTACCCCTTTAGTCGTTATTTTTATTTTCGTTATTATTATTTTAATCGTGTACGTGCCTTCTGTAACACAAAAACACACCATAAAAGCGGCCATATCAACAGCAGATAATACGGTAAGACAATACAAAAATATTCGAAGTTATTACACCAAGAATGTGATCGAAAAAGTACTTAGTACCTCTGACGTTACTACTAATTATGATCACGAAGGTGAAGATAAAGTGATTCCCTTGCCGGCGACATTTATTCACGAAATCAGTGAAGATTTTACAAAACAAGGTATTATCGCCATAAAATTATATAGTCCATATCCCTTTCCCAATAGAAAAAATAGAGCACTTGACAGTTTTGCGAATGATGCTTGGTCTGCATTAAATAACAATGGTGATAAGATTTTCTCACAGGTTGATACTATTAATGGAAAACAAGTCGTACGTGTAGCGATTGCAGATACTATGACTCAACAAGCTTGCGTTAATTGCCATAATACACATCCGAATACCCCTAAAAATGATTGGCAACTGACAGATGTTAGAGGCATTTTAGAAGTTCAAGTTCCTATTGAGGAGCAATTAATGGATGCTTCTACACTTAATGGGGAAATCACCCTAATCGTGATCACTTCAGTATCTTCCACTGTTGTATTGTTATTTATGATGTTCAAGCGCCTCGTTTCTCGCCGTTTGAAAAGTGTTCATGATGCACTCCAAGGTATTGCTAGTCGAGATGAAAGTTTAAGCCAAAGCTTGATAGAAACGAAAAAAGATGAAATTGGGCAATTAGCGCAAGGCTATAATCGAATGCTACAGAGCATTAATGATAACAGCAGTAAAGTACAAGGAAGGGAATGGTTAGATAGTGGTATCGCAGAAATAAATAGTATTATTCAACATTTCCAAGATAAAAGCCAAGTTTCAAATAAATTACTCTCTCACTTAGTACGCTTTCTTGATGGACACCTTGGCGCTTTGTATTGGCAGGAGGAAGACAGGTTAATTCCTTACGCTACTTTTGCTTTAGAAAAACAACTCACAAAGTTAAATGCAATTAAACTAGGCGAAGGACTCGTTGGTCAGGTCGCTTTAGATAAAAAAATAATGCGAATAACCACAGTTCCTCAGGATTATTATGAAATAAGCAGTAGTTTTGGTGAGGTAAAGCCTCAATCTTTTATAATTTTCCCCATTATTTATAATGATAAAGTGATTGCCATCATTGAATTGGCTTGGTTGGAAGAGACCCCTGATAAAGCGGTAAAATTCTTAGAAACGGCGAGTGAAGTGTTAGCCATATCTTTTATTAACATCAATCAAAATGAAAAAGTTTTGACCATGTTAAAAGAAAGCCAAGTTCAGTCCGAAGAACTACAAACACAACAAGAAGAGTTACGAGTAACTAATGAAGCTTTATCGTATAAAACCCAAGCTATAAAAAAACAGCAAACTATTTTAGAACATGCCAATCAAGAAATGGAAAAAAAGGCGACTGCACTTGAGGAGGCTAGTAAATATAAAAATGAGTTTTTAGCCAATATGTCCCACGAATTACGTACACCGCTAAATAGTTTACTTATTTTGTCGAGATCATTAGCTCAAAACGATGATAATAACTTATCTGATGACGAAGTAGAGTCCGCTGTAGTTATTCAAGAGAGTGGCAGAAGCTTATTAGAACTTATTAATGAAATTTTAGATTTATCGAAAGTTGAAGCGGGTCAAATGAAAGTCATAGCAGACACCTTAGTCATTGATGACTTTGTCAGTATGCTTGAACGCCGATTTACGCATATGGCCGAAGATAAAAAAATAATTTTCACTATTACTTTGGCAGATAACTTACCTGATTTATTTATTATTGATGGCGCTAAGCTTAATCAGATTATTACGAATTTACTTAGTAATGCGTTAAAATTTACGGAGCAAGGTGAAGTTAAGTTAGATATATCCTATAAACAAGAGCAAGCTGGCGAGTCTACATCCAACCAGCAATTGTACTTTTGCGTAACAGATACCGGTATAGGTATTCCAGAAGACAAGTATCATGAGATATTTGGAGCGTTTCAACAAGTCGACGGTACGACAAGTCGAACATATGGCGGAACTGGCTTAGGTTTATCAATCGCTTTAAGCTTCGCTAAGTTACTCAATGGAGATATTACCGTAGAAAGTGAAGTTGGCAAAGGCAGTCAATTTACATTACGTCTACCTTATATCCCTGCAATGGATATGTCCGAGCAAGTTGAATCAACAGAACTGATCTCAAATAATACAAAGCAAAACCTTGTTTGCTTACCTCCTCCTTTTGAAGATGATAGAAACAGACTTGACCCAACAAAAAAACTAATCTTAATCGTCGAAGATGATGTGCCTTTTGCGCGTATTGTTTTTCATGCTTGCCACCAGCAACACTGTCAAGCAATCGTTGCAACTGATGGTGAGAGTGGTTTAGTGCTAGCAAATCAATATCCAGTTGACGGTATCGTGCTTGATTATATGTTACCTAAACTAGACGGAGGAGAAGTAGCAAAATACATACGATCGAATCAAAAACTAAAACATATACAAATTCACTTGGTGAGTGCTTTGGATAACATCGATACTATGGACATCGCTGGTATTAATGATAAATCAACAAAACCTATTGCTCACCATCGATTAATTGAGATTGTTGAATCATTCTCCAAAGAAAAAAACAGTCTAAATATTCTAATCATTGAAAACGATAAAAACGCTTTATATGCGATGAATAAGTTATTGGCAAAAGAAAATGTGACAGCGTCCGGAGTTGATAATGCTCATGAGGCATTAACTCTATTAAAAGAAAACACCTATGATGCGATTATTCTAGACCTAGATTTACCTGAGGTTTCAGGGTTTGAGTTTTTGGAATTAGCGTCATCAATCCCTGATTTAACTCTGCCAACTGTTTTTATTTATTCAGGTCGTGATATGTCTGAAGATGACCTATTACGTTTAGCTCCTTTTACCGGCAATGTTATTGTTAAATCGGCTAGATCACCAGAGAGATTACTAGATGAAATTCACTTATTTGCCAATCAAGTAGCCAATATCCCGACTATAGGAGCAGGCATTCTTTCAGCAAACAATCAATTAAGTGCCACAACGGATACCTGTAGCGGTAACCACCCTAATGTCGACTTTGTTAACAGAACTATTTTGTTAGTCGATGATGACATGCGAAATACTTTCGCACTCGCAAAAGTACTTAGAAAAGAAAAATTGAAAGTTATCATCGCCTCTAGCGGCCAACAATGTCTTGATATGCTCGAAGAACATTCAGATATTGAGTTAATACTAATGGATATAATGATGCCAACAATGGATGGTTACGAGGCGATGAATAAGATCAGAGAACAGGAAGCATTTAAAGATATCACTATTATCGCAGTGACTGCTAATGCGATGCAGGGGGATAAAGAAAAATGCTTAACAGCTGGAGCCAATGACTATATGTCAAAACCTGTTGATATAGGTCAGTTATTGACCATGATGAAGTTGTGGTTATAAATTTAGCCAAGGAATTATCTATTTTGGATGAACAACAAATTACTGAAGAGCTGCGGACTGAAAATATTGAAATTGACTTATTAATTTCGGCTATTAAAGCGAAAATAGGTTACGATTTAAGTGGCTATGCAAGAGCTTCTATCAAAAGGCGTTTTGGGCAATTAGCCATCGATGAAAACGTCAAATATATTGGCGAACTTATCCCAAAGTTACTCCATTCACATCAGTGCCAGTCTAATTTTATTAATCGCCTTACCGTCAATGTGTCGGCATTGTTTAGACATCCCATTTCATTTTTAAGTCTGAGAGAAACTATACTTCCCTATTTGGCAAGTTTTCCTCGACGTGATATATGGATTGCAGGTTGTGCTACTGGCGAAGAAGCCTATTCAATGGCAATCTTATTAGAAGAAGTTGGCTTACTAAATAATACACAAATCCACGCCACGGATATAAATACCGATGTACTCAAACAAGCCCAAACCGGAGTCTTAACTAAAGGACTTAATAAAGAAGATGCTGCGCGCTATCAAGCTAGTGGAGGAACATTAAGTCTTAGTCACTATTTTTCAACGGCTTATAATAAACAGAAACTTTCTCAACATTTGTTAGACCACATTAGTTTTAGCCATCATAACGTTTTACAAGATAAAGTCTTTTGTTCCGCCCAACTTGTCATGTGTCGAAATGTTATGATTTATTTTGATTTAAATACACAAAACAGTGCTTTGTCGTTATTTCATAATTCACTCGTTCAAAATGGCTATTTAGTTATCGGTGAAAAAGAAAGTCTACTAAACTCTCCATTTAACAACGTACTTAAAACGATAAATGAACCCGCAAAAATATACCAACGAAAAAGTATAGAGAATGTCTGATTTTAGGATGTTTATTGGTGGTTCCGCTGGTTCAATTGCGCCAATATCTTCAATATTATCAAGCTTACCAGCTGACTTTAATATGATTGTTACGGTAGTTATTCATGCAAGTGCTGACAGTAAAACGTCAATGACAGAAACTTTAGCTAACAATTGCAAATTAACCGTCATTGAAATTAGTGATAAAGAAAAACCTATACCAAATACCGTTTATGTTGCACCAAGTGGTTACCATTTATATGTGGAAAACAATGAGGTGTTTTCCCTATCAGTAGATAAAAAAGTACATTTCAGTCGGCCAGCAATTGATGTGACTTTTACTTCAGCTGCAGAGGTCTTTGGAAAATATTGTATTGCCATTTTATTTAGTGGTGCCAATGAAGATGGAGCAGAAGGACTATTAAATGTAAAACGTCACGGAGGTCTAACGATAGTGCAATCGCCAGCATCATCACAAGTGAGTATTATGCCACAAAGCGCTATTGATAATGGTGCAGCATCTAAGGTTTTATTGCCAATTGAAATAAGTGATTTACTTTTGAATTACAACGATTTAGCTTGATTGTTTTAATAATCAAAAAAATTTATTTTTATTATCGATTTGTATAATAGAAAGAAATAATCCTCATTATTTAGCAATTATATTCACCTTAGCAACAAGGTTGATAATAAAGGTCTGTCAATCTAGAACCTAAGCACTCAGTAACGAGCAATATATTGATGCCCTTGATAAATATAATCAGTTAAAGCGCCGTGTGAGTTCTTGGTTCTGGTTAAGAAATCACACGACAACTCTAGTGTTAACTAGAGTTGTGAGAGTTGCTTTTTTATAAACTTGAGGTCTGAGAAATCAGAAGTCTTAAATAATAGCTTACTATTTTTTATAATCACTAAGGTTGGTAAGTCTTTGACCTTGTAATGGTGAAATACACTATTACTGGCATCGATAACCATAGGATATTTTATCTGATATTTTTTTATATAACTGGCTAGCTCGGGATTACCTGTCCACAGTCTAGATATGATGCCTTGCCATTGTATCTTGTCAAATTGCATTGTAAGTTGGTTGACTGAATGCTGAGCACTAATGCATTGCTGTGATATGGCTGGGCGTGAGTCTTTGAGATACCAGTCACACCAAGTTGCGGTAAAAAATAATGCATGAGGCTGGTTATCATTAAGGCTTAGAGAAATGGTCTCTTCGGTTTCTGTAATAGCTCCATCGGCGAGTAAATCGAGAGGTTTGTCATTGCTGATCAGCGCTAGTTTGTTATCAAGGATCGTATCGGATTTATGGCCGATGTGAACTAAGTTCATTTGCTTGTCGAACAATAAATGGTAAGGGGTGCCTAATAATCTAAACGCTTTCGCCAAGTCTCCGTTGTTATCTATAGCCATTTGCATCGATAAACCAAACTCTTGTTGTATTTTACCTACTGCTGACAAGTCGTCATTTATCCCTAAGTTAATGGCTATTACCGCTAAGTCGTCACCGTACTCTTGGGTTATTTGCTCAAAATGAGGCATCTGTTGTCGACAAGGTTCGCACCACGTCGCCCAAAACTTTAAATATACCGGCTTTATACCTTGGTATTGTTTCAGCGTAACTACTTCGCCTGAAGTTAGAGTTATCGGCATAGTTAATAATTCTTCAGATAAATTTGTAGCCTTAGCAATGGATAACACACTTGAAAATAAAGTCACGATAAAGGTCATTAGCAGCAGTTTTATGGTTGGCATGGTACATCCTGTTATTTGAAATTAAATTTTTGTGCTAACCGTATGATTAGCATTGAAGATAGGCGTACTTTACGCGAAAAAATACTTGTCGGAAGTGCGAGTATTACTTTATATTGGTGAATAATATTCACGAATGGTAGGGATTATGGATAAGTTTAGAACTATTGCGTTATTTATGTCGACTATTACCACAGGAAGTTTTGCTGCCACAGCTAAAAAGCATGCAACAGACCCTTCAACGGTGAGCAAAGCGATTAAAAGACTAGAAAGCCAAGTCGGCATGCAATTGTTTTACCGCTCCACCCGGCAGCTAAGTTTAACCTCTGCCGGGCAGAAATATGCTGATACGGTAGGTACACTTTATCATCAGCTCGAATCTTTCGAAGACGAACTGAAATTAGCCAATGACAGTTATAGCGGTTCGTTAAAGATTAACCTGCCAGTGTCGTACGGGCGAATGTATGTATTGCCTATGCTGTGCCAATTCAAAAAAACTTATCCTGATATAAGTTTAGAGGTCAGTTTCAACGACGAATACGTTGATATGATAAGTGATGCGGTAGATGTTTCTATTAGAAGTGGCAACTTAGCTGACAGCCGGTTAGTGGCGCAAAAACTTAGCCCTATGGAATTTGTCTTATGTGTGGGTAGTGAGTTAGCAAACGGTCAAAAAATTGATATGTCGGATGAATGTTTAACCGCACTGCCATGGATATTATTTCGTTTCAAACAATCAGGAAAAACGATGCCGATACACTTCTCTTATAAAGGACGAAACATTGCCATTGAACCAAAAAGCTCAACAATTGTTGATGATGGTGAAGCTATGGCTAAAATGTGTGCCGAAGGTTTAGGCTTGACTTTAATGCCACATTTTACCGCTAAAGAGTTAGTTGCTGCAGGACAAATTAAAGTCGTGGCAAAGATTGATGGCTTTGAAAGTTCAGGGGTCTATATTGTTTATCCTAAACGAGAGTACTTACCAAAACGAACCCAAGTTTTTATCGAGTTTGTTAAAGTTTTCCTTGATAAATTAGGGGAGACACCAACGCAGACATGGTTAAAAGGGTAAGGTAATTTGTAATCGTTATCTTGCTATATAAAAAACCTCTACAGTTTGTATAGAGGTTTTAATGTAATAAATTAATGCAGCTTAAATTTATAAAATTTAGTGAACACCTGTCATACTACAAAGACTGATGAGGACCAAATACTTCGTAATGAATGCGAGTTTCAGTTACGCCACAAGTCAGTAATTTATTCTTGGCAAATTGCATAAAACCAATCGGACCACACAAATAAAAATCACCTTCTTGTATCGGTAAAGTAACTTCAGTGAAGTCCATAACGCCCTGAGAAACATGAGGTTGTATCTGTTCTTCATTTTGGTACCAAATATGCTGTTGCCAGTTGTTTTTATTTATTATTTCTGTGGTACGTGGTGCAAAAGAATGTTGTTTGCTACTTTCGCATGCATGCAAATAGTGCACATCTTCTTGGTAGTCTTGCTCAGCTAACGTTTCTAACATGGCTTGCATTGGGGTAATACCGACACCGGCAGAAATTAATACCACGGGCTTTTTACGATTAACAAAGAAAAAGTCGCCAGCTGGCGCATATAGATTAACTTCATCACCAATATTGATACCATCATGTAAGTAATTAGACACCTTACCTGGAGCACCGTTGGTTTCTCGCTTAACTGAGATGCGATACGTCTCACCATTAGGCTGAGCTGATAATGAATATTGGCGAATCTCTTTATATTCGCTATCAATAGGAGTTACTTCAATACCTAGGTATTGCCCCGGAGAATAGTTAATAACACCTTGTTGGTCTACCGGAGCAAAAATGAAACTTTTAACCAGCTCAGACTCAACAACTTTATCTATAACCTTGAATGCTCTAGCATTTCGCCAACCGCCCGTACTTGCCGCTCGTTGCTGATAAAGTTCAGCTTCTCTATCGATAAATATTTGCGCTAAAAATTGGTAAGCGGCAGTCCAAGCTTCTTCTACATCAAGACTAAAAGCATCTCCAGTGAGTTCACGAAGCGTTTCTATTAAGTGGTGACCTACTACTAGATAATGTTCAGGTTGAATATTTAAACTGGTATGCTTTTGGGCAATCCGTTCTACGGCACTTTGTAATACCGCGACATTTTCAATATTTTTTGCATAGGCCGCTATTGCTTCAAAAAGTGCGACTTGTTGCTTGCCGTTATCTTGATTCGACATATTGAAAATATCTTTTAACTCAGGTTCATGGGAGAACAAGCGTTGATAAAAGTATTTAGTTAAGGCCGGTCCTGCATTTTCTAACAGTGGGATAGTACTTTTTATTATCTGTATGTGTTGTTCAGTTAACATTTTTATTCCTAATTTAAATTCAATTGAATCGTTTAGACATAAAAGGCAAAGTGCCTTTAATATTATGTGTGGATGAAATTTGGGCTAGCCTCGCGGTGCTAGTATCAAATAATCATTTAAATATGCGGCCCAAGCGCTATCGCTATGATCGAAAAAGTAGCGGGCAATACAAAGTAGCTTTTAAAAGGCAGTTCAAAAGTCGGCCGTGGGTTTTGTTGCTTAAGCCACTTAGGCGATTGCTGTTCATGCATTAATTGCATCAATTCTGTATCTTGAATAGTTAACATATTAAAAACTCCCTTCACCAAAACCATGTAAAGCAACACAACGCAGCACATAACCAATTTTCAATAGAGCAGCAAAAATAATCGTGGCGATATGTGCAGAAATTTGAACTGACATAGCAAATAATTCATCAAAAGCAAAAGTGATACAAATACTTGAGGTAACCACAATGAGAGAAAGGATCATCAGGTAATTTCCTAAAATTAAACACTTTTGATAACTCAAAGCATTGGGGGTTAGCGGTAACTGGTTAGCGATAGTAAATTGTGAATACATATTTGACTCCATATTTGCGTAACTAAGTAATTGCAAAGTAAATGCCAATTTATTTACCTCTTTATAATCAATGGTGTAGCTTGTTTTATGTGTCTCGCAGAGTCTATATGACTCTTTTTCTGTGTAGTCTTAATGACTCGTTAGTGTTATTGTGCATAGGAGAGGGGAATAATCATGAGCCAAATATCATCAAGTGCCATTATCGAATTAGCACTTAACCTAGCGGGTAGTTTAAATACCAAAGATAGATTTGACCGACTATTAGATACCGTAAGAAAAACCATTGTATGTGATGCCGTTGCTTTGTTGTCTTACCATGGTGATATCCTCAAACCTATCGCATTACAGGGCTTAAGCAGAGATACCTTAGGTAGACGGTTTAATGTTTCTGAACATCCAAGGTTTACTGTTTTGTGTCAATCCAAGTCGCCGATTCGATTTGCAGCAGACTCTCCCTTACCGGATCCCTATGATGGTTTGTTAGACGACTACACGGGAGATTTACCCGTACATTCCTGTATGGGCTTACCACTTTATTATGATGATAAGTTACTAGGTTTATTAACCATAGACAGTTTAACGCCGCATATTTTTGAAGACATTCCTAAACGTACTTTAGAAGTCATTTCAGCAATGGCATCGGCAACACTGAACACGGCTTTTTTAATTGAACAATTAGAGAATCAGGCCGATCACTCTAAACGAGTGGTTACGGAATTAACCGAAGAAGCATGGAAACGTGATGGCGGCGAATTGATCGGCGAAAGTCAGATCATGCAGCAGCTTAAACAGGAAATTGATATTGTTGCAGCGTCAGACTTTAATATTCTTGTCTATGGTGAAACGGGCGTTGGTAAAGAGCTGGTTGCTCGTACGCTACATCATAAGTCTTTACGAAAAAATGGTCCTATGGTGTATGTTAACTGTGCCGCGTTGCCTGAAAACTTGATTGAAAGTGAACTTTTTGGCCATGTTAAAGGTGCTTTTACAGGAGCTGAAAAAAACCGTGCGGGTAAATTTTCTTTGGCTAACGGTGGTACCTTGTTTTTAGATGAAATCGGAGAGTTGCCTATTGCAGCACAAAGTAAAATTTTGCGTGCTATACAAAGTAATGAAATTCAGCCCGTCGGGCAAGATAACGTTGAGGAAGTAAATGTTCGTATCGTTGCTGCTACCAATCGAGATTTAAAAGAAGAAGTTAAAGATGGACGTTTCCGTGCAGATTTATATCATAGATTAAGTGTTTATCCGATCAGAGTACCTAAATTACAAGAACGAGTGGGGGATGTACAATTACTCAGTGGTTATTTTGTCGAACAAACCAAGCAAAAATTAGGTATTACGCAGCTAAAAATAGCGGCAGAAGCGATAAGCCATTTAGAACAATATAGCTGGCCAGGTAATGTTCGTGAACTTGAACATGTGATCAGCCGAGCAGCATTAAAGGCAAGGTCGCGCCAAAAACATAAAACAATTATCGCCATTGAAAGTGCTGATTGTGGATCTCTGAATATGGTCTCCAGTGAGACAAACCTTCCAATAAAAGAGCGCAATATGGCGAGCGTTGAGTTTGCTGATATAAATCTAAGAGACGAAACAGATCGTTTTCAACGTCAACTCATCAGTAAAACACTAACACAAGAAGGAGGTAACTGGGCGGCGGCGGCAAGAAGACTAACTACCGACAGAGCCAATTTAAATCGAATTGCTAAACGATTAAACATCCAAGTCGTTAAATCTGTCATTGAAAACTAATTAAGGTTTGAGCTGCGTTTGAACGAAATGAGTTTGCTAATAAGGCTAACTCATTTAATAGTCTCTATAGAAATATAGAGGTTTTATACCCAATGAATATCCATTATGTATATCGCAAGTGAGTAACCGGTTGGTTTATTTTGTTTGGCTTATTTTATCAAAGCAGCCTACTTTTTTGTTAAAAGTTTATACACAATACTTTAGACTATGAAGTCATTAACCTTTAATCAGTTGCAACTACGTGTACTTGGCTTACTTCTTCTCTTGTTTACAAGTGGTTTAGTGAGCTATAGGTATTTTATTGAATTGCCTAAGCTTGAGCGCAGTATTTCACTTCTTGCAGAAAGAGAACTCGACATATTAACCTTCAGCATAGAGAACATGATGAAGGTCGTTTCCAGATCAAATTATGATTATTCTATTTGGACATCAACCTATGAGGCCATTATCAACAAAAATCAAAAATATATTGACGAAAACTTAGTTGATAACACCTTTATTAGTAACCAAGATATTCGTTAGCGGGCGCTATTATTTGTAAGTTGCAGAGATAATGCCTAAGGAGCTATGGGAGAAAAAATCACTAAGGTTATCAGCAAATCCGATGCTAACTTGAACACTACATACCGCACATATCAGCTCTGGTAATTCCCCACTTATCTTATCGTCAAACTGTAATAAATTTGTAACATAACTGTATTAATATCGCCATCTAACTGTAATCAACCTGTAATAAAGGCAGGTTAGTAAAGGAATATACGATGGGTAGTTTGAATATAAAGTGGAAGTTGAGTTTATTAGCAATATTGGCTGGAATCGGTTTTCTTACATTGATTTCATATAATTACTCAGCGACTACAACCCTAATGGACTTCAATAATATTTCTCGAAAAACGGTTCAACTTGAAGCTGATATGCTGATGTTGAGACGACATGAAAAAGATTTTATTGCGAGAAAAAATATAAAATACTCACTCAAATTTGAACAAACTTTCACTGAATTTACCACGACATTAAGTCAGATAGAAAAACAACTACTGTCAGTTGACCTTACCAATCAACATATTGAAAAACTGAGAGCTTTGCTAACAACTTATCAAAGCACCTTTTCTTTGCTTGTTAAGCAACAGCAAATAGTCGGTCTTAATGCTAAAGATGGTTTGTACGGTTCTTTAAGGAGTGAAGTACATCAAATAGAAAACCTATTACTCGAGCGCGAAAATTTATCGGGTGCAAGTTTAGAGCTAAATAGTTTAATGCGAACGATGCTGATGTTACGCCGACATGAAAAAGACTTCATGTTAAGACGCGATGTTAAGTATGTTGATAAATTTAATAAGCGTATCAACATTATGCAGTTAAAATTAACGAATAGTACCGCAACGGGCAATTTTAAGCAGTTGGCAAAACGGGCATTAGATAATTATCAACAACAATTTTTACAGCTGGTAAAAGGTGAAGAGAAGCTCGGATTAACAAGTACTCTTGGGTTACTCGGTGAGATGAGAAAGAATATTCATCAAGCTGAAGTCCATTTAAAGTCATTTAACAAATTTGCACTGGAAAACGTAGAACAACATATCGCCAAGAAAGAATTAACCGACGTTTTTGTTGGTCTTAGCTTAATCGTTTTTATTATGCTTACTTTAATTCTTATCGCTAATAATATTTCTAAGCGTATAACTCATTTATCGAAGTTGATGGTTTTAGTGGCAAGTACTAAGAACTTGAGTCTACGTGCAAAGATTTTAGGGAATGACGAAATAGGTGAAATGGCTGATATTTATAATGAAATGATGGCAGAGTTTGAAGGATTGATGACGGAAGTTAAAGTTTCATCCTTAGAGTTAGCCCAGGCTTCTAAAGATTTAAAAGCGTCAAGTTTGCAAACTACAGTAGGTGTAAATCGCCAATTAAGTGATAGTGAACAGGTTGTAGCTGCCATGACTCAAGTCAGTGACTCTGTCACAGAGGTTGCATTTAATGCTTCAGAAGCGGCTGATGCCTCTCTGTCAGCTGAACAAGCATCACTAAGTGGTCATCAATTGGTTAAAGAGAATAGAAAAAGCTTTGAAAAATTGGTTGTTGATATTGAAAAGTCAGGGGCAATAATTCAAGATTTAAGTAAAGAAAGTAATAATATTGAAGCCATGCTTAACGACATTCGCAGTATTGCAGACCAAACTAATTTACTTGCGCTTAATGCGGCTATAGAAGCGGCTAGAGCGGGAGAGCAAGGGCGAGGTTTTGCTGTGGTCGCAGATGAAGTAAGAACACTTGCTCAACGTTCAGCTGCATCAACTCAAGAAATAGAAAATGTCGTTGTTCGCCTACAATCATTGGCTGCAGATGCGGTATCAGCAATGAATTTAGGAAAGATACAAGCAGAAAGCAGTGTTGTAGATACTAAGAATGTTGAGCTAGCCTTGAGTGATATCAAAAACTACAGTGAAACTGTGAATAATATGAACCGACACATCGCGACAGCCGCAGAGGAGCAATCGACCGTAGTACAAGAAATAAATCGAAATCTAATGTCGATTACTGAAGTGGCAGGGGAAACATCAAATCTTACTGAAACAATATCTGTGTCAGGTGAGCAATTACGAAATCTATCCGAACAGCTTGGTTTAAGAGTAGAAAAATTCACATTGTCGAATTAAGTTCTTTCTAAATACCGATATAAGAGAGCCTGTCACATATTCTGTTGCAGGTTCTGCTATTTATATCTTAAAGTTTAACTAAATCAACATTCTTCATTACAGAAGTCCTTTCTGCCATGCATGAATTGCCGCTTGTGTTCTATCTCTTAAATGTAGCTTACTGAGAATATTACTGACATGACAACGAACCGTTTTGATCGCAATGTTTAACGAGTCTGCTATTTCTTGGTTGTTCAGTCCTTCTGCGATAAGTTTTAATATTTCTAACTCTCGGATGCTAAGTTGAGAGTGGCTAGGTGTAGTTTCTTTAGTTGCTGGCTGCATTTCTTCGACAATTCTTTTCGCCACAATGGGGGCTAGTACGGCCTGTCCTGATGCCGCTTTTCTTATTGCGTCTGCTAATTCTATCGGCTCAATATCTTTTAATAAGTAGGATAGGGCACCTGACTTTATTGCGGGGAAAATATATTCATCACTATGGAATGAGGTTAGTACAATTACTGCTGATTGTGGACTGATTGTTTTTATTTCACGAGTGGCTTCAATGCCATTCATTCCCTCGCCAAGATTCAAGTCCATTAAAATGACATCGGGAACGAGCGCTTCAACCTGCTCAATGGCCTGCTTTGCATTTGCTGCGCTGGCGATAATTTCAATATCAGCTTGGAGATTAAGAAACGTTTCAATGCCTTGACGAACCAATTCATGATCATCAACAATGAGTACCGATATTTTTTCTGTTGGCGTTGTTTGTGATTTAGATTGTGCGTTTATTTGATTAGGCAACTGGTAACTCCAAGTTTACGGTAAAACCATTTTCACTCTTTACATGCAGTGTCCCATCGAGGGATTCAATTCTCTTTTGCATTAAGCTTAATCCTTGACCAAACTCTACGATATTCTTAACGTTATTGTGACGTTCAGTTATACCGTCATCTGCTATTTGCCAAAATATTCGCTGTGTATTGTGTGAAAGTTTAATGGCGACATTCTTTGCATTGGCGTGCTTACTGATATTTTGTAATGCTTCCATAATACTTCTGAAAATTACTTGTTGCTGTATTTCAGTTAACTCAAACTCAATGTTAATATCGCTGGATAAAAGTGCCGTATTATCTTTTTGCCAATTATCAAAGGCTTTAATTAGTGCTGCTTTTAAATTACTGCCAATTTGAATAGGACTTAAGGTGAATATTAAATCATTCACTTGCTTAAATGCCGTTCGGTTTTGCTTAATGGCTATCGCTATACTTTCTTTTGCGCCGTTTATGTTCTGGTCAATTTGCTGAGCGGCAGCGCTTAACTGTAAATTTGATGCAAATAATTGCTGTTTTACCGTGTCATGCAATTCGGCAGCTAAATGTTGTCTTTCTTCAATACTCACTAAATGTTTAAGTTCTTTTTGATGCTTAGCTAGTTTTTCCGCCATGATATTTAAGCGCTGAAAACTAATGTCTATTTCATCGCTACCCGAGGTTGTTATTCTGCTCGTAAGTTGGCCGTTTCCCCAGTCTTCAATGGTTTTATATAAATGTTGATAGCGCTTTGTTATGACTTTAGCGACTAGCCAGCCAAGAATAAAAGTAGAGGGTAAAATCCAGAAGAAACTGGTTAGGGTATTAAATAGGGAAAACCTTAAAGCTCGAACAATTGATATATAAAATAATGGTGCATTATTTTGCTGATATTGCCATGACTGCCAGCTCACCGTTGCCCCTATTATTTCTTCTTTGTTGTTAAAAACACTATTGATCACCAAATAATTATTTTCACCAAGTGATTCAATGCCACTATTAAAGTGACCCATTAAAGCATCAGACAAATCATCTCTCGATTCAATTGGAATTTGAGCACCGACATCACCGGGTAATAAAGGCGCTTTACTTGTTTTAAATATTAGCTTCGAATTACGATCTATAAAGGCAATGGCTTTAATAGAAAGTTGCGTAAATGGTGTATTTTGATGAAGCACTTGGTAGTGCTTCTTTTCTACCATTGATTTTAAATAAGCATTTATTTCTAATTGGCTATTAGATTGCGCTATTAAAGGCATTGTTATATTGCTTTGTTGCCATTGTAAAACAGGAGATTGACGCGCTGTATGGCCAATATCAGATGAACCTAACATGATCAAAATAAAGTGAATACTAATGCTAGTGAAAAAGCCTATTAAGCTTAACCATATGATTAATTTATATTTAAGTGAGAAAGTCTTTTTTTTCATATTCATATTCTAATTTAATGCCTTGCTAAAAGCATCAGTCTGAAGACTTAATTAAAATAATAATAAAATAGGGTTACAGCCCGATTTTAATAATAGCTTTGCATGATTAAATATCCTTTCTTAAAAAAGGAGAATTATTGTGCAACTCGCAATCGAAGTGTCAAACATATCTAAGCAGTTTGATCAGAAAATGGTATTAGATAAGGTTAACATCAATGTACCGCAAGGTTCAGTTTATGGGTTTCTTGGCAATAATGGTGCAGGGAAATCAACGTTAATTCGAATCTTATTGGGGCTATTAAATTCGCAGTCAGGCGAAGTTAGTATTAACTCTCAGCCTATTAATAGAAGAGATGTTGCTTATAAAAATTCAATTGGCTGCTTAGTTGATTCACCATGTTTGTACTTTCATCTGACGCCTAAAGAGTACTTAGGCATTACTTGCAAGATAAAAGGTTTAGCTAAGTCATCGATTGATGAAGCATTAGAAATAGTTAATATGTCGGCTCACCTCAATGTAGCCATGGACACATTTTCCTTAGGCATGAAACAACGAATAGCGTTAGCTAATGCACTGTTAGGTAAACCAAAACTACTGATACTAGATGAACCAACTAATGGTCTTGATCCTGCTGGTATGAAAGAAATCAGGCACTTATTAAAGTCTTTACCCGAACAAACAGGGGCGACAGTCTTTTTATCAAGTCATTTATTAGATGAAATTCAAAAAACAGCAAGCCACGTCGGCATACTTCACATGGGAAAAATGAAAATAGAGTCTAGCCTGTCTGAACTTATGGGACAGCAATCAAGCTCGCTTGATTTAATCACACCATCAGCGGAAAAGCTTAAACAGCACTTCTTTGAACACAATATTTCATCGCAATTAATTTCAACTGAGCATTTACGGATAAACGAAGTAAAGCAGTCACAATGTGGGGATTTTAACCGACAAGTTATTCATGCTGGCTTTGACTTAATAGAATCGCGATTTAATCAGGCAACGCTCGAAAACTTATTTTTACAATTAGTCGGTTCACAAACCGTAGAGGCTGAATCATGTTAATTAAATTGATCCAAATTGAGTTACTCAAAACAAAACGAAGCTTGGCATTGTTAATGATGTTTTTAAGCCCGCTGATGGTGTTATTAATCAATCTTTTACAATTGCTTCATAACGAAGGCAAGTATATTACTGAACGTGGTTGGAGCACCTATTGGTTGTCAAATTCTGCACTGTGGGGATATTTTATGATGCCCTTGTATATTGCATTGATTACCGCACTTCTTAACGGAACTGAACATCGCAGCAATGGTTGGCGCTTTATGATGACCTTACCGGTTAAACAAAAAGATTTATTTTTAGCTAAATTAATATTAGCGTGGATTTATCTTATTGGTGCGAGTGTAGTGTTATTTTTATCTACTTTATTATCAATAATCTGTTTAGAGGCTTTTGGGATATCAGGTACTGACATGCTTAGCTTTGAAGTGATTCAGAATTTGCTCTATAGCACTATCGCTTGTCTGGCTATTTTGACTATTCAACATATTGTCAGCTGGCGTTGGAAAAATATCGTCGCGCCATTAGGGCTGGGTGTTATCGCTACCATGAGTATTGTACAACTTAGCCATACAAAGTATTGGCACTTCAACCCATGGACTTACATCTTAACGTCTACTAATAGCGCAGTACCAACAATGCAAACGTTGGCCATTGTATACTCATTGGGCATTACCGTGGCATTAACATTGATAGCACTATATTGGTTGGGGCGTAGAGAGGTGACTTGTTAAAATTGGAATGGAAATTCTAGTTCATTTAAATAGCTGTTTGTAATGGCATGGCGGATCTTATTCATTTTGAAGGTCATAAATAATGAGATCCGCGATAGAAAATAAAACTATCTCGAGAGTGATTTTTATTCACCATGAGAGGGAGGGCATAGAACATATGATTGCTCATTTTTATGTTCGTCTGACGACCATATTTTTCGAATAAAGAGTCTAGAGACTAAAATCAAAGAAACGATGTGGGCCAATGCTATCCCCATAAATACACCGGCAATTGATGCAGTCCAACCACCTATTATTGAAAATACGAGTATCAGTATCACTTTATGGCCAAAGCCTAAAATGCTGGCATTAGCTGATTTTCCAATAGCATTTAAACTTGATATTGCCAGCATTGTACATCCAGCCCCGATAAAGCTAAGAGGTACGTAAATCAGGTAATGTTCAATATATTGTTGTAAATTTGTACTTTGGCTTATTTCTGAGGCAATTGTTTCAGCATAAAAATACAGTACACAAGCAAGTAATACTTGGGTCACGGTAATAATAATAACCCCTTGAATAATTAACGCTTTCACCCGATCAATTTTTCCTGCCCACCAATTTGCGGCGATTAGCCCAGGTAATGAAGCGGTAAATACCATAGGAATAAATAGCCCGAGTGTTTCTATTCGAAATATTATACTCAATAGTGCGACTTTATCTTCAGCAATACTGGCAATGTAGAAGGTAAGAATACCGATAGTTATAGGCAGGTATAATTGCTGTAAGCTGGCATTTATACCGGTAACTGACATTTGTTTTAGTGTGCTGAACCACTGCATTGCTAAAATTTGATGTTTTTCGATACCTAACTGTCGAATAATAATGCCTAAAGAAATAAGCGCAAATAAGGTATCAGAAATTAAGTGAGCATAACCCGCACCGATAATTCCTGTCTCTAACAGCTGCGAGCATTGTCCGTCACCGATTAAGCTATAGCTTAAAACTGACTTGGTTATCATCCAAGTGACAAGTAGTATACTTGCTTGTTTTATGTGACCAAAGCTACGTAAGATGCCATTAATTTGCCATACAAGTATTAACGGGATCCAGCCAATCAATCTAATTTCTGTATAGGTTGTTACCAAAGACGTCATACCAAATTCTATCGCGGGTTGAGACGAAGATTGTGTACCGAGTAAAAAGTAAAGCGTGGGTGAGATAAAATACAGCAGCATCGAGAATATAAAGGTTATTGTTGTCGCTAAGACGAGCGCTCGTACTACGTTACTTTTTAATTCATTTTTGTCAGTGATACAGCTATTAGTGTTAACACTTGATTTAATTCGACAAATCCAACTATTTGTCGCAATAGATAGAGCAATGGCTACGCCTGTCATTGCAGTAGTAATAGGGGCACTAAAACTTAATGCCGCAAGGTGGGTTGAACAAAGTCTCGCTATAAGGCCTGTTTCAAACAAGTCATAAGCACTTAATAAAAAAACGGCCGGTAGTATCGGTAATGAACATGACAATATCAGCCTAAAAATTGGCGTATTAAGCATCCAGTGTTGCTTGCAATGTTCCATTTACGCCCCTTTATATTGTAAAGCTTGATTAATATTCAATATGTTTGATGGGAAATTTTCATTCCCCATCAATAGACCTGAGATCAACCGAAAAAATTTTTACTTTGGCTTTTTAAATAATAAAGTAAAGCGATCTGAGTTGCCTTGTACGGTTTTACGACCGACTTCAAAACGTAATTCATCATCTATCTTGTAATGTAGGTTTGAATAGTCGACTAAAACAAAGCCGGCTTGCTGAATTTCTTTTATCGCTAATACGGGATCAAAACGACGACCATTTTCATCATTTTTCTTCTGCATATGTCGACGAGTATGATCGACTACACCATAGACCCCGCCAGGCTTTAACGAGTTAAAGGCAGCCTTGTTGGCACTGATGCGCTCAGATTCATCAAAGTTATGATAATTTCGGAAAGTAAGCACAGCATCGAGATCGGTAACTTCAAAATTAAGATCTTTGAATTCGTAGCCTTCACTACCGACGAGTTTAACTTTATCAAAAGGTTTTTTGGTTAAGAGAGAGTCTTTAAGTCTTTTTGTACCAAGGCTTAAATAGAACTGCCCGTTATCGCGCAGTGCTGGCGCAAGTAACTTTGTATACCAACCACCACCAGGCACAATTTCTAATACTTTCCAATCATCTTGGATACCGAAAAATTTCAACGTATCTACCGGTTTTCTATTTCTATCGCGTTTTGTTTCTCTATCACTACGAATATCTGATGCCATTGCTTGTTTAATGTTTTCAGAAAAATCAGCTGCTATAACTACTGGCGCACTAAATGTCGCAGCAACTAAAAGTGGTAATAATAATTTTCTCATGAATACTTCCTTTACTTTGTTATTTTATGTTTTAAGGTTAATCGCTTTCTCATGACGATAGATTTGAATAAATTTAAACAAACCAGCTAAAGCTAGTCTTAGAAAAAATCTATTATTTGACGTAATAGAATTATCATAGATATTTTAATCATTGCTCCACCGCATTTTTACTGGCTTTGACAGAAAAATAGATAGTTTTTATAAATAAAAATTACGGAAAACTAGTAATGACGATAAATTGTCTATTTACATTTAGACACATGGTTTGTTCATTTAAACGCCTAAAAATAGCCATTCATCTTTATATGTAACAAATCAGTAACCCTTTAAACAGTGATACGATAAGATAGGTAGTAAGATAAAAGGTAATTAACTTTAAGTATTAAAAACAATGAATTATAAATTTAAAGAATTC
>Ga0209291_1001479_pt1 | contig 20764 bp, 16 predicted proteins | sample GOMGulsemesocosm_FD_184633 | JGI IMG/M metagenome (GOLD analysis project Ga0209291, IMG submission 184633) | Methane-oxidizing microbial communities from mesocosms in the Gulf of Mexico - GOM9B Gulf of Mexico (SPAdes) (version 2) | ecosystem: Environmental > Aquatic > Marine > Cold seeps...
TAATCATCACGCCAGGCAGGTTATTCTCGTCAGTTAAAAATTTTTCAAATTGCTTGAGATTGAGCTTTGCACATCCAACGACAGGGCATCGATTACAAGCATTAATTCGATTGGGAGAGTTGTGTGAAAATGTGATGAAGAAAAAGCGATTAAAACTTGGTACAGGCAAATAAGAATTAAGTAGTAATAATTTGATTCTCGTATTACATCATGGAGTTATCTCTATGTCGCTATTAAGAGCCATAAGTTAGTAGCCAAAATCAATTAGCCACGAAACAAGGCGCCTATACTCTCTAAAAGCTTAAGTGACTTTAATTCATATTAATTAAATGACGTTGTTTATATTGCCTGGGCGACAATCCATAAAACTGCTTAAAACATTTACTAAAATGGCTGGCATTATTAAAGCCTAATTCAAAGCACGTTAACGTAATTTGCTGGCCTTGCTTAATGCGTAATGCAGCTTCCTTTAAGCGTAATTGTTGTTGAAAAGCGATAGGGCTACAGCCGAAATGAAGGCGAAATTCATTAAAGAACTTGGTTCTGCACATACATGCAATACGAGCCAAGAAATCAATATCTAGATTTTGTCTCAGGTTTTTTTCAATGTAACTAACCACAGCCGTCAAACTGTTTTTATCTGGCTGTTCTTGACAATAAGAGAGCATGAAATCTCTCGTTTGATGTCGCAATAATCGAATAGTTAACTCTGAAACGGCTAATGAAATCATCGCACTTCGATCTTCATGGTTTTCACCGTAAATTTGTACAATACGGTTCAACAAGCCCTGCGTTTGGCTATTATGGTGCGTATGAACAAGCTGGTTATTATAATGCCAATGTCCGAACTCTTCAGCAATGGGAGAAGTTTCATTCAAATTTGTTGCAACCTGTTTGATCCTATCCGTAGATATTTCAATGGCTAAACACGTGGTAGGTTTTTCTAGCTGCGCTATCGGGAAATCGATCTCAACTACGCTGTCAGGTGCCATCACAAAAGATTCATGTGGTAGAAATTCACTATCAAAATGTTCAGTACAGCTATGCATCACTTTTTTACCTGTGACCATTGAACAAAACAATAGTTGATCAGATCTCAACTGCACTCGTTCTGCTTGCTCATAGGTATCATAAATACTGAGTTCAGAATCCGGCCCCGCAAAAGTCACCTTGTTTTCAACAAGCACGTTAGGCGAATTTCTTTTATTTGCTATGTATTGTGAAATCATCGTTACTTCTTATGCATTGTTTTATTTTAAATAATATGAACTGACAGATAAGTTTTATGAATTTTTGGCACAGTTGAACAATCTCTTAATGTCTAAGGTAAAGGGACTTGAGCAATAAAACAACAAAAAGTAAGGAAATATTATGATTTACGCAGCACCTGGAACAGAAGATTCACTTATGAGTTTTAAACCACGCTATCAAAATTTTATTGGTGGCCAGTGGCTTGAGCCTGCTAATGGCAACTACTTCGACAATATAAGCCCAGTGAACGGTAAAGTTTTTTGCCAAATTCCACGCTCAGATGCCGCTGACATTGAACTAGCACTTGATGCCGCGCACAAAGCAAAAGATGCTTGGGGAACAACATCAGTTACCGAACGTTCAAATACATTACTAAGAATTGCTGACAAACTTGAGCAAAACATTGAAATGTTGGCGATTGCTGAAACGTGGGATAACGGTAAAGCCGTACGTGAAACATTAAACGCTGATATTCCTTTGGCTGTTGATCACTTTCGTTACTTTGCCGGGTGCTTACGCGCACAAGAAGGTTCGATAGGTGAGATAGATGAAAACACTGTATCTTATAATTTTCACGAACCACTAGGTGTTGTAGGACAAATCATTCCATGGAATTTCCCTATTTTGATGGCGGCTTGGAAACTGGCACCGGCTCTAGCGGCGGGTAACTGTGTTATTTTAAAACCAGCAGAGCAAACACCTGCATCAATTCTAGTACTCATGGAGTTGATTGAAGGCATACTACCAGCAGGTGTACTGAATATTGTAAATGGTTATGGGAAAGAGGCTGGTCAAGCATTAGCATCAAGTAAACGTATTGCCAAAATCGCTTTTACAGGTTCAACCCCTGTAGGATCTCAGATATTAAAATGTGCAGCAGAAAACATCATTCCATCTACGGTCGAATTAGGCGGGAAATCCCCCAATATTTTCTTCAATGATGTTATTAATCAAGAAGACGAGTATTTAAGTAAATGTATTGAAGGTGCTGTTTTAGCCTATTTCAATCAAGGCGAAGTATGTACGTGCCCATCAAGATTGTTAATACAAGAAGATGCTTACCCTAAGTTTATTGAAATGGTGATTAAACGAGCAAAAGCTATTAAGCGCGGTAGTCCATTAGATACAGAAACCATGGTTGGTGCACAAGCGTCACAACAACAATTTGACAAAATATTGACCTACATTGAAATTGGTAAAAAAGAAGGTGCTGAAGTATTAATGGGCGGAAACATAGAACAAGTTTCAAGTGAAATTAGCGACGGTTATTACATCCAACCTACTTTACTAAAAGGCACTAACGATATGCGTATTTTCCAAGAAGAAATTTTTGGACCTGTTATATCACTAACAACCTTTAAAGATGAAGCTGAAGCTCTTGCTATTGCTAACGATTCTGAATTTGGTTTAGGTGCGGGAGTTTGGACTCGTGATACTAATCTTGCTTATAGAATGGGACGTAAAATTCAAGCGGGTCGTGTGTGGACTAATTGCTATCATTTATACCCAGCTCATGCTGCATTTGGTGGTTACAAAAAATCAGGTGTTGGTCGTGAAACTCACAAAATGGCATTAGAGCATTATCAGCAAACCAAAAACTTATTGGTAAGTTATGATGTTAACCCATTAGGTTTCTTCTAATAATCAGAAATATTTCCCTGGTTAATTAAACAGCTAAAAATTATTTTTTTAGCTGTTTTTCAGCTTTCTAAAACGATTCAATTCTCGGTTATGTCATTAGTAGTATTGATACGTCAATTAGTAAGTGTGAAATTAAAATTGAACACATGTTTCAGTTAGTGTCCCAAACCGTCTTATAAATTATGAAGTGAAATGTCCGCTAATAGTAGAAGGGCAAATCAATAAAGGATGCCGTCGAATAGCTCTACGGCATTTATAAACGTTATTTGTTCAGGTGTGCATAATGAAAACGTAAGTGCTCTTCAATAAAGCTCGCGATAAAATAATAACTGTGGTCGTAACCTTGGTGCAAATTTAGCTCCAATGGGTAGTTACTCACTTGTGCCGCAGCGGTAAGTGTTTCAGGTTTTAATTGCTCAGCTAGAAAGTCATCCGACTCACCTTGGTCTACTTTTGCAGGAACGTGTTGTGTCGCTTGTCGCATTAGTTCACTGGCGTCATAAACTCGCCAATCGTCTTTATTTTTCCCTAAATATGCTGTGAAAGCTTTTTGCCCCCAAGGACAATTCATCGGGTTACTGATCGGGCTAAATGCTGACACTGAACTGTACCGCTTTGGATTTTTCATTGCTATCGTTAATGCGCCATGGCCGCCCATCGAATGGCCCGCGATTGAACGTTTGTCAGATACTGGAAAAGTTGACTCTATTAATTGCGGCAGTTCATTTACCACGTAATCGTACATTTGATAATGACGACTCCAAGGTGCTTGCGTTGCATTAACATAAAAACCGGCACCTTTGCCTAAGTCATAGCCATCATCGTCAGCTACGTCTTCACCTCTAGGACTAGTATCGGGAGCAACAATTGCGATACCTAATTCAGCAGCCATTCGCAGAGCACCTGCTTTGTGCATAAAGTTTTCATCTGTGCAGGTTAATCCAGAGAGCCAATATAAAACGGGTACTTTTTTACCGTTTGAAGCTTGCGGCGGCAAATAAATAGCAAACCTCATATTACAATTTAATACCGCAGAGTGATGACTGTATTGCTTTTGCCAACCACCAAAAGTTTTGTTTACACTTAAGTTTTCTAAAGTCATTTTATGCCTCAAATAGCTCTCTTCAGTAATGCTTCACTACAGAGAGCTGAACCAAAATATTGATTAAAAAGGAGAGTTATTTATCAAAGTGACATTATTTATCAAAATGAATAACGGTGCGAATACTTTCGCCTTTGTGCATTAATTCAAACGATTCATTAATGTCTTCTAGCGCCATGGTATGAGTAATAAAGTCGCTTAATTTGAATTCACCTGCTAAATAACGCTCGACGTAATCAGGTAATTCAGTACGGCCTTTCACACCACCAAATGCAGAACCACGCCATACTCGACCAGTCACTAATTGAAATGGTCGGGTTGATATTTCTTGTCCTGCGCCAGCAACGCCGATAACTACCGATTCGCCCCAACCTTTATGACAACACTCTAAAGCAGAGCGCATTAGGTTAACATTGCCGACACATTCAAATGAGTAGTCAACACCGCCATCCGTTAGTTCAACGATAACATCTTGAATTGGGCGGTCATAATCTTTCGGGTTAATACAGTCGGTAGCGCCTAGTTTTCTGGCAAGTTCGAATTTACTTTCATTAATATCAATGGCAATAATGCGACTCGCCTTTGCCATTGTTGCGCCAATTACTGCAGACAAGCCAATGCCGCCAAGTCCGAAAATGGCAACGGTTGCGCCTTCTTCAACTTTAGCGGTATTCATTACCGCGCCCATCCCCGTCGTAACACCACAACCTAATAAGCATACTTCTTCTAATGGTGCTTCTTTATTCACTTTTGCTAAAGAAATTTCCGGTAACACTGTGTATTCAGAAAACGTTGAACAACCCATGTAATGGAAAATGGGCTGACCATCTTTATAAAAGCGGGTAGTACCGTCTGGCATTAAGCCTTTGCCTTGAGTTTCACGAATTTTTTGACAAAGGTTAGTTTTACCTGACAAACAGAACTTACATTCACCACATTCTGGAGTGTATAAAGGAATGACATGGTCGCCTACTTTTACACTGGTAACACCTTCACCGATTTGTTCAACTATACCACCGCCTTCGTGACCTAAAATAACCGGGAATATGCCTTCAGGATCATCACCAGATAAAGTAAATGCATCGGTATGACAAACGCCAGAGGCAATAACTTTAACGAGTACTTCACCTTTGCGCGGTAGCATTACATCAACTTCTTCGATAGATAACGGCTGGTTAGGGCCCCATGCAATAGCGGCTTTTGATTTGATAAATTGGTCAGTCATATTGATTCTCACAGTTAAGTTAATTGTATTTTGTTGATTGTTAAGGTCAGAATCAAAAATGTACTTTCATCTAGCCTAATAAATTTATTGTTTAGTGATAATGCCAGTAATACGCAATACACTTAGTTCGTTAATAGTAGTTAATTTTCCATTCGATACCAAGAAGTGGCGCGCCCATATAAGCTAACCAACGGCATGGCCATGTCCCTGAGACAAATTTATTACTGCAACACCGATAGCTATGAGCGCCATACCTATCCATGTTGTTAAATCAAGGTGTTGTCGATATACAACCGTCGATAATAAGGTAACGGTTATTATCGCAAGGCCAGCCCATAAAGCGTGAACAATGCCAACAGGCATGCCCTTCATCGCTTGAGCCAAGAACATAAAGGCAGCCAAGTGCCCTAATAAAACCAAAGCGCTTGGTAATGGTTTGGTAAATCCTTCTGTTTCTTTTAATGCAACATGGGACATTGCTTCAGCGGCGACACCAAAAAATAGAAATAACCAACTCATTATGCTCTCCAAGATTTACATAAGCTGCAGTCATAATTAACTGCAGCGCTGTTGTTTCGATGTTTGTTATTATATTTGTTTCTGAATAAATGATAATATGTCATTTTTGCAAATAACTATTACTCAGGAGTAATAATGATGCAATGGGAAGGAATAAGTGAATTTGTGTACGTTGCCGAAACAGAGAGCTTTACCAAAGCTTCAAAAAAAATGTCAATTTCTACGGCACAAGTGAGCCGTCAGATAAGTGCACTAGAAAAGCGCCTCAATATTAAGTTGTTTTATCGAACAACACGTAAGGTTTCGTTAACCGAAGAAGGACGGGTATTTTATCAACATTGCCGCAGTGTTCTTGACGGTTTAGATGAAGCCGAACGTGCCATTACCAATTTACAATCAAAGCCGCAAGGTAAAATAAAGCTTACCGCGTCAGTCACTTATGGTGAACAACAAGTGCTGCCATTGGTTAATGACTTTATGAAACAATACCGCGATGTTGAAGTAAGTGCTTATTTAAGTAATCAGCAAGTCGATTTAGTTGAAGAGGGGTACGATCTCGCTATTCGCCTTGGTAAATTGACAGACTCAACCATGATGGCCAAAAAACTCGGCAAACGCATAAACTATTTATGTGCTTCACCTGCGTATTTAGAAAAGTATGGTATACCTCATTCATTGTCTGAATTGAATAAACACAGCTGTTTACTGGGCACCCTCGATTATTGGCAATTTAGTGATGCTGGCAGAGAAAGAAATATTCGTGTCAGTGGCAGGTTACGTTATAACAGTGGTGTAAGTTTGGTCGATGCGGCACTAAAGGGGCTGGGCATTGTGCAATTGCCGGATTATTATGTTCAGGATTATTTAGCGAGTGGTGAGCTAATAAGTTTGTTAGACAACTTTAGAGAGCCAGATGGTGGAATATGGGCTGTTTATCCGCAAAATCGTCATTTATCGCCGAAAATAAGATTATTAGTCGACTACTTAGCGGAGCACATCGGTGACTAAGTATAATGATTGATGTTAGCCTCATTTATAGTCGCTTACTTTTAATAGGTGCTACTAAGATCATATCTTTGAAACTACGATTTTTCAGACATAATATTTGAGACTCAAACAAAATTATTTAAGAGTACCTTGTGCGTATTTTAGGCATTAGAATCGAAAGTTTTACCATATATTTCTAATGAATCTAGAGTTATGTTACTGAAAGATCTTAGTAACTACATCTGTTGGTGCGATATCTCATTAACTGTCTGAAACTATACTAATTAATTAGCCTTACCACTCTACCTAAGTTATTGGTGTTTTTGACTAAAAATCAATCAAGACCTATCGACTTCTTGGTGGTATTGACGAAGTAAATCGTCTTGAATGTTAACTTCCGCTGCTGACTCGATCGCGGTCGTTATAATTGGGCTAACATAGAGGATGTCACCATTATGCTAAAACTTAAATTCCACAGCTATCCAGAAAGCACGAGGTTCTTCCAACCAGCTATTTATAGGAACTAAACCATAGTTTATTGATTTTTGTCGTTTATTATTATCAAAGTTAACAAGGTTTTGTGCGTAAAGCATAAGTTTAGTGTTATTTAAGTATGGTATAACCCAAGTCAGAGATGCATTAAAACGTACAGAGCGTCCAAATGAGTCTTTCTCATCAATTACTCTTTGATATTCACTTAAATTTTGTAGTCCTATAGTATAACTTTCCAAATCGTCAGAGGATAAAGAGCTTGTATCTACTGCAGCGTAAGCGTTGTCATACATAGTGAATAAATCATTGCCATACTCTAATTTCCACATGATTTGAGCATCAAAATGTAAGGTAAAGTCATCAGACAAACGGATATCTGTCCATAACTTAGTGGAATTGTCGGACCAGAATATTAGGCTATTACCAGTGCTGTTAAAGGTTAGGAAACCTCTACTGAATAAAAAATTCGAGAGACTAATTTTTTGAGATTTTGAACCATTTTCTTCCTTCGCAGCAAAGTCCCAATCATTAAGCTTTAGATAAGAGTGATTCATTCCAAAAGTAAAATTGCTGGCTTGATAGGCAAGTTCTAATTCTAACCCTCTGACTTTTTGTTCACCAACTAGCTCTGATTTGTCGCTACTCCACGCAATAATTTCTGCATCGTAAGTATAAAAAATTAGGGTTGAGTACAATTTCGGATTAAATATATGGTGGTATGATAATTCAAATGCTGTGATTTTTTCCGGGGAATTTTGATTGCCCTCAAGTTCTTCAATGTAAAGATCAGTCATGATATTCATGCGTAACGACTTTTGCCAACTGGCCTTTATCGTGTTGTGCTCATTAATGTTGGCAACCACTGCGATGCGAGGAGAAAGCATGCTAGCGGTAAAATCATTTTTATCAATTCTAGCCGAAAGTAATGCTTGAACCTCGGGCCGTAAATGATATTTTAACTCAGCCATTAATGAATAAGTGTTAGCCGACCAGCCATCGGTATATTCGACTACTCTGGAATCTTTGATAGTACCGTTGCTACCATCACCTCGATACAATGAATTTTCTGAAATAAAATTGCGTCTGCTCGATCCTGCGCGAAATGTGTTCGCGGACTTCCCCCAAGGTTTAGCTAAATAATCATGAGAATATTCAATTCCTGCAGTAATGGAATCAGCCTTATTCCAATTATATGTGAGTATTGATCGGACAAACCATTCGTTTTCTGAGTAATTTTTTGTTCTATTTAAAATGTCATTATGATCGAGATTAGTTTGTTTGGCATTTGTCGTATAATAGTTAACTGAGTCGAAACTAAGTAAACTATTTAATTGCCATTGTTTACTTATCTGATAGTTATTATTAAGGGTTAATAAAAAAAGCTCTTCCCGAAACTCGTGAGTTGGCTGCGCCCCATTTAAGTAATCTTTATTTGTCACTGTACCGACGTTACCAGATGAACTATAACGAGTTAATAAATGCCAATTATCATATAATGACATATCAAAGGAAATTTTGACTTGCGGTTTATCATCGGCATCGCGGTAAAAATTGGCGACAGTGTTCCCGTCTGAGCCACTAAATGAGCCATCGTCGCCTTTGTAACCATGCTCACCATTAGCAGAAAATTGATAAATTTTTGGATTTTCATAGCCTTTGGTACGCACTACGCTCATGTGCGTTCTCCATTGTACCTCTTCACCTACATGGCCAATATCTAAAAAAGCACCTTTACCTTGGTAATCAGGGTTATTCACTAACCCTAATGTAACACCATCATAACTACCTGCTGTTTTTGTAATAATATTGATGACCCCCGAAATTGCACCAGGACCATGGGTTACTGAACCTGGCCCTCTGGCTACCTCTATTCTTTCTATATCCGCCATGTCCCAGTTACTGAGTACTGAAAGTGAACCTCGATAAGATTTTTGATTAATAGGTCTACCATTCAGAAGCAATAAAGTTGTGTAATTTCGCTCGCCAAGCCCGCGCATTCGAATATTACCACCACTAGTAGCATCATCGAAGAACATCAAGCCCGGCACATAAATTTCCAGCAAATCGCGAATGTTTCTAGCTGAACTACGAGACACTTGTTGTTGGTTAATAATAGTGATAGTTGAGGGCGATTGATTAACTGTGCTTTCGGTAAGGGCGCTAGTGCTAACCTTAATCTGGGACAATTCCTCTAGTGATAGACTAAAAATATCCGTCATATCTGCTTTAAATGCATCATCATTTGCAAAGGTAGACCAAGATACCTGTAGACCAAAGAAAATGGCTAATGGGGATATAATCTTCATCAACATAATTGCTCCGCTTAATGGCAATTCGTATATAGTTAAAGAGTATAGTTACCTGACCAATAAAATGTAGGTAGTTTATTGAAAAAAGGCGATCGACCCACCTAATTTATTATAGAAAAAGTTAAAGATGTTACTTGAAAGGTAATGAAATTATTATTGATGTTGTGCGAATTGATGCAAAGTTCAATATCTGTTACTAGTGTCTTGAATGAAGGCAGTTGTTTTAAGTTCAATATTAGCTTATCAAAAAGTAGTCAATCTAAGCAGGTGATCCCTCAAATTGATGTGAGTAAGTTATCGTAATTTGTGATAGATGACAACGCTACGAATAGGGATGTTTTAAGGGGACAATTGGAGCACTGGGCGGTTATGTCGAAGAAGCAGCGAATGCTGCTGAGACGTTATTAAGACTCGAACAGTGTTATAAAGATGGGCAAGTTATATTTGATGTAATTTTTGTTGATATGCAGATGCCTGAAATGGACGGAGCTACTTTTGCCCTAAAATTAAGAAGCGATAAACGTTTTGATGACCTACCTATGGTAATGATGACATCCATGTCAGCGCAAGGTGATAAAAAATATTTTACCGATTTAGGTTTTAGTGCCTACTTTTCAAAACCCGTGACAGGTGCAGATATTTTAGATGCATTAGCGATAATAAAGTCCACCCCAAGGCATACTGACTTATCTCAACCTCTTATTACCCATCAATATTTAGCTTCACTTTCCCATGAAAATAATGCAGTAAATAAAAGTAATACAATGACCAGTGAAAACGAAATTCAACCAAATAGCGACTCAAACGCGGTTAAAATTTTGTTGGTTGAAGAGAACAGAATCAATACAGTGGTAGCGACTCAAATGCTTAATAACATTGGTCTCGATGTTACCGCGGTTAAGGATGGGCAAGAAGCCTTGAATGTTTTGACTGACACTTGTTTGGATAATTTATTTACTTTGATTTTAATGGATTTCCCAATGCCGATCATGGATGGTTATCAAGCTACAAGAGGAATTCGTTCGGGCGAAGCAGGTATTAATTATAAAGATATTCCAATTATTTCCATGACAGCCAACGCTATGGTTGGGGATGATAAGAAGTGCTTTTCTGCAGGTATGAGTGACTATTTAACTAAGCCAATAGACTCCGAAATATTAATTGATACTCTTAATAAATGGCTTAATAACTCCCAAAAGATAGCCGTGAGTGAGTAACCTCAACGGCATATTCGGCTTTGCTCGAGCCGTCGTTAAGTTATAGTTAATTCAATATGTTCTTAAACGAGATGATGACTAAATTCAACTCAGTTTAGTTTTATATTATAAAGTGTATATATCAGCGTCAGAACGTTTATGCATTTCACCACGGGCAAGTAAGCCATCGACTGCGGTTTGTACTTGAGCAATATTGTGAGGGTACCTTTCATTGCTAAGCCACTGATTACATATATGATCTACTGAAGCGGATGCTCCAGGATTATCTGAAAGGTAATTGATAATACCTGTTTGGATTTCACTGCGTATGTCTGCCATTTTCATTATCATTATTCTCATGTTGTCGTGATTCTTTAATAAGTTTAGAATAGTTGCAGATATTTTTCCTGTGCTAGTGGTCAAAAGTATCAGGTTTTCACTGATAGAAACGATCGCAATATCGGGTTTTATGTCGTTATATAGACATTGAGCAGTTCGAGAATATACACATAAGATGACCGCTTTCGTAATAGTCTATTTTTAAGCTGTTTTTCATTGAGAAAATGGTTTTCTAAATGGCCAAAGTGACCATGCAGACTTATCTCATGTGTTGATTAATAATCTTAAAATTATATTCTGGCAGATATTAGCTAAATGATGCGCGCAGGTACATTATGTAACTTACCTGCGCGAGAGCCTTTTATTAAATCAAATTATATAGAGTGGCTAAGTTCGTTGTTACTTAACGCCGTGCATTAACTTGTTAATCATAGGGGCGATAAAAAACAGTAATAATCCACCAGCGGTTAATAGCCAAAAGCTAAAACTAAAACCTCCTAATGCAGAAGCAACAGTCATACCTGTTTCACCACTCATTGTACCTGCCAGCATGCCCGAAAAGTTATTACCAATTGCAGTACTTAAAAACCAACCACCAAAAGCAAAGCCAGCAAGGGAAGCAGGTACTAACTTACTAACCATGGACAATCCTATTGGTGATAAACATAACTCACCAATAGTATGTAAAACGTAACAAGCAGCAAGTGGCCAAATTGGGATCATGTTGTTTTCATCAAGTAGATTTTCTAAAGCAAACATCAAGATTAAAAAACCTAAACCTGTACCTAATAACCCTAAAGCAAATTTACGGGGAATACTGGGTTCAAACTTTTTCTTTGCCATGAAAATCCACAGAGCAGAAACAATCGGTGCAAAAATTAAAATAGAGACAGAGTTAACCGACTGAAACCATGCAATTTTAAATTCAATTGCTTCGGTAATGGTTCTATCAACAATATTTTGGGCTAGGAAGGTTAATGAACTACCCGCTTGTTCAAAAAACATAAAGAAAATAACGTTAAAGGCAAACATAATTAAACAAGCAATCACCCGTTCGAAAGCAACTTTACCGTCACGTTTAGCATGAGACAACAGCATTACGGCTAAGGCGACAAACAATACGAATAAAATCCATGCTAAAACCTGTGCACCCGCAAAAGCCATAAGAATGTAAAAAGGTACAATTGAAGCTATAGCGCCGAAAACAACATAAACAAGGTTTCTGGTGCGCATTGGTGTTTTTTCAACGCTACCAAGGCCTTTTAATTGCTTACGACCGATGTAAAACCAAATGTAACTGATAAGCATGCCAACACCAGCTGCGCCAAAAACAGCTTTGTAATTATCCATCATGGGGGTATCGGTCAATGTACTTGCTAACCATTGGGTAATAATTGGAGAAACCATAGCCCCTGCGTTTATGCCCATGTAAAAAATGCTAAAACCATTATCACGACGAGGATCACCTTCAGGGTATATCTTACCAACTAGGTTAGAAATATTAGGTTTAAATAAACCGTTACCGACAATTACCGTTGCTAGGCCGACCATAAAAAATGTTTGATCGGGCATCATGATCATAAACAATCCAGCACCCATGATTAATGCGCCAACGAGTATAGAGTGCTGTGAGCCGATCACTTTGTCAGCAATATAACCGCCAAAAATTGCACTGGCATAAACTAAAGCTAAATATGATCCATAAGTATTTGACGCAAAAGATTGGCCTGAGGTATCACCATTAAAAAATTGCGCGACTATATATAAGGTTAATGCCCACCGAATACCATAGAAAGCAAATCGTTCCCAAAACTCGGCCATAAATAACATCCATAATGGTTTTGGATGCCCCCATAAATTATCAAACTCAGGTGTTGCCTGTATCGTTGTTGTCATTATTTTCCCTCTGGCTATTTAATTATTATTTATACCTTTCAGCATACGCCTGACTAAATTATGTACTTGAAGCTTTGGTGAAGATCGGTGAAAGTTTTGGTGAAGCTTTGGTGAAAAGTTAATGAAACGGTTGCTCTTTGGTGAATATACGATAAATTAACCGTTATGAAGGAAATTAATAATGCCGAAATTGAGGCAACAAAAAATAATAAAGTAACTCGCTATCTTATTGATGATCTTAACTTAGATGTGCAGAGAGGGGAGCTTACTCGTAACGGTGAAGCACTTACGTTACCAAAACTTAGTTATGATCTCTTAGTGGCATTAGCGCATGCAGCTCCAGCATTGTTGAGCCAACAAGAACTGATGCAAAAAGTTTGGCCTGATCGCGTTATTGGTGATGAAACCTTAAAACAACGGGTAAAATTATTACGAAAAACACTCGGTGACAATGCCAGTGACCCGAAATATATTGAAGCCGTAAGAGGGCGTGGCTATCGACTTATTCCACAGGTAACGTGCGAATGTGTGATAAAGCGATCGCCATCAGTTATGCTCGATTTAACTGCCAATGACTTATTTCCCGATTTATTATCGTCGTCGATTCACCTTTGGTGGCGAAGAGCTTCCCATATAGGCTTACTGCTTTTTAGCATTATAGTCAGTATGGCGATGTTAACGTCATTCTTTTATCAGCAAGAAGGCAAACTTAAAGCGATTGGTAATGCTGAGCCAGCGATAAGTTTACTTGAGCAACAAGTCGGTAAGTCTGCTTATAATTTGTACCAACGGGGTCGTGAGTATTATAAACGTTACCGAGCACAAGATAATAAAATAGCGGTCGACTTTTATCGACGAGCTATTACTGAAAAACCAACGTTTTCACAAGCCTATGCTGGATTAAGCCAAGCCTATAGCCAAGAATATTTTCAGTTTGGTGGTAACCAAAAAAGTAAACAAGCCGCCATTGATAACGCCTATCTGGCGATTAGTTATAATAATAATTCAGCAGACGCCTACAAAGCGTTAGGTACGGCCTATTATGTTTCTGGTTGGTTATCAAAAAGTATTAATGCCTTAATCAGGGCGGAAAAAATTGCAGTAGACGATCGTGAAATACTGACAAACTTAGCTTTTATTTACAGTGAACAAGGAAAGTTTGAGCAGGCACTGTTCTGGCATAAAAAAACCCTACAAGCTGATCCTGATTACGCAGTCGCTATGCTGCACCTTGCTATAACATTACAGCGTGTAGATCATGTTGAACTCGCATTACACTGGTACCAAAAAGCCTTTAAACAACAGCCAGATTATTTATTAACTACCTACCATTTAGCGCAGCTTTATATTGAGCTACAGCAATTTGAAAGTGCGAAAGACGTTCTTGAACAGCAGTTAGTATTACATACCGAGCATCCGTTGTTGCTTGAAGCCTTAGCAGATAGTTATTACTTTCAAGGAAAAACTGAAAAAGCTAAAAAGCTTTATCAAAAAGTGCTTGGAAAGCGTGTTAATCAGCCGATTACACAGGCAAAAATCATGGTCATGGCACTTTCAACAAGTGAAGGTGACGCGAGCTTAAAAGAGTCATTGATTAAACGGTTAACGGCTTTGCACTTATCTGGCAATGAGAAACCTAATATCAGTTTATATTTAGCGGGTGTTTATGCCTCGTTAAAAAATGAATCTTTATCTATGCGTTATTTGGTACAGGCCACTGAACAAGGGCAAGTGCTCAATTATCAAATTGAAAACTCTTATATATTTAAAAATTTGAAAAAATTGCCTCGCTATAAAAAACTACAAGAACAGAAAGTTCATGAAAAAGAATTGCACTCTACTATTGACGAATATTTTTTATTGTAAATAGGAATCAAAATATAGTAAGAAAGTTAAGGGAAGTTGATTTTCAATCGCATTTTCTGGAGATAACTCACGAAACGGCTATTAAAATAAGGCTAACTGAATTTTTGCGATCCCACTCGGCACAATTTGGCTTATTTTCTTTTCAGATAAGCAGGTGAACTTCAGTTTCTGCCCTAAAAATACATTCGTGAGACGTTGATAATCCGCGATAAAATTTACTTTTTACCTTGGAGTAATTAAAGCATTAGTTCTGTTTTACAATATTTATTTTCTATATTGATTTATTTGCTGTAGACAATATTGTTGACTATAAGTTAAGTCAGAGTTCTTCATTAGGGGAGGCTTTCTTGAAACATCACTGTCTAAAAATAAGTTGTTTACTCGTTGTTTTTCTTAACAGTGTTTTAATGTCATGGGCTGCTACTGAACCGATTGGAACTTGTGCGAAAAACCTAAAGGCTCCGATTGTTCATTTAATCGTTCCTGACTTCGTTGATAGCCATTTTTGGAGCAATTATGTTAACTTAACTAAAATTGCCAGCGAACAATATAGCATTGATTTAAATGTCTTTTATATCAATAGAAACGATCGTAGCCGTTTCAATTTTGCCAAGAAAATTGATCGAATTATCTCGACATCTAAACGGCCAGATTACATCATCAGCATTTTCCTCTCACATTCCGAAAAATCAATCATTGCTTTAGCTAACAAGCATCAGCTTAAGTTATTTTCTATAAATTCGCCATTTAGCGAGCGAGTTGAATCGACATTAGGAAAGCCTCGAGAGAAAGATTCTTTTTGGATTGGCCATATTTCACCTGACGACCAACAGGTTGGATATGATGTTGCTAATTTTTTACTTTCTAACCGTAACGATTTTAACGGACAATTGTCCATTTTGGCGATAAATGGTAGTAGAGAAAGTGAAGTCGCTGACATGCGCTCTAAGGGGCTGATTAAAAGGGTCAATGAAACAGAGGATGTTAGCTTGCTGCAAATTATTTATACTGACTGGTCGTTTCAGCAAGGAAAAGACAAAGTGAATAAACTACTGAAACGATTTAAGGATATAAAATTAATTTGGAGTGCTAGTGATGTTCTAACTGTTGCAGCTAGGCAGGAGTTTGATCTACTAAATTTGGACAAAACATTACAACCTAGTTTTGCTAGCATTGATTGGTCACCACAAATAGTTCCTTTGCTGAAAAATGAAAAAGTCGCGGTCAGCTTTGGAGGTCATTTCTTTGAAGGTGCTTGGTTGCTTGGTTTACTTCTTGACCATTTTAACGGACTGGACTTTTACAACGAACTTGGTAGTGTTATTTCTTATCCCTTACAGCCGGTAACTGCTGAAAATGCTGACCTTATTTTATCAATAGAAAACAAACAATTCGATTTTAAACAGCTAAGTAAATGTTTGACACCGGCGAAAAAAACATACTCTTTCGATGCGATGTTGTTACTAAAAAACGAAATTAAACCTGAGTGATTAGGGGGAATGTTCAGCATTAATGTCTTTACACCAATTTATTTTGATTCGCGAACTTGTTATAGATGGAAATTTACCAGCAATGCGATTACAAACACACTGCTGGCGTACTCAAAGACTCAGTTTAATGGAATAGTATCGAAGGGGAAAAACGCTAACTAAATTTAGCTATTTTACCTATTGGTGAATCTAAAGAGTCCGGTGGCACGGTAAACCACTGTGCACCTTTTTCTGTCATGTACAGACAATCTTCAAGACGTACGCCAAATTCTCCAGGGATATAAATACCAGGCTCATTAGAAAAACACATACCGGCGCGAAGTTTTTCTTGTTCACCATGAACAAAGTTAACGCTTTCATGACCTTCCATACCAATACCATGGCCCGTTCTGTGAGATAACCCAGGTAAATTATAATCAGGACCAAAACCTTGAGCTTGATAATGTTTTCTTACTGCATCATCAACTAAACCAGCAGGAGATCCTATTTTCGCGCGCTCTAATGCAATTTGCTGACCTGTTCTAACAGTTTGCCAAATATCTCGTTGACGCTTTGAAGGTTCACCCACTACAAAAGTTCTGCTGATATCTGACTGATAGCCTTGGACATTACAACCACAGTCCATCAAGACAATAGAACCTTCTTTGATAATGTGTTTCTTTTTACTACCATGGGGGAAAGCACTGGCCTGATCAATTAACGCCATATTCCACGGATTTTTCCCGCCTAAAGCTGATTGCGCGTTACTCATTAAACTTTTTACTTGCGAAGAGGTCATGCCAACTTTTAGCTTTGAATAAACTTCAGCGTAAGCCAATAGAGTCACTTCGTTAGCCTTATGCATTAGTTGTAACTCATGATGGCTTTTAATGATACGACAGCCACGAGTTACCGGTTCAGCACTAATATGTTGGAGGTTTGATAATAAACTCATTACGCCATTTTGTACAAAGTAACGTACGGAATTTTCAAAACCTAGTTGACCTTTTGAAAGATTGATACCGCGGTCTACTAATATTTGCTTGATGCGCTCGAATGGGCTTTCATGTTCTTGCCAAACACGTATATCACCGTCAATCGCTAAACTTTCTTGGATGCTCGGCTCTTCAAAGAATGGACAAACAATACCTACTTTACCTTCACGAGGAATAACTAAAGCGGTTAGGCGTTCACTGCGCCACCATTTAATACCAGAGAAATAGTCCATCGCTGCACCAGGTTCAATAATTAATGCAGAAATGTTCATTTGTTGCATTAGTTTCTGTGCTTTCTTGATGCGGCTTTCACGCTCAGCAGAAGTAATACCAGAAACATTTTTGGTAATGTTTTTAAGTGCATTGTTATTTGATACATTACTTTTATTTGAAGAGGCCAATGCTGCGCTTGACACCGATAATGCGGCAAGGCTTGCACCGCTGGCTTTTAGAAAAGCTCTTTTATTCATATTCATTAACATATTCCAGTTTCTTAAAATCTAATAGCAGTACGCTAGCTTTTTTTGAAAAATACGGCAAGTAATAGCTGTTGAATCCCCCTGTTTTTCGGACAAACAATATCTAGATGAATTATTGGTAAATATTTTTGTGAGTTTTTGGGAATGAAATTGTCAAATCATCTAACCAAGCTTTTCCTCGGCCATTAAGCACAGCGCCAATATTGACATAGCTTACTTCCTGAGTAATAGGCAAGGTGATTTTGAACGCTTGCCAATCGGTACTACTTCTAAGCTTATAATCAATATATTTACTTATCGATTTTTCTTTATTTTCATCATACGTTGTTAAAAAAACATTAAACCTTCCTTCATCGTTAGTATTTTTATAACGAATAAAGCCGCTCAATGAAATATAGTTACGTTCAAAACTGGTATATAGTGTTTGTGATAAAATGCTTTGAGGGAAATTTTTCAAAGAATTCTCAGTTGAAAGATAAAGAGATTGTTTACCCTCTAAAAAAGTTTGTGTATCTATAATTTGTTTTTCATGATCTCCTGTAATGCTCCAATTAACAAGAGGCTCCTTATGTTCAAAATCCATATCAAAGTCTGGAGAATGCAACACTTCTTGCTTAGTTATAATATCTTTTTGTTGATCCCCTATTGCACTCCAATTCTTAAATGCATCCTTATGCTCAAAATCGAGTTCAACGCTTTGAGAACGTAGGACCTTAAAGTTTGATAATTTATTTCCAGCAACACTTGTCGAGCTATAAAAAAACAGAGTAGGTAATAATAGAAAAAAGCTTAGAGCAGTGATAATCGAGGGTAGCTTAATCACAATGTGTCCTTTTATTGTAATATTAATGGTCTAAATTTATACTACCACTCTTTTCGTACTTTGTTTAGCGATGAACTATAATAATGCTTTTATTAGCTTTTATTAGCTTTTATTAGCTTTTATTAGCTTTTATTAGCTTTTATTAGCTGATGCGTCATTGCGCTGTTTTGCTAAAACTTGCAATTGTTTGGATTGCTGATGCAAACTACAACGTACTAAAATTTCACGGTCTTCTTCACGAATGTGTTGATAAACGACTTTATAGTTGGTGCTTTCATTTTCAGTAGTCTCTGCTGAAATTATTTCACCACAGCAATAAATCGCGCAATTCTCATCGTTTAAAAAAATTTTTAATTCAATGAACTGTCCCACTGAAAACGACTGCTCGCTGCTGAAAATAATACCGCCACCGCCAAAGTTGGTTCCCTGATAACGTTGTGCTTCACTGTCTTGTTGATTTAAAATATAACTGACTAGCAAATCAATCTTTTGTGCTTGATGATGTAAATAGTCAACCAATTGTCCGGCAACACTGCCGAGTGTCTGCAATGGGCGTAATGCCGCTTGGTCAAGGGTTATAATTTCAGATGCCATTTTAAAGGGCATTGGCATTTTATCCATGAACGCTTGGTAGGTCGGCGCTTTATCGTTATCCAGGACTGAGATGTTAATATTGAATGAATAACTGATGGAAAAAAATTCATCAAATTGAGTTGCTTTCGGTACGTTATTTTCTTCAGACATTAGTTAACCTTGTTATTTTTTGTCGGCCGCATAAAGACCTTTACCACGCATTCACACATTTCTTCAATGTGGCTAGTATCAAGGTATATGCCATCAATAAGTAAACGAACAATACCATGCAAAGCGCCCCATGTAACTTGTGCCAAACGTAAGCTGTTTTCGTCTGCAATGAGCAATCCTTGCTGTTGCCAAATTTTAGTCATTTCAAGTTGATAATTAAAGCTCGGGTAGGCAATGTCGCGTAATGCTTGATCGCTATTGTTGTTTTTCCAAATAGTTTTACCAAACATCAGTTCGTAAAGTGACGGATTTTGTGTAGCAAAATGAATATATTGATGGACAAAATGGCGGAATTTCTCTTCACTCGATAATTGTTCATCATCAAAAATTTGTTCTGAGATTTTTTGCCATTGCACAAAACCTAAAGCCGCAATAGCACAGAGTAAATCGTTCTTATTGCTAAAATAATGATATGCCGCAGTACGAGAAACGCCAATACGCTCGGCAAGTTTACGTAACGATAACCCATCAATGCCTTGTTCATTAACCATTTTTGCACCCGTTTCAACGAGTGAACTACGTAAATCACCGTGGTGGTACGCGGTCTTTTTGTTTGATTGTTTCATCATTTTACTTTTATTAGTTATAACGATTTACGAGACGGTAAGGCTACGTTGGAAAAGATCAACCCTGCCACTAACGACATAAAAATGAGAAAGGCTTGTGAGCCAATATTGGTCGTATTTAACATGTCGATTCCAGAGACGGCGCTGTTTAAACCTATATAAACTTTACTACCCGGTACAAGAACAACCAAACCTAATAATTTAACAATACTAGAAGGGAGCTTCATAATGCGAGAAAATATATTCGCATAAATGCCTAAAGCAAAAGCGCCGACAAAAGCGCCAAGAGCTGGGCCTAAGTAAACAGCACCAATAATGCTTGCTCCATAAGCAATGTAACCGGCAAGTATGCCCCAAGGCGCGTCTTTCTTTCGTACGCGAAATAAAATAACTAAGCTAATCGAAAGTGCAGTAACCGCCGCCCATGCTGTCCAAGTCGGCATATTACTGGGTTCAATAAAAATAACTTCACCCCATAATAACTTACCTAATGCCATGCCGAGCACAGCGCCAAAATAGAGTTTAAATAGGATCATTATCGCGTCCATAATACGTGCGGTGCCAGAGATTAGATTTCTAGCCGCTAGTTCAGCTAATCCAAGTGTCAGTGCTAAACCGGGTATAAAGGCGATAATGGCAGAAAGAATAACTAGCGGCATATTTATGCTGGGATCAATGAGGGTAATTGCCGAGGCAATTAGTGCGGTAGTAATCGCAGCAATAGGCTCTAGCATATCGGTAACTCGACGAGAACGCTCTGCCCAAAAAGTAAATAAACAAGCCACAAAACCGAGTAAAGTGGACC
>Ga0209291_1001482_pt1 | contig 20754 bp, 16 predicted proteins | sample GOMGulsemesocosm_FD_184633 | JGI IMG/M metagenome (GOLD analysis project Ga0209291, IMG submission 184633) | Methane-oxidizing microbial communities from mesocosms in the Gulf of Mexico - GOM9B Gulf of Mexico (SPAdes) (version 2) | ecosystem: Environmental > Aquatic > Marine > Cold seeps...
AGTTCAAATAACTCTAACACCTGATCTAACATTTCTCGATGCTGAGCGGTTACACATAACCGATGCTCAATTTGCTCCGTTTTATTTAATAATAAGGCCAATGGCGCCATTTTAATGGCTTCAGGACGAGTCCCAAACACAGTCAATATTTTCACGTAATATCCCTATTAGTTTAACTATTCAACTAAGCATAGCTAACCAAGGGATATTTAACTTTTTATTTAAACTAAAATCTTAACTGCTCGCACCAAAGTTATTTAATGGTACGGCTAAAATGATATTTTAATCTAGATCGAAATCGTCACCAAAATCTTCATCTTCTTCTTCAATTTCAGGAACGTTACCATCATAAATATCATTAGTTCGGTATTGGTAATAAGCTTCTCTGACAAAAATATAAGGGTCAAGTGAGCTCTTTAATACCGCTTCTTGTTCTAATAATTGAGCACGCTGATGAATTCCTTTAATCAGCTTAATGCCCAGACCAGGTAAAAAACCAATCAATGTGCCAGGAATGTAAAGATCATCAACCACATCTCCCACTTCATTACGAACCGTGGTCGGTCCCATTGCTGGCACCATTAGATACGGTCCTGCATGCACTCCGTATACCGCTAACACTTCACCAAACTCATCATGTTTGGCGTCCAAACCAATCTCTGATGCAACATCAAACACACCAAGTATACCTAGGGTCGAATTAATCAATAGCCGCCCTAAAGCATTGCCTGCATCGGCGACATTACCTTGCAATAGGTTATTTACCATGGCTGATGGTTCATTTAAATTTGAAGTCACATTATAAATGCCGCTTTTAAGCGGGTCAGGAATATAATTTCGATAAAAGACTGCCACGGGTCTTAATAAATACTTATCAAACACCTTGTAGTTTAAATCCCATGATACTCGGTTGGCCGGCTCTAAAGGATCATAAATTTTTTGATCAATTATGGTGACAGGCGCAGTGTCATCAATTTTATTGGCACAACCGCCGAGTGCTAGGGCTAAACCCAAGACGAAAATAGCTCTGATAAGGTTATTCAATATGGTGTCCATTTATTAGTCATGTGATATTTGAAATTATAACATTAGATTAATTGCGCAAACCATCTTCAATTAATGGGGCTAATAGCTATTTAACCCCTAAATGGTTATGCTTAATTTAAATTGCTAACCAGTATCTGTTATGCCAGAAATATCAACAACACCAAACAGCGCGGTTTCCAGCCCTAATGTGCTGCCTGTCGAGCCACAAAAATTATCGACAATGCCGCCGATGATTGGCCATGTGTTAAGCAACGACCAACACATTATTTCATTGAGTTTGCCAGGTCAGCCGGTATTGTTACTCGATATTACAGATAACAAGCTAGCGCAACAACTGACAACGGGTCAACAAGTTCAGGTTACGATCAAGCAAATAGACCAGCAGCAACTAATAATTACGCTTAGCAAGGTTACCCCGACCTTGGCACCTGTCGCAGAAATACCTCTTAGCCGAGATTTGGCACTGCAACTGGCAACAAGCACCAATTTACCAAGCCAGTTAAGCGATCAATTACGTTACATCGAAGCGAAAGCCCCGCTCGATATAGGACAGGCAAGACGCCTGCCCAACGAGACGCTCAAGCTTATTACCCCGAATTTAGTCAACATAACCGCCTCGTTGCCAGGCGCTTCCTTGATCGATTTAAACCAAACCTACTCGCTAGCATTAATTGTGATGAAAAATAATAGTGCTTTTGTGCAATTTACTCCCTTGCCAGCGAAAGAAGCGCCGATTGTTATTCAGAGCTCCTTGACAGATATCAGTAAAAAATCACCACTAATAGATCTGGGTAAGCTTATAAGCACTCCGTCGGCAGCTGTAATGAATACACTACCCACAATGAATTCTGTCGAACAACCAATGGCTCAAATTCCTGCGCTTAAAGTACCAAAGATAGATATGTCATCGCCTAGGATCCAGCTGTGGTTAAAACATCAGCCGCTATCTCAAGTAATGAGTCAGCTCACCGAAGCCACCAAGGACGTTGCCCAACTAAAGTTACCACTAAGTGTTAATATCATCACACAGAGTAAAGTGGCCCCATCGATAATGACGCCACAACAGCCTCTTAACACGAGTGCCAACCAAGGTGTTGTAAAATTAAATGAACCACCCTCGCAAATAATTAGCCATTCTATCGCACCAAAGGCTGAAAGCCTGTCACTGGAAAAATTACCAAGCATAGCGATTGAATCCGCAACGGCTGCCCCGCGAAAAGTTACTTCCCAATATCAACCAAGCTTAATCACGCAACCTGCTAGCGAGACAATTAAATTACCCAACAACAACAACAACAACAACCCTAGCAACTCTTCTAGCAATCAAGCAGCTCAGCGCATAGTAATCAGTTCGCCACCAACAGAATTAGTAACACCAGCATTAAACCACCAAACAAAATCACAAATACAACCACAAATACAACATAGCAATGTTGCAGCGGCTACTGAATTAACGCAATCACAGACTAAAGAAACGCTAATCAATTCCTCCAAGCTACAACCCGCAGCTATTGCTAATTCAAACCCAGTCGTCAGCTCAACGCCAATGCAGCAAAAACCACTGCATGCTGAAGTTACTTCGCCAATGATTGATCTTATAACGAAAAGCAGCTCACAGATTTTATCATCCACAGCACCTACAACTACAACTCCAACCACAGCAACAGCAACAGCGCCCAATGAGAAGGTTTCACCAGCTGAGTTAGCCACAAAAATAGCATTGAGTCAGGAGCGTATCTCGAGCCCCCTTGCTGTAACAAATAACTCCGTGCCAGCTAAGCCGACTGATAATGCCCTTACTAACACGCCGGGCATTGATGCCAAGCAAGTAACTGCTAATCAACAAAATATCGCGACAACAGAGCAGCCAGAAAAACAGCTTAAAAGTCATTTATCATTGCAAAAACTTAATGCTCTGTTAGCTTCAATTAATACATCTCAAGCACCACAGACTCCATCTGAAACGAAACAAATAGCGGCCACAGCAACTCAGCCAGTTGAATCTCAAGCGATTCTCAAGTTACAGAGCTTAACTAAGCAGCTCCAGCATTCATTGCCCAATATGCAGCAATTGACGACGGCGCCAATATTACCGAACTTAATTGAGCAATTTGTCCGGTTTGACCCTTTATCACCGTCCAGCATTAATCTTACCAACCTAGGGCCCTTAGCCGGCGCTTTGCAGCTTTTACTTGGTGGCCGCGCTGCTAACTCAACGACTCCTTTAGGGCCGATATTAAGCGCACAATTAAAAAAGATATTGAGTTCACACAAGCAAACAACCTCGCAAAATTTAGCGCAAAGTTTAGCCCAGCTAAATCAGCATCCGAGCTTTAAGTCGCTTGAGGAAGTATTAGTCACGCTAAGCGGTCATATTCAGTTGTATCAATACCAAAGCCAAGAGCAAACTAGCACCAACCAGCAAGTCTTTTTCTTCACCTTGCCAACATCCGAGCCCGCAGTACCGCAAGTAGAAGGTCAAATTGAACAACAGTGCGACCCAGACGAACCAACCAACAAATCATGGAAACTAACTCTATTATTGCCAATAGGAGCAACCGAAAAGTTGCAAGCGAGCGCTAACTTACAAGGCAGTAACGTAGAAATTGAGTTAACTTGTGAAAATAATGAGATATTAAATAAGGCGGAGTTTTTTTCCGACTTTCTACGTCAGCGATTAGAGACCTTAGGCTTAAAAGCCAATGACATTAGTTGCAAACATGCGCCATTGCCTAAATCGCTATTACAACGCCCAAATCAATTAGTCGAGCTAGTGATATGACCAAAAAGCCTGAAGAAAAACGCGTTATCGGTTTAAAGTATGACCAAAAGTCTGCTCCTAAAGTAATCGCCAAGGGATATGGTGCGTTGGCCGAAGAACTGATCGCTATCGCCAAAGAGAATGACATTCTTATCCACCAAGATGCCCAGTTAAGTAAATTTCTTAGTTCACTGGAACTTGGTCAAGAGATCCCGCGTGAGCTCTATATTGTGATCGCAGAACTGATTGCGTTTGCCTTTGTTTTGCAAGGAAAGTTCCCCGACAAATGGCAGAACAGCCACCAACGAGTTGATATAAAAAGTTAATTTTAATAGATTTTTTATAAAGTTATCTATACTTAACACTTAATGGATATTAATAAATTTATGGAAGATATTATGAAATTCGATCTAGTAACTTTGGCGACATTGTCTGGCTTAATTGCCACATTAAATACCGTCTTTTTTATGTGTATTTGGCGCCTAAATAAAGAATATGCCGGATTGCAAGAGTGGATGGCTGCTTCGTTATGTTTTCCCATCGGTTGTTATTTAATTTATTTTTCCGATAGCTCACAGGTTATATACGCCCACTTTAGTGCCAATATAATCGCTATTTGCGCCACTGTATTATTGGTAGTTGGCTGCCGTAAGTTTTTTCAATTTAATAAAAATAACAATTTGATAGCCTTATTGTTGTTTGTGCCATTTAGTTTATTTATCGGTTATTTTACTTTCACAAAACCCAACATAGAGCTTCGTTCATTGATTATGGCAACTGTCGCGATCACCGCCTGCGCTATTATTCTAATGGTTTCTATTTCACCCCGACTGCCTAACCATAACAAGGGCCGAACCTTAATGGGTAGCCTCTGTATTTTTCTGATTGGTGTATTTTCTTTGCAAATACATAGCCTGGTAAGCCCGCAAAACTCGATGCTGTCTAACTCTGATTATACGACCAGCTTAGTTATGATCTCCACTGTATTTATTGCTCATTATTGCTTCTCTTTATGCTGTATAATCTTATGCAATGAAAAAAGCCAATACCTTTTAGCTGAGTCCAGACTAGAGATGGCCTCTGATAATAGTACGACCGACGATAAGCCAGCAGCAGAGTTTGAATTATCAGAACCAGAACCGCAAATTGAAGAGCTAGCACAACCCGTTACTCATGCGACCAACGAATCTGATGATGCCGTCAGAATTGAGCCAACCATAAACCAAGATCCGCTTGAGCCAACAGCCATAGCCGAGCAGCATGAACCAACGCTGGCCCCCTGCGCTGAAGCAACAAGCGATGTCACCAATAATGAGCCAGAGCAACCGATTGAACCCCGATGTCGCAAAAACCAACCATTTCAAGCTCAACTAATCAATCTTAAGCTGTTACAGCGACATCAAAAAAAATCAGCTGTCGCTGAGTTTAATCAACAAATTGAGCAACTGCCGCAGCAGTTTTCTAACTTAATTCTTGATGCTAAAAAATCACATGTAGCCAATCAATCAGCCCAATCGAAATTACAACTGCATCAGCTAGCAATACTCGCTGACACTATCGGTTTAGAGCAACTAGCTGAAATGGCATTACAGTTCGAGTTAAGCACGTTAGATCAATCAAGTTTCGAGCAACTATCCCAACTATCTATCTCGAGCATCGAACAATTACAGCAAGTATTTATTGATGACAATAGTCCGCAAATAGATCACCGCAGCGCTTAATACCATTTGCATTAATTATGTGATCTTGTTGTGCCTGAGTAAAATATATTAGAACAAGGCGCTCGATTGACTAATAGCTAGCTATTGGGATTGAGAGCAACGCCGTTATTGTTTATTTTAATTGGCACAAGTGGGCAATTATTTAATGAAAATGGTATAACTAGCGCTGTAATTCACCATTCGAAAACCCGTTAATTTAGTGGTCTGGTTATTGGTATAACCACGAATAAAGCTCAAAAACTTAATGCGATTAGTATTAAGCAAGGAAGATACTATCAACGAGGTTTACTGCGGTTATAACAATGAGAAACGGTTTCAGGACGCACCATTACAACCCAAATACATACCTGACGCTATCGCGAAATTTATAGTCTGTCACTGAAGAAATGACCAAACAGAATCAGCAATGATATTACTAATATATAAGTAGACTGATGCTAACTTGGCAGCTTAATTAACGAAAAGTGGTGTCTTGATGTCGATATTTACCAACGCAGTAAATTTTGTAGCCCACTGTTTAATAGGTTAATGGGTTAATTCGGCCACGCCGACCCACAGTAATTAACGACATTGCTAGCAAACAATCAGCCATGGTGCTTAACAGTATATTGCCAAATGTTAACTAACATACGAACTAACATTTAGATTCGCGTCCTCAATATCACTCGTATAATCACAGATCTTTACGGTATTTCGACCAATGTTTTTGGCGGTATAAAGCGCTTGATCAGCGAGCTCTACAATAACATTAGGGTGAGTACCCTGTAGTGGCAACGCGGTGCATACGCCAATACTTACCGTAACATTGTCGGTAACATCAGAGTGTTTATGCGCTAAATCAAGATCGGATACGGCTTGGCAGCACCTCTTAGCAACCACCTCAGCTTGCTGGGTATCTATCAACACAATAGCAAATTCTTCTCCGCCGTAGCGCGCCACCAAATCACCAGAACGTTTGACACAATTTTCTAATTGAGCTGCTATTTTTTTAAGGCATTCATCGCCCGCGACATGGCCATAGTTATCGTTATAGCGTTTAAAATAATCGACATCGATGATGATGAACGAAATAGGCCGGCTTTGCCTAATAGCTCGCTCCCATTCATTACTGAGGTATTCGTCCAACGAACGTCGATTAGCTATATTTGTTAAACCATCAATACGTGACAACTTCTCTAAATTTTTATTTGCCTCATTTAAAGCGAATGTTTTTTGCAAAACCAATTTTTGGATAGTCTTAGTTCGACGTGAAATCACCCTAACATAGCCAACAATAAAGCAAGTAAATAAAAAACCTACAATAGCGACTACCATAGGTAAAGCCCCCCTCCGAACCTCCATATACTCAGTCGTAGGAGACGCAATAATACTCCACTGGCGCCCCCAAATCGTTGGCAGCTGTTTTTCATAAACAATCGACTCGTGCACAGCACCACCCGTTCTAGGTTGATGCAGATAAAGCGTTTTGGGTGCATCAGGCTGGCTTTGATCAATAAGCTGCATCTCAATACCTAAATATTTATCTTCTAGCGCCGAGCTAACAAAAATGTCGCCAACGCGATAAGCACCAACAACAAAACCGACAAAGTTTCTCTGGCGCTGCTCAGCAGTAAAATTAACACCATGATACACAGGAAGAAACGCAAGAATTCCGTGTTGTTTATCGCGCTCTTGCACCAAAGTAATACTTGCTGAAAGTTGCGGTTTAGCACTCGATATAGCCTTTTCAATCGCATTTAATCGGCTAGCGCTTGAGCCAAGATCAAAGCCAATAGCGGCCTCATTGCCAGTAATAGGCTCGATAAAAAACACCGGATAATAAACCTTACGCTCGCCAGCACGAATCATTTTTCCTTGGGTTTTTCTTTCAGAAAATTCAAAACCCGGAAACTGAATTTGGTGTCTTTTCTCATAAGCCTGGCGCTGAGATAGCGAAACTCTCGGGATCCACTCTAACGCCTGAATGTCTTCGTGACGACTGAGCATCCGTTTTGCTTCACGATTGAACTGCACCATGCTTGGGTGCTCATTGCTATTAAATAAGATACTTAAGGAATATAACGGTTCGAGGCTTAAGGCCAATTCACGGTGTAAGGATACAACTTGCTCATTGACCTCTTTTTGAAATGACGAAATAATAGATTTTTGCTCAAAATCATAAAAAAACCAACTACCAAATCCGGAAAAAAAACAGCCCAAAATGATAATAATTACTTGGAATTTTCCTGAACTAAAATTGACCATAACCATGCTCTCAATCCTAATGAACAAACCTCGCATCCGTGCGACAAGGTTAAATAATGAACAGCATCATACTATGTAAGTGATTGAACAACAAATTAATAGGTAATTTACACTGGAATTAAATTAATTAAGCCGCGAAATAATAAATGCTGCTGGTTGATCACCCCGTAGCACTCAAATTCTTGTTGTAAATCGGCTTTCGGATTATTGCGGCTAACGTCGGTTTGGCGCACTAATATCTGCAAACAGTCATTACTTTTAAGGTTTTTCATATGGCCACGATTAACACTAAGCTTATGTGACGTATAAATCAGCGGGTCAAGTTTAAAGTCGAGTTGCTCCATTACCGCCTTCTCTAACAACGCACTCGACAATAAAGCGCATGGGAATATCTCAGGAAATTCAATTTTCCCCTCCACCTCATCAAAAAAATTAGCTTGCGGTTGCAGTGAACTACATAAAAAGTTTTTAGCATTACTGGTGGTCATAAATTTTCGTTTAATAAAATATCCACTATCTGGCAAAAAACTCCGATCTGGTGCAGATTTTAATTGGGCTAAATCAGGCAGCTGCGGATCCGCTAAAAAAAGTGGTAATCGAGACTCCTTTTTATAACCCATTAAACACAACTTACCATCGGCTTTAATACTAATGCGGTTACCTAAAACGGGATTAATTGAATCGGCTTTAAATAAAGATTTTTTGACCGAAACTTCAACTTGTTGATCGGGTGATACCGCATTGGCAAATGAAAATTGGTAATTACTAAACATTAAATTTTCTTGGGCAATTAAATCGGCCTCATTATGCTCAAACCGGTGAGTACGCATCGCCCCTTCAATTAGCATTTCGAGTTGAAACCCCAGTAAAATAGGCCCTGAAAATGGGTTATTCACTACTTGTTGCCATTTGTTTTTATCATGAAATAAATTGAAGTCATCCGTGGAGTTTCTGGCGACGTCCAAGTGAAGTTCACTAAAGCTATAGAGCATAAAATCCGACCTCAAAGGTAAGCTAATAACCGATTAAGTTTAGCAGTGTTCTGTTAATTCAACTTAAATCTGCGGTTATTACCCTATGGCAAAACTCGCCAATAGCTTATAATTTCAAGCTTAAACAGCCAGCTACTTAGCCGGTGAAGCTATTTTCAATGAGGTGTCATGCGTTCTATCATGTTTCAGGGCTGCACGAGCGATGCAGGCAAGAGTTTTTTAGTGGCATTAATGTGTCGAGGTTTGGTCAATCGCAAAGTAGATGTGGTGCCGTTTAAAGCTCAAAACATGAGTAACAATGCAGCGGTCACTGCCGATGGCAAAGAAATGGGCCGCGCGCAATGGCTGCAAGCAATCGCAGCAAAACGGGTGCCTAGCGTATCAATGAATCCTATTTTACTAAAACCTGCTAACGATACGTTTTCCCAAGTGATCGTCAATGGTGAAGTTAACTCAGACATTGGCGTGTTACCTTGGCGTGAGCGTCGCCAGCATCTATGGCCACATGTTAAAGCAGCACTGGCATCGCTTAGTCATCATCACACGATGATCATTGAGGGTGCTGGCAGCCCGGCCGAAGTTAACCTGCGTAACAGCGACATTGTTAACATGGCCGTAGCGATCGAAACGAATGCCGATGTTTATATCGTGGCTGATATAAACCGTGGTGGCGCTTATGCCCACTTGCTGGGCACTTACATGTGTTTAAGCGAGCAAGATCAAAGCTTAATTAAAGGCTTTATCCTCAATCGCTTTCGTGGTGACGAAAACCTGCTGGCGCCAGCTAATGAGTGGATCAAGCAGAAAACCGGAGTCCCCGTTGTCGCGGTTATTCCCGAATTAAGCCACCAACTGCCAGAAGAAGATCAACTACACTATCAAGCCAGCTTTACTGGTACGGATCTAAATATTGGACTTATCAGCTACCCTTGGGCCAGCAACATGGACGAGTTTGATCCTTTGTTTAACGAGCCTGGTGTTAACTTGATCCCCATTTCAAGTGCTAGTGATCTTAGCCAACTTGACGCCTTGATCTTACCCGGCAGTAAAAACAGCGGTGCTAGCCTCGCTTATTTAGAGCGATCAGGCTTAGATCAATTGATCATCGACTTTGCACACAGTGGTAAAACAGTTTTAGGTATTTGCGGTGGTTTGCAGATTTTAGGGCAAGCGATCACCGATCCTCATCAGATTGAAGATGGCGATCATCAGGGGCTCAACTTGATCCCGTTAACAACCGAGTTAAAATTGCAAAAGATCAAACAGCAAACAACTGTTGCCACTGAATTTGGGTTTGACGTCACCGGTTATGAGATCCATTGCGGCATAAGCCAAGCGACCTCTGATGATCTAATTTCGCATACCGGTGATCTTGGCTGGCGCTATAACAATATCAGCGGTACTTATCTTCACAATATTTTTAATAATACGGCTTACCGCCAGCAATTTTTAACCGCCTTAGGTTGGCAAGGTCGCTGTATCGATTGGGATAAATTTATTAATAAGCAACTCGATACCCTAAGTGCTCACCCAGCTATCGAGCAACTACTTGATAGGCTGCAGCAATCTTAATGACTAAACAAAGCCAATGGGTCAAGCAATGAGCAACGAAACCAATACAACAGCGACCACAGCAAAGAGCACCAAGTCTGCTTATCAACTTTTCCGGCAAGGCGCTTGGGACGCAACACCATTAATTATTGGTGGCATTCCGTTTGGTATTATTTTTGGCACCTTAGCCCTTAATGCCGGTCTCGATATTTGGCAAACAGTTGGTTTGTCGAGCATTGTATTTGCGGGTTCAGCCCAGTTTGTCGCCATTGGCATGTTAGCTGCTGGCACCTCAATTGGTTTTATCGTTGGGGCGACCTTAATCGTTAATTTACGCCACTTAATTTATGCCGCCAGCATGTTGCCCTATGTTAAGCACTTGCCACAGCGCTGGCGCATTGTGTTGGCGTTTTTATTAATAGACGAAGTGTTTGCTGCGACCTACCCTCGCCATATCAATAACCTCGATGATAAAAACAACCATTGGCACTATTTCGGTGCTGGTTTTACCTTTTATATCAGCTGGAATATCGCCACGCTTATTGGCATATTCTTTGGCCAATCTATTCCGGGCATTGACAGCTGGGGGCTAGACTTTGCAATGTCTGCGACCTTTATTGGCATGGTGGTACCTCACCTAATCAATAAACCGATGGTAATTGCAGTATTAACCAGCGGTTTGTTAGCGGTGCTAACTTTTCATTGGCCACACAAAATAGGCTTAGTATTATCGTCGGTCGCGGGCATGGCGGTCGGTTATTATTTAGATCAACGCTTACAGAGTAAAAAATAATGGAAATTTGGTTACTGATCTTACTGATGGCGTTCGTTACCTTTGGCATTCGTTATGCCTTATACGCCAAAGCCAATGCGATAACATTACCGGCAAAACTTGAGCAGGCGCTTAAATTCAGCGCCCCTTGTGTATTAACAGCAATCTGGGTACCTGCGGTATTAATGCCCCAAGGCGAGCTGGCAATTACGTTACAAAACCCGTATTTAATCGGTGCAATTATCGCACTAGGCATTGCGCTATGGAAACGTAATATCTTGCTGACCATAGTGGTAAGTATGAGCTGTTTTTTTGTCTATAAACATTTGATTTTGGCTTAGTGCAATAGGTTTTAGATCGCGTTTTCAGGGTAATTTTTACAGTAAAAAAAGCCATTACTGGGCTGTTGTGGTCGAAAAATAGTGGCTGATACGCTGTTCTAACCAATATTTAGGTTTGAACAAAGAACCACTTACAAATCCTAAATGGCCGCCGTTTTCTGGGGTGTCGATACTTATATTGATAGGCAACTCTCTGAATTCTTCCTCTATATTTGCCCCCATAAATGGGTCGTCAAGCGCTTGAATAATCAACGTTTGACACTCAATTTTAGGCAAGTACTGACCCGCGCTCGAAATCTTGTAATACTCTTTTGCATCTGTGAAACCATGGATTTTGGCGGTGTATAAATTATCAAACTGTTCAATGCTATTAATCTTTTTAATACTTTGCACGCTCAAACCAATTAGCGCCATGTAGTCGTGGCATAAAAACTTTTTCAGCAAAGATATTTTTAGTGGTCGTAATAGGTACCGTTGATAAACCTTGGCAAAACCATGCTGCATTGTTGCAGAGCAACTGGCCAGCTGAATAGGCGCAGAGACAGAAACCGCGGCGCTCAATGGTGATGAATGACTATACTCAGCCAGCAACTTCAGTAGCATATTACCGCCTAGGGAGTAGCCTATAGCAAACAACGGGCTTGCGGGGTAACTCTCTTTAAGGTGAGCTATCCAAGCTTTAGCATCTGCGGTGTCACCACTATGGTAAGCTCTGGCAGTTCTATTGAGCCGCTCGGAACAGCCCCTAAAATGCATCAAAACACAGCTGTATCCATTGCTGTGTAAGTGTTGCATCATGCCTTTAATATATGCTGATTTAGATGACCCAGCTAAACCGTGAAATAGAATCACGATCGGTTGTTTACTGCCCATTACAGGTTTCTTATACCAGTGGCAGTCAACAAAATCGCCATCGGCAAGTTCAAACTGTTGTACCGTAAAATCAATGGCTGGGCACTGGCGTAACAACGTTGGGTACAAGGTTTGTAAGTGTCTATTTTGAAGACCTGTGGCCGCTTTAAATTTTTTCATTTAAATATTCGCTAGTAAGTATTTGTCATATTGTATATCAAGGGGTCGTATATCAAGGGGTCAGGGTTGTTGATTTTTATAATCAAGGGGTCAGTAATCAAGGGGTCAGGGTTGTTGATTTTGAAACCTCGTGAGTGGCCGGTTGTTATTATAAAAACCTTAAGAATGTAATCTTACTATTAGCTTTATCAAGACACAAAAAAACCGAGATTAATCTCGGTTTTTTAATGCTTGTTCGGCGGTTTACTTACACGTTAAAGCGGAAGTGAATAACATCACCGTCTTTAACGATATAGTCTTTGCCTTCTACTTTAAGCATGCCTGCGTCTTTCGCGCCAGCTTCACCGTTAAACTCAATGAATGAATCAAAGCCAACGACTGCAGCTCGAATAAAACCACGTTCGAAATCGGTGTGAATTTTACCCGCCGCTTGTGGTGCAGTTGCGCCAACAGGGATAGTCCAAGCACGCACTTCTTTAACACCAGCAGTAAAGTAGGTTTGAAGTTCAAGCAAGTCGTAACCAGCGCGAATAACACGGTTAAGACCCGGCTCTTCAATGCCCATGTCTTGCATGAACTCAATCGCATCTTCTGCGTCTAATTCTGCAATTTGCGACTCTAGTTCAGCACAAACAGCAACAACAACAGAACCTTCTTTCAGGGCTAATTCACGCACCTGATCAAGTAATGGGTTGTTTTCGAACCCTTCTTCACTAACATTGGCAATGTACATTGTTGGCTTTGACGTTAAGAAGTTTAAGTAGCTAATCGCCGCTAGCTCTTCTTTGCTTAGCTCTAACGAGCGGATCATGTTGCCTTCGTCAAGATGCGCAGTAATTTTTTCTAATACTGCGATTTCTAACTTAGCGTCTTTATCACCACCTTTAGCTTTCTTAGCTTGGCGGTAAATAACTTTCTCAGCGGTGTCCATGTCAGACAATGCTAATTCAGTGTTGATCACTTCAATATCAGCTAATGGATCTACAGTACCATTTACATGAATGATGTTGTCGTCTTCAAAACAACGAACAACGTGACCAATTGCATCTGTTTCACGGATGTTAGCTAGAAACTTGTTGCCTAGACCTTCACCTTTAGATGCGCCAGCTACTAAACCTGCAATGTCGACAAATTCCATTGTCGTTGGCAAGATCCGCTCTGGATTAACAATAGCTGCTAGCTGATCCAAACGAGGATCAGGCATAGGAACCACACCAGTATTAGGCTCGATGGTACAAAACGGAAAGTTAGCCGCTTCGATACCTGCTTTGGTTAAAGCATTAAATAGTGTTGATTTACCAACATTTGGTAAACCGACGATACCACATTTGAAACCCATGGTGATTCCTTAAAATTTGTTGAGTGTGACTACCCTAAAGTGATTAACCTTTATAGGTGTGTAGTCTATTTTTTGCGGCGTTCAGATCTTTACTAAAGATCAGACTGGTTGAACGAACAGCTTCGTCTATTGCACCGTCCATCGTATTTTGTTGATCCGATGGTGCTTTTCCTAACACATAACCTGTGACTTTATCTTTATGTCCTGGGTGGCCAATGCCAACGCGCAGGCGATGAAAGTCTTTATTGTTGCCCAGACAACTAATAATATCTCTAAGGCCATTATGACCACCATGACCGCCGCCTTGTTTGAATTTGGCAATGCCTGGATCTAAGTCGAGTTCATCGTGTACCACCAGAATGCTTTCTGCTGAGATCTGATAAAACTTAGCCATTGCTGCAACGGCTTGGCCGCTACGATTCATAAAGGTTGAGGGTATAAGTACTCTAACATCATTGCCTTCGATAGTAAGTCGAGCAGTATGACCAAAGAATTTACTTTCTGGTTTTAAAGAGGAGTTGTGCCAGTTTACGAGTTGTTCAATATACCAAGCACCCGCATTGTGCCGTGTTTGGGCATATTCGGGGCCTGGATTAGCCAGGCCCACGATTAGCTTAATAGCTTCCAAGAATTTATCTCAGACCTATTCAGCAGCTTCTTCAGAAGCTTCTTCGTCACTTACACTTGCGCCTTTAGGCGTGTGGATAGTAACTACTGCTTGATCGTGATCAGCGCCTTTAGCAAGTTCAACTGAAGTAACGCCTTCAGGAAGAACTAGATCAGAAAGGTGGATAGTGTGATCAACTTCTAGAGCAGCAACATCAACTTCGATGAACTCAGGAAGGTTAGCAGGCAAACAAGCTACTTCAACAGTAGTCATGTTGTGAGAGATAACGCCGCCAGCTTTTAGTGCTGCGTTAGTATCTTCGTTTAGGAAGTGTACTGGCACTAGAGTGTGGATTGCGTGAGTCTCGTCAACACGTAGGAAATCTGCGTGGTTAACTTGTGGCTTGTGGCTGTGACGTTGCATTGCTTTAACGATTACTTTCTCTTCTTTACCGTCAACTTTGATAGTAAGGATTGAAGAGTAAAAAGCTTCTTCTTCTTGAGCTTTAAAGAATTTGTTATGTGCAAACATGATAGAGATAGGTGCAGCTTCGCCACCGTAAATGATAGCAGGCATTTGATTCGCGTGACGTAGGCGGCGGCTCGCACCTTTCCCTAGGTCTGTACGAAGTTCTGCATCAAGAATAATATTAGACATGTTAATGTCTCCAAATAAATGTATTTAAGGTTGAGGATTTTTGCGACCAAAATCCCCGCGTTTCCGAAAAATTCGGAGCGGCATTATAACCAGAGGATAAAAATAGAGCAAGTAAAGCGGGTTAAAATAATTGGGCCCAGACTTAGAATCGTGAACTCAAAACAGATAATTTATGCGTCGGTATTTAAGCGGGATAACTTTCGATAAAGCACTCAGGTTAGCAAGGCGCTAACCTGAGTATCAGCCTTACTAAGACTGTTCGCGCGCGATAGCACGGTAAGCAATATCGGTACGATAAAAAGCTTTATCCCAACGAATTTGCTCAGCAACCTGATAAGCACGTTGCTGTGCTTCAGTGACTGTATTGCCTAGTGCAGTAGCACAAAGCACTCGGCCACCGGCTGTTACCACGTCGCTACCATTAAGCTTAGTACCGGCGTGAAATACTTTAGCGTCGGCAGTCGCACTAGGGATGTTAGTGATAACATCACCCTTGGCATAGTCGCTCGGATAACCACCGGCGGCCAACACAACACCAACCGCAGGTCGGCTATCAAAATCGGCAGTAACCTGATCTAGCTTTTGCGCAAAAGACGCTTCAACTAGTTCAACCAAATCTGACTTTAAGCGCATCATGATTGGTTGAGTTTCAGGATCACCAAAACGACAGTTAAACTCGATAACTTTTGGCGTGCCATCACTCATGATCATTAGACCAGCGTAAAGGAAACCAGTATAAGTATTGCCTTCTGCCGCCATGCCTTCTACGGTTGGGTAAATAACTTCGTTCATGATGCGATCATGAATTTGTGCCGTTACAACCGGCGCAGGAGAATAAGCCCCCATGCCGCCAGTATTTGGACCAGTATCACCATTGCCAACACGTTTATGATCTTGACTCGTTGCCATTGGCAATACGTTTTTACCGTCAACCATCACGATAAATGACGCTTCTTCACCATCAAGAAACTCTTCAATGACTACGCGACTACCAGCATCACCAAAAACATTGCCGGCTAGCATATCTTCAATCGCATCTTCAGCTTCAGCCAAAGTCATTGCAACGATCACACCTTTACCAGCAGCTAGGCCATCGGCCTTGATCACTATTGGCGCACCTTTTTCACGAACATAAGCCAATGCAGGCTCTATTTCGGTGAAATTTTGGTACCAAGCAGTTGGAATGTTGTGACGGTCTAAAAAGTCTTTAGCAAAAGCTTTAGAACCTTCAAGTTGAGCTGCGCCCTGACGTGGACCAAAACAGTTAAGTCCGGCCGCTTCAAACGCGTCAACCACACCAATTACTAACGGCGCTTCAGGGCCGACAATAGTCACTGTTACGTCATTTGCTTTTGCAAAGGCGATTAGGCCCTCGATGTCATTAACATCCAGCGCGATATTTTCAAGCTTAGATTCTAAGGTAGTGCCCGCATTACCCGGAGCAACAAAAACTTTACTAACCTTAGCCGACTGTGCCGCTTTCCATGCCAATGCATGCTCGCGACCACCGCCACCGATAACTAATACATTCATCTGTAATACCTTAATATGTATATACCCGTAATCAATGAAGTTGCACTTCCAATGGTCACGGGTATCGCTAATCTCAGGTTTGGTTTATCACAAAACCTGAGATTAGCTCAACAAAAATCTTAATGGCGGAAGTGACGCATGCCAGTGAAGATCATAGTCATGTTTGCTTCATCTGCAGCAGCGATGATTTCTTCATCACGAATTGAACCGCCCGGCTGAATAACACAAGTAATGCCTGCAGCAGCTGCTGCGTCGATGCCGTCACGGAATGGGAAAAATGCATCAGAAGCCATTACGCTACCCGGTACAACTAATCCTTCGTCTTCGGCTTTAATGCCAGCAACTTTAGCTGAGTAAACTCGGCTCATTTGGCCAGCGCCAACACCAATGGTCATGCCGTCACGGGCATAAACAATCGCGTTCGACTTAACAAATTTAGCGACTTTCCAACAGAACATTAAGTCAGTTAACTCTTGCTCGCTTGGCTGACGCTTAGAAACAATGTTTAGATCTGCTAGGGTAACCTGACCTAAATCTTTGTCTTGCACTAACATGCCGCCGTTAACGCGTTTGTAATCGTAAGCGTGTTCTTTAGCAGTAAACTCGCCACACTCTAACAAACGAACATTTTTCTTAGCCGCTACAATTTTCTGTGCTTCGTCACTAACAGCTGGTGCAATAATCACTTCAACAAATTGACGGTCAACAATCGCTTGGGCCGTCGCTGCGTCTAATTCGCGGTTAAAAGCGATAATGCCACCAAAGGCTGACGTTGGATCCGTTTTAAAAGCACGTTCATAAGCTGACAAAATATCATCGCCAATTGCAACGCCACATGGGTTTGCATGTTTTACGATAACACAAGCTGGCTGATCGAATTCTTTAACACATTCAAGAGCCGAATCAGTGTCTGCGATATTATTAAATGATAACGCTTTACCTTGTAATTGCTTAGCGGTAGAAACTGACGCTTCAGCTGGGTTTTCTTCAACATAAAATGCCGCTTTTTGATGGCTGTTTTCACCGTAGCGTAAATCTTGCTGCTTAATAAATTGGCTATTGAAAGTACGAGCAAACTTAGACCCGTCTTCACTTGGCTCACCGTGCGATGGCACCATGGTACCGAAGTAGTTAGCAATCATGCCATCGTAAGCTGCAGTATGTTCAAAAGCGGCAATCGCTAGATCAAAACGAGTCTGATAAGTTAGTGAACCATCATTTTCACTCATTTCAGCTAAAACGCGGTCATAATCGCTAGCATTAACGATAATAGTCGTATCTTTATGGTTTTTAGCCGTAGAACGCACCATTGTTGGTCCACCGATATCGATATTTTCAATCGCATCTTCAAGTGAACAACCTTCTTTAGCCACTGTGCTGGCAAAAGGGTAAAGGTTAACCACAACCATATCGATTGGGTTGATATTGTTTTGCGCCATTACGTCTTCATCGATACCGCGACGGCCTAAAATGCCACCATGAACTTTCGGGTGCAGTGTTTTAACACGACCATCCATGATTTCTGGGTGTCCGGTGTAATCAGACACTTCAATACAACTAACTCCGTTTGCTTCCAGCAGTTTGGCGGTACCACCCGTTGAAAGAATTTCAATGCCTTGCTCGCTTAGTGAACGTGCGAATTCGACGATACCGTTTTTATCTGAAACGCTTAATAAAGCGCGTTTGATAGGTCTTGATGCTGACATATTATGCAAAAGCCTCATAGTTAAAGAGTAAAAAGTTAAAGATCCTGAGTTAAACCGGATGCAAGCAGCCGTTTCATCTCATTAAGTATTTTTGATTGTGATGTAACTCAAATTTAAGGCCGACATTTTACAAGAAAACGTGATCTAAGTGGCAAATAATTACCATTAATTTAATAATAAATTTATTGGAGGATAATTAACCTAAAAATCAGGCGGCTAGATTATTGCTGCGTTGCATGACTGATAGCACTGCTTCAGCAAATTTTGTACGAATATTTTTTCATATATATAGTGGCGCCTAATCAGCTTGAACATATATACCCGTAATCAATGGCGTTTCTACATTTCCAATAATCACGGTTATCGCTGCTTTGTTAGGGCCACCACTTTTTGGGTAATTAGCATGATTAATAAAACGGCGGCGCCAAACACAAACAAGCCAGAATGTACTTTTATACTAACGATAGGTCCAAGCTTTACCGTCACAATTAATACCGCCACCACCATGACATCTAACATCGCCCAACGGCCGTATTCATGCATTAAGTGGAGGTAACGTTGTGTTTTTAGATTGTTGGATAATTTTATCGAGAGTAACTTAAACAGCACCATAATTTTCATTATTGGCAGTACCACGCTAAACCCAGCAACGGCAATAAACAACAGTATTTGACCATTTCGCCACAACTCGTGTATTGCCGATATAATAGAAAAATCATTACTGATTACCATAAACTTAGTAATTGAGATCATCGGCAAGCATATGCCGAATGCAAAAAAGACACTCGCTAACAATAATAAAAACAGCAACCATCTTGCCTGTCGTTGAGGGATCTCGAGCACTTGATTGTCGTTTGGTAAAATATCACTCATCTTGGCCCCGGTTTTCTTAGCGTCCTGCATACTTAATCTTAGATTAGCTGTCGATAGACCAATAGTAGCATATTCCTAAGCACGGCTTAGTCTTCGCAAAGCTGCCTTCTACGACATATCAACCGTATCTGTTACTTTTGTACAGACCAAAAAAAATCGCAATTAAGCGACTGTCTTTTAGTTCGTTCTTTTTAATAAATGGTGCCCGAAGAGAGGCTTTCCCCTGACCTTTCAAGTCCTAAACAGCTATATTCGCAAAACTGCGTTTTGCCTATCTACTCGCGGCATACTATATTCACTGAAACTAACAATCAATAAAATCTCATTAATTGTTACTTTTGTACAGACCAAAAAAAATCGCAATTAAGCGACTGTCTTTTAGTTCGTTCTTTTAATAAATGGTGCGGGAAGAGAGACTTGAACTCTCACGCTGCCACCTGACCTTTCGAGATCTAAATAACAGTGTTCGCAAAACTTCGTTTCGCCTTGCTACGCGATAATCTATTTCAGATTTACTTTTGTACAGACCAAAAAAAATCGCAATTAAGCGACTGTCTTTTAGTTCGTTCTTTTAATAAATGGTGCGGGAAGAGAGACTTGAACTCTCACGCTGCCACCTGACCTTTCGAGATCTAAATAACAGTGTTCGCAAAACTTCGTTTCGCCTTGCTACGCGATAATCTATTTCAGATTTACTTTTGTACAGACCAAAAAAAATCGCAATTAAGCGACTGTCTTTTAGTTCGTTCTTTTAATAAATGGTGCGGGAAGAGAGACTTGAACTCTCACACCTTGCGATACTAGAACCTAAATCTAGCGCGTCTACCAATTCCGCCACCCCCGCAATTTATTACTCATTCATCATACTGCTAATATAAATATTAAGCAACATGGTGGCTACGACGGGATTCGAACCTGTGACCCCATCATTATGAGTGATGTGCTCTAACCAGCTGAGCTACGTAGCCAATTGAGCTGTACTACTTTTAACAATTAAACTTAATGGTGCGGGAAGAGAGACTTGAACTCTCACACCTTGCGATACTAGAACCTAAATCTAGCGCGTCTACCAATTCCGCCACCCCCGCATAACAAAGTTTTACTGCTTAACATTATAAAAAGGGTGAATTTCTTATAACATCACTCGCTTTTAACGAGAAGAATAGTTGGCTGGGATACAAGGATTTGAACCTTGGAATGACGGGATCAAAACCCGCTGCCTTACCGCTTGGCTATATCCCAACTAAACTTATTCATTTCTAATACGTTGAGATAACATAAAAGAAATATGGTGGCTACGACGGGATTCGAACCTGTGACCCCATCATTATGAGTGATGTGCTCTAACCAGCTGAGCTACGTAGCCATCACTAAACGTTTTACAGCCGTTCACGCTGTCGCCATTCTAATGTTAACCTAAGTTAACTCCACTTTAAAAAAGTGGCTGGGATACAAGGATTTGAACCTTGGAATGACGGGATCAAAACCCGCTGCCTTACCGCTTGGCTATATCCCAACTAAAATGTTTATCTACTCATTCAAAGTAAACCTTGAAAGAATAAATGGTGCGGGAAGAGA
>Ga0209291_1001488_pt1 | contig 20714 bp, 13 predicted proteins | sample GOMGulsemesocosm_FD_184633 | JGI IMG/M metagenome (GOLD analysis project Ga0209291, IMG submission 184633) | Methane-oxidizing microbial communities from mesocosms in the Gulf of Mexico - GOM9B Gulf of Mexico (SPAdes) (version 2) | ecosystem: Environmental > Aquatic > Marine > Cold seeps...
TCCAATATCCAGCCATAACTTGAGGCCCTCGAACTTGCAGTTCGCCAACTTCATCGACTCCCAGTGGCTGCTTATCATCATTCACGACACGCATTTCTGTTGATGGTAATGGGACGCCAATACCCGCGGTATATTCTTGCTGAGTGTGTATACCACTACAAACAACAGGTGAACATTCTGTTAGACCATAACCTTCGATGATTGGCATCCCTGTGACTTTTTGCCATTCTTTTGCAACATCTTCTTGGGTTGACATACCACCTGCGATGGTAAAGCGACAGCTGCTGAAATCTAATGCGCGGAATTTTTCATTCTTTAACATCGCGTTGAAAAGAGTATTCAAGCCGAAAAAGGTAGTAAAAGGATAGTTTTTTAGTTCTTTGATAAAACCGTCCATATCTCGAGGATTAGTAATTAATAAATTACGCCCCCCGATCATCATTATAAACATCAAGCTTACTGAGTTAGCAAAGATATGATAAAGCGGTAAGGGAGTAACTACGTGATCATTAGACAAAAGTGTACGCGGGGAGAATTGACCAAAAACTTGCAATACGTTAGCGACAATATTGCGATGGGTTAACATTGCACCTTTTGCTACGCCTGTTGTACCGCCCGTATATTGTAGATATGCAATATCTTCAGGTTTACATGCGGGGCGGTGATAAGAACGTTTACGTCCAGTGGCTATGACTCTACGCATTGAAATTGCATTGGAAATGTGAAAGTCGGGGATCATTTTTTTAACGTACTTAATCGCGAAGTTAACCAAGGTACGTTTCGGTTGTGGTAGTTGATCGCCTATACTGGTCATGATCACATGCTTGATACTCGTTTGCGGTAATACCTTTTCCAGATTAGCGCCAAAATTGGTAATAGCAACAATCATTTTTGTGCCTGAATCCGCCAATTGATGCTGTAATTCTCGTTGAGTATAAAGGGGGTTAACGTTAACCGCAATTAGTCCGGCTCGAAGAATACCAAAAAGTGCAATTGGGTACTGCAGTAGGTTTGGCATCATTATTGCGCATCGGTCACCAGGCTGCATCTTAAGATCATGTTGTAGGTAGGAAGCAAAAGCTCGACTTTGTTCTTCAAGTTGACGAAAAGTCAGTGTTGCACCCATGTTCAAAAAGGCGATTGAATCTGCATGTTTTTTACAGCTCTGCTCTACGATATCTAAAATACTGTCATATTGTGATGCATCGATGAATTCTGGTACATCGCTAGGGTAGCTGTTTAGCCAAGCTTTTTCCATATTGTCATTCTCTGTAGGTCGAGGTGCAGTAGAGTTACTGCTCTAAAATGATAGGTGTTGGCAGATCATAACTCTGTTAGATGGATATGCAAATTATTATCTATCAATTAAAGCATAAATTAGTGAAAAAAAGCGTTGAATTATTACTTTGCATACACAGTACTTTAGCAGGTAGGAAAGACACTCTCGGATGAAGGCCCTGTTGATGTTAATCAACAGGGCCTTATGGTTTATATAGCCGTTTCTTTATCGATTTTCATTTTGACGAAAGAATAACAATGAAGCTAGCGTTAAGAGGAACCATAACGACAATGCACCACCTGAAGATTCATCATCAAGAGTCAACGTTGTATTCGTGATCTTCAGATTAAGAGCTTGTCTTACAACTGTGTGACCGTCGCTGACTGCTAGTTCTATAACAGTATTGGTATCATGACTTACTTCGGGCAATGATAGCTTTATTTTACCTGCGGCTATGTTAGTTAACTGAATATCGATGCTGTCAGGTAAAATCCATTGGTAAATAAGTAAATCATTATCAATGTCACTACTACTTGATGCATCAATGATAATATTCGTTAGTTCTGATGCAGTACTCGGTGCTGATACAATCACGTTTGGTGCGTTATTTTCTATTTCAGGATAAACAGCCGCAGTGATAGATACGCTATTATTCGTGGCTTTATCTATATCATAATGACCACCGTCTTCGATCTGGATTAATATACATTCATCTCCTTGATTTAAGCCATAAACATAGCTTTCATGCATTATCTCGGGGCAATTTCCGTTGAGGTTGAATGGCGCAGAAGATACATTGTCATGCGGGCCTGCGCTGAGTATTGACCAGCCAGATAATTTAGTATGTAAATACAAGAATGAATTTGCAGGTAATGGTTCTGTCGGGACCACAATAAACGTCGATTCACCACTCGGTTTTTTACTTATTCGCACATTGATTAACGCACTTGCTAATAGTTGCTCATCAACATGAATTGAATTGGTATTTACCGGAATATCCTTGAAATGAATATTTGCAAACTCAGCATCGGCACCTTTACTTTGTAAGTTAATATCGCCAAGTGATAATTTACTTGAAGCCTTAACAAATAAGGGCAGCTTATTGCTACTTAAGGGTAATTGAGTTGTATTGTTATTACTATCGAGGTAGTCAACAATACCATCACCATCGGTGTCAGCATAACCTTCATCTTGATCGTTAATACCATCCTTGTCAGTGTCTTCTAGCCCTAACGCTGGTAGTGTATTTGTGACCAAAATTTGGACTGTTAACTGATTATATAACAGTGCCGCAGTATTCGTTTCTGACACGGTTATATCGATAGAATAAGTACCCGTTGGGATCGTCGCTGGGTTAAATTCGATACGGTTCCCATTCTGCTGTGTGAGTGCCGCTTCGAATTCACTCGGAAGGTCGAATGAAACTGTATGCTGGTCAGCTAAATTGATATCATTGACCGATACATCAAGATAAGCTAAACCAAGACTTTTTTGTACTAAAGTCACAGCCTGTTGCGATTGCTTAATATTAACACTCAGGTTTGGTGCTTGATTATCGCTAATTAGTGATATTTGACTGGTGCCACTGGCGATGTGTGCATTTACCGCACTGTCTAGACCGACAGTGATACTGTCACCGGAGTGGTTCGCTGGGATATTGAATATTAACTCACCAGACATACCATGGTTAATGCTTAACTGCGATTGTATCGGTGTTATTAATCCAGCTACTGTGTAATCAATTTGCACAGGATATTGCGCAGCCTCACCATTGAGGTAAACGGGCACGATGACTTGATTACCAATTGCAGTTTGGATTTGAGCCGGTATTTCAACCTGTGGATTGATGGCAACAGTAACTTGTGCCATCGTCGTATTATTTGACTGATCTACAGCCTGAACGTTAACAAGGTGTAATCCCGATTTTAATAGAGAAGGTGTTGTTATTTGTGCATTAATATCACCATCTACAAGATCACTTGCTTGTACGTGTAACAGTTGAGTTAGATCTGTAAATATACCCTGGCTAGAGACCTGATAGAGTGGAGTTGAATCAAATTCTGGTGCAGTAGTATCTCTAATTCGTAATATTTGTGTTGCTGTTGCAGTGTTGCCTGAGTGATCCGTTGCAGTCCAGATAATGTTATGATCACCAATCGCTAGGTTCGCCGTTATATTGTGGTTCACTTGAACAGGTAATCTGCCATTATCACTGACTGTGTTAGGCGGTAAGGTGAGGGAACTAACGTTCGTTAATATCGCTTCTGCTTCAATCTGAATATCAGCAATAGCGTTAAATGTTGGCGCTTGCATCTCACCTACGTTGCTATCGCGAGGTGCGCTATCTTCGCTGTCTGGCACTCCGTCAGCATCTGTATCACTATTGTTGATGTCAGAATCTATCTGGTATTCTACTAAATTGGTAAGACCATCCTGATCAGGGTCAAGTGACGCATCGGTTGGGTCGTTTGGATCCAGACTATTGTCTAATTCCCATTGGTCAGGCATGCCATCATTGTCACTATCTTGAATAGTTGAATTAAAACTGACGTTGTCGATCCAAGCGCGGTCTTTACCGGTAGATGCACTGCTATCTTTATGGTAAACCCATTTAATGGTGTGATTACCAGCTGAAATATTGACCGTGTGTGTTGACCAGTCTTGAGCACCTGAAATATTGGTTATAACTTGATCATCAAGGTAAATGGTTAAAAAATCATAGTTGGATTCTGACTCAACTTTATAATCATAAGTTAAAGTCCCCTCATTAAAATTTCCATTCCAAGTGATAGTTGAATTCTGATTATGCTCTATATTTTGAGACATTAATGAATAGTTGCTATTTTTTGCTTCATCATTACTGACCTCCCAACTTGCGTTGGCATTTGCATCGCTAACCCAGCCTTGTGGTAACTGCAGGTCTTCGAAATCGTATGAAACGTTTCGAATCGATGGCGGGTGCTGACTTGCATCGCTTGGATCAGTTCCTGCTTGAAATTCTGACAGGTTAGAAAAACCATCATTATCTAAGTCATCAAATGCATCAAGATTGTTAAGTGGGTCTAAGCCATACGATATTTCCCAGCCATCAGGCATTTGATCACTATCACTATCTGCGTTGTTAGCTAAAGTCCCGAGCTGAAATTCGGCCAAATTATTTAAACCATCGCTGTCTAAATCGGTATTCGCATCAGTTGGATCATTTGGATTAAGGCTATTACTGATTTCCCATGAATCTGTCATACCATCATTATCACTATCTCGACCCGTCGAGTAGAATGCGACATTATCTAGCCAAGCGCGATCTGCGCCTTGCGAGACACTTTCGTCCTTATTATAACGGAAACTAAGCGTATGCAGACCTGAAGACAACGCGTAGTTGAAATTTTTCCACTCTTCGTCTCCAGATGCTTGGAGTACTTGTTGCTCATCGATATATAGTTCAAAGAAGTCATAGTCGAGTTCGCTATCTATTTTATAGTCAAACGAAAATGTACCTTCACTAAATAAAGCACTCCAGAGCAGCTCTGCAGTTTGGGTATCAGCAATGGTTTTATTCGCGAGTGAATACGCGCCTGTTGACGGGACCTCGCTGACTAATCCCCAGTTGTTATCTACATTAATTAATTGACTTGGTATCGTTGCATCTTCAAAATCGAAGAGAGCGTTTGTGACAATTTCAGGCGTAGAGTTTGAATCGAAAGGGTCTGTACCTAATAAGTACTCGTCAATATTCGTTACGCCATCAGAATCTGAATCGAGTTGTGCATCGTTAGGATCTAATGGGTCGAGTCCAACGCTAATTTCCCATTGGTCGGGAAGTTCGTCATTGTCTGTATCTGTATTATTCGGATCTGTACCATAAATTGATATTTCTTCATAATCAGTTAAGCCATCGCCATCAGAGTCGGCTATGGTGGGATTAGTATCTGCAAGGTATTCATCTAAGTTTGATAAACCATCTTGGTCTAGATCCTGTGCTGCATCAGCTGGCGTCGTATAATCTAAACCATAGGATTGTTCCCAATAATCAGACATGCCATCATTATCTTCATCACGAAAAGGAAGATTGTCACATGTAACGCCAACCTGTGTAAAAGCATCGATAACGGCAAAAGTGTCATACCCATTATCAGCGCTGGCGTTGATTACGCCACATGCGCCATCGACAAAATCTGTTGATTGAGTCCAATAAAATCGGTTAGCATCAAGCATAATTGAGAATGCTTTTTTGATGTTCCATCCTGGTGTGTTTGAAAGAATATAAAAGGCACGATTAAATACGCCACTACTATGGTGTACATCGATACCGTTATAATAGTCATCTGCATGGCCAATTGATATACCATCAAGAGTTGGGTCTTCAAAAAAGCGGAACGCGCCCCCATCTTTGGTAATATCTGCACCCATTAACCAATCATTACTGCCACGTACAAATAACTCTGCAGTTTCACCTGCCATGTCAGAAAACGATTCGTTGATACCGCCAGACTGGCCATTATAAATTAAGTCTGAATTTTGGTCTGTGAAGCCATGGCTGACTTCATGTGCGACAATATCAAGAGAAACCAAAGGATAAATACTACTATCACCATCACCAAAGGTCATGCTCGAACCATCCCAAAAGGCATTAGCATAGTTATTATCGTAATGCACTTTCATGACTAATTGGAATGTTAAAGGTGCTAGGCCATACCAGTCTTTGTACATATCAAAGACTGCATTACCAAATCCGTGAGCATCGTTAAGCGGAGAGTATGCGCCATTTATTTCTTTATATTCATTACGTGAACAAGTAAAAGCAAAGGTGTCGTTGTTAGTTGAACCGTGTTGTAAATCAATGGTTCGGACGTTTTCATTTTCGAGTAAACAATTGGTACCATCTTGTGTGATATCTAGTGCTGTGTAATCAGTACCGTATTCATATCGACCCACTTTCGCGTTACCGCCTGGCCCCGTTGCAGCTGCGTGTTGTAGGTTATTCCATGAATCGATAATAAATTTGGTATCGGCATCCACTAATAAGATAGGTTGTGCGATGTTACCTTGGTCATCTTCAAGCTTAAATGAGACATACCAAACCAGTATTGCTGTGTTCTGTTCATTTAAGTGAATGTAATTTTTAATTTCAATGTTGGATACTTGGGTGTTTTCACTTAAACCAAATTTTGTTTTTGCTTTAACGATAAGCGTTGTTTGTAACTCTTCACTTGGTTTAGTGTTTGCTAATGCAGAGGCCGAAAGCTTAACATCTAATTCAATGTTCTTTAATTGTTTGCCATTTAAGGCATAAATTTGACTCTTAGCATCACGATGAACGGCTATTTGATGACCCCAAACAGGAATACCTAAGTAATTTTGTTGATACTTATTGTGAGTTCTCTCTGCATTTTTTGTTTTGCTTTGGCCTGTAAACGTTTGAGAGGAAATTTTTGGTAATAGCTGAAAGCTGTTGGGACTGCTTTGAGTGCCACTGAGCGAAAGTTGACTCGCTAAATTAAGGTGACTTTCGATACTTTCTGCATCTTTTAAATTGAGCCGATGTGACTCAGCTGCTTGGGCAATAAAGCTCGCTGATGACAAGCAAAGCAGTAAGTGTATTTTGGTGATATGCTGCATTTATTTAATATCCTTATTTATTCGGGACTCTGCCATGACATGTGCTCGAATATAATGCTGCGTACTTTAAACGTCCATATTACTTAAGGTACTGATTGGAATTGATAATTTAAGGGTGATGGCCCTGTTCAATCTTATATTTTGGATTGATTTTATTACTTAGTCCATACTCGTACTACTGAATCTCATTCGCGATATTAGATTATATTGGTCACTTATTTTTCGTTGTGAGCATTTAATAGTTGATATTATCGTTAATTAATATTTATTGATGTACTAAATCTTTTATTTGATGACAAAGTAGTATTTTTTAAAATTTAGATGTAAGGCACATATAAGAGATAAATGAGACATTAGTATGAGAATTAACTTAGATGACATCATTTATTAATAAGTAACAGGGGTTAATCAGCAATGGTCTGAGGATATAGAACACTTGATGAATATGAACCGAGCATGATGGTCGGTAGTTAAATCATAGGGCTATTTAATATGTCGAACTTTGTGATAACAGCTGTCAATGGTTGTAGACCGTTTACCTTGCCGTTTTAACTTGATAAAGTTTTGTTTATTTGACTGTTTTCACCAAGGAGTAAGGTATGTTTACTGAGTACGACAATAATAATCTTTTCGCAAAGATTTTAAAGAACGAAATTCCCTGTATAAAGGTCTATGAAGACGAATATACGTTGGCTTTTCTGGATATTATGCCGCAAATGGAAGGGCATACCTTGGTTATACCGAAGGAGTCAGCTGTGACCATATATGACCTTACTGATGAAGCTGCTTTGGCATGCATGCGTACAGTTAAATTAATTGCTTCTGCTGTTGAAAAAGCAGTTGGATTCGCTGGCTCTACAGTATTTCAACATAATGGTGAAAAGGCTGGCCAAACTGTTCCTCACTTTCATTTTCATGTTTTGCCTGGTTCAATATTTGATGCCAGTGCTATAAAAGGGCATGCAGTTGAACTTGCAAATCCTGATGATCTAAACGTTATGGCAGACAAAATAATTGCGTGCATTGAAGCTGCTCAATCCTAGCCTATAAGAATAGGTGTCGTTGCGTCGACACCTATTTGGTAAGCGACAGTAAGCTTGTGCCGGTTACTCTTCGTTCTTGCCTTGCTAAAAATCGCCGCAAATACAGACTGCATCAAGAAAAAACCAAGTTTTCTCCAGTTAAACGGTTATAGACCGTAATGAGCGTTATAATCACACCTTAACTTTCAGTTTAAATATCAGTTTAATTTAGGCCACAACATGAGCTTAACAGCTGAGAGTTTCTTACTTTAAGAGTGATTAATCGCGGGTTAAATATAGGGCAGGTAGAAAAGTTGAAGATTGAAGAGAACTACTGGAATATTTGTACTGAATGTAAAGGCCGCGGGAAAGTAAGTAAGCGGCTCCGTAAGAAAGTAAGACTTCGCTACCAGCGAGAACTAGCGCTATTTGAAAAAAACAACTGCGAAGGGGCTGCTCCGCTTCGTCCTAAGCCTCATCTTGATGCCTGCTCGAATTGTAAAGGTTCAGGTCTGATTCGTTCCACTATCCAAACCTTCGTTGATGGACCAGATACAGAAAACTACCCACACCTTGCCATTATTGGCGGGGGTATAGGTGGGGTGGCCCTTGCTGTAGCTTGCCTGCACCGTGGCATTCCTTTTACGCTTTATGAGCGCGATAGCGGCTTCGACGCACGGTCTCAAGGTTATGGGCTTACCCTGCAGCAAGCGAGTAGAGCGATCGAGGGGCTGGGCATTTTCTCGTTAGAGGAAGGCATAATTTCAACCCGACATGTGGTTCATACGACCGAAGGAAAAGTGCTGGGTGAATGGGGTATCCGCAAGTGGGTTCCGTCAGACGAGAGAAAACTACCCAAGCGTACCAATGTCCATATCGCGAGGCAGTCGTTACGTTTAGCCTTGCTTGAGCAGCTAGGTGGGCATGATGCAGTGCAGTGGGGACATCAGTTAGTTGATTTTAAACAATCTGACAGTGATGGTGTTGATTTAAGCTTTCAGGTTGATGGTGAGATAAAGCACGCCAATGCAGATCTTATCGTTGGTGCAGACGGTATTCGTAGTTCGGTTCGTAAATTGTTGATAGGTGATGACGCTTCGCCATTAAATTATTTAGGCTGTATCGCGATTTTGGGTATTTGTCCTCTGTCTGCTATCGGGAGTGCTATTGAAGGTAATAATGAAGGCGAAGATTTCGACCGTACTTTACTGGACTCGGCCACGGTATTCCAAACTGCGAATGGGCATGAGCGGATCTACATCATGCCTTATGACGCGGACTCGGTAATGTGGCAGCTTAGCTTTCCAATGTCTGAAGAAGCGGCCAAAATATTGAGTGCGCTAGGCCCTAAGGCATTGAAGGAAGACGCGATTCGTCGATGTCAGTGGCACGCGCCTATTCCGCAGATTTTAACGGCGACGCCGGAGGCGCTAGTTTCAGGTTACCCTGTGTATGACCGAACGCTACTCGAGTCTGAATTATTGGTAAAAGGGGCTAACGTGACGTTAATCGGCGATGCCGCTCATCCTATGAGTCCGTTCAAAGGACAAGGTGCGAATCAAGCGCTGCTGGATGCGTTGGCACTGGCTAGAGTAATTACAAAAGAATGTAGACCCTTGTCTAAATGGCGCGAAGCTGGTGTAAGGGAAAGTGTGCTAACTGAGTTTGAAGCCGAAATGTTGGAACGTAGTGCGAAGAAGGTGAAAGGTTCAGCAGAGGCTGCTGAGTTTCTGCATACCGATATCGTGCTGCATGAGGGCGATGAACCGAGAGGGCGTTGTCTAGACAGAAAAGTGGAAAATGAAGAGGAACACAAATAAGGTAACATAACATGACGCTTGTTGTGGCTTAATGATCTTGTATACTGAAGTAGGTGTCTTGTAATAGACACCTACCTTTTAGTGCTTGTATCTAAAGGTATGACTATCATCCAGAATTTCTATTCTGACAGGAACGACCCCTTGATTTGTACTGCCTATTTTTTCAAATGCTTTTTGAGAAAGGTCTATTACTCTGCCTCGAACAAACGGTCCTCTATCATTAATTTTGACATCGACAGATTTACTGTTAGCCGTATTAATAACCCTAACGACTGTACCAAAAGGTAGGGTTTTATGCGCGGCAGTATATGCTCTCATATTGTATTTTTCGCCACTGGCAGTCAGCTTGCCGTGGAATCTTTTACCATACCAAGACGCTTGACCGACAAGATCGTGAGATCGTGAGTAGGCTATTGTTTTAGGTGACGCGGATGTAGATGTAGAAGTAGATGTACAAGCTGTCAGTATGGAAAGGACTAGCATTGTAAATATAAAGCTTAACTTTTTCATGTTATTTTAATATCACTTTTTAAGTAATGTTTCATATTTTGCCCATATCTTAATAATTCATCGCGGTGTGAGACATCAACATTTTAGTTTTGTTCCAAAATCCCCGCCAGTTTGCTATGCAGTTGAGCTTGGCTTTATATTATTAAGGAAATGTTATGATCTATTCAACAACAGAGTCAATTCCAGGCCAGGAAATAGAAGAAATAGTAGGTGTAGTGACAGGTAACGTCGTTCAAGCAAAGCATATAGGACGTGACATCATGGCTAGTTTAAAAAGTATTGTCGGTGGTGAAATTCGAGGTTATACAGAAATGTTAACGGAGGCTAGGGATATAGCAGTTCAACGTCTCATTGCAAATGCGCATGAAAAAGGGGCTGATGCTGTTGTAGGCATTCGTTTTACTACAAGCGCAATTATGGATGGCTCATCTGAAATTATGGTCTTTGGAACGGCTGTTAAATTAAAAAAATAATAAGTACTTAAAAATACAAAAACAGTTGCCTCTGTCCGTTAATTACAATTTTAGCCCATTTTATTTGATCGCTAGTGACCTAGGTGAAAAGACGGAGTAAATCAAGACGTCGTATGCTTACAAATGTTAACATACGCCGTAAATTTGCAGGCATTGTCATCTTCTAGTGACGTTAGGTAGAGAACTATAATGGTTTCGGAATACGAGAAAATAAAATTATTGTTAAAAAACAAGAGTAAGAACAATAATAAAGAGGACCTTGCACGCCTGCGCAAAGAGATCCCGACGTTTGAATGTACGCCGGGTTGCCACGATTGCTGCGGGCCGGTAACGACGTCTGCAGAAGAAATGTCGCGCCTGCCATATAAAACGGATGCCGAGCATGAAGCTGCATTAAATGAATATAACTGTGTACATTTAGGCCCTAAAGGTTGCACTGTCTACGAGGAGCGGCCGTTGATCTGCCGACTGTTTGGTACAACACCGAAAATGCCTTGTCCTAATGATCGCAGACCAGATGAAATGATTGACGTTAAAGTCGAGGGACAGATCCATCACTACATCAGAAATACACGACAAGTGTTGGTGTAACTAAAAAATTAATCAATTAAAGCGTAACGGAGATAAAATGGAATTTATTCTGAATAAGTAACAACATTAAACTCGGTTCAATCCTTAGAGCTTGTCTGGTATTAACCAAAGCATAGGCCGAGTTGTGATAATAAAATAGAGGTAATGGGTGTTAAAGGTAACGGGTATTAAAGAGAGTAATAGAAGTCAATTGAATAGCGAATATGACGAGCAAGGTTACTTTGTAATAAGAAATTATTTTAGTGCGGCTGAGATTTCAGCATTGAGAGAGGTCGTATTGAAATTCCATGAATCGTGGAAAGAAGACAATATACAGTTTTATCGAGATGAAGCGTTCAATTCTTCTGTCATTACTGGTATTGACTACTTAGAATGCGACGACCGACTGAAGCTTTTCAATTTTATCAGTTCAAAAAAAATGATGGATGTTGTTGAATCGGTTATACCTGCGAATCCTGCGTTTATGAATACCCAATTATTTTTCAACCCAGTTAACCCTAAACAAAAAGACTTTTGGCATCGCGATTGTCAATACGATCACGAGGTCGAACAGCAAAAAATAGCCGTGCAAGAGACGCAAGTGGTACATCTTCGTGTGCCTTTGTTTGATGAGCTTGGCATGGAACTTATCCCGGGCACGCATAAGCGCTGGGATAATGAAGAAGAATTTAATGTGCGACAAGAAATAAAAGGCAAAGTGAGCAGTGATAGTATCTCTGGCGGAAAGGTTATTAACTTAGCTGCTGGCGACTTACTGGTGTTTTCAGCTGATATGATCCACCGCGGTCTATACGGCATGGACCGATTAGCGCTGGATATCTTAGTCTTCGATCCTGATGGGGACTTTGCCGACTATGTTGATGATGAATGTTTACCGAGTATTGAAATGTTGGATAAGATTGATGACCCGAGATTATTCATGAGCACGCTCGATTTAAAAGCACAGTGTGCTTAATACGAACTTAATATCAATAGACGATTATTTCAAAGGAATGTTATGTTTATCCCGACTTTGTTTAGAAGACAGATGAAAGTCACTTTAGGCGCACTCTTGTATGGCAGTATGATGGTGAGTAATGCCAATGCATGGTCTGAACACAGCCTTATTACTTATCCAATATTGAACACGATGCCAGAAGTGGCAGCGCAAGCGCCGATTAAGGTCGAAACCTTAGCAGAGTTTGTGACAGCAGAAGCGCAAGGGTTAGAAACGTTATTAGCAACCAATGAAGACTGGCTACGCCAAAACTTCCCGTATTATAAACCGCGTCCAGATGCCTTAGCATTTGATGCCGCTGGCCAAGATTTACAAGCAAGTTTCATTCATGCTATACGTATCAACCCTAATGCACGTGTTAACCCGTATATTCAGCTATTACCAGGGCAGGATAAACAAGGCCGTCGTCGAATGGATTCGTCAGAGGTTAGCGTATTTAAAAGCCTAGACCATTACAACACCATGACCTTTGTTGAAGTGAAAAGTGGTGAAATGGTAACGCCAATTGAGGTGTTAGTATCGGCTAATGATGACCCTGATAACGGTTTAGATATTGGTTTGTTTGAAGACAGTAATACCGATGCGGGTAAACGGTATGGTTTTGGTAAACAAGCCTTTGGTAATCCAGCATTAGAATACAGCTCGCAAGCACCTTTCCATATGGGCTTCTATCATGAATCAAGTGTGCTCTTCACGCTCGCGCCTTTCTTACGTGATACTTTCCCTGACTATCGTGTGCATATGTACAAAGCGTTATCTGAATATGCCTTTCGTACTGGTCATGATTATTGGGGCTGGCGATTTATGGGGTGGGGCATGCATTACATTGGAGATATTGCGCAGTCATATCATTCAACTTTACAACCGGGTGTGAGTACGGCATCGAGTATCTGGACAAATGCCAAAGATATGATGGGCTTCCCACAAGCGAAAATAGATGCGATTCAACTGCTCTCTAATCGTCATTTGGTATTCGAAAAATTTCAAGAAATAATCACTAAGCAGGCTTATGAAAACAATGATTTTAGTAGTGTTTTATTTAAAGCTTTAGAACAAGATACACCTGTTATTGAATACACGAATACGACATTTGTAGAGGTATACGCTAAAAAATCATATGAAAAATCACCGAAATTGGCTGATTACCTTGAACGCTGGGTACCAGAACAGCTAGTAAGTGACCCAAGCTTCGAAGTCGATGGTAGTAAAGAAGTCAACATGATTGTTGATATGATCCGAGAGCAGCATGGCGAGGAGGGCATTGCTAAAATGACCAACTTACTTGCTGAGTTTATGTTAGATCATAATGCCAATACCCGCAGTTATGTACGTTCAATTTTACGTCATAAACCTTAATGTAATTGGGTAGTAAGTCATCATTTTAGCCTCGTAATGGCTTACTGCTTTATTGAATATTGATTTTTGTATACACTGCCTTAATTAAACATCAATGACGATGTTTATTCTTGTTATAACGTAGTCACACGGATCGGACATTACTAGGTAATTCTCAATTGCTCCAAGATCGCGCTAGCCAAATGGCACTCTTCCATACCCTGGTACAAACCGGTAGCTTTACTGCAGCAGCGCATACGTTAAGTGTGTCGGTATCTCATGTCAGTAAGCAGCTCAAGTGTTTAGAAGCTGATCTAAACGTCAAACTTGTTCAGCGTTCAACGCGCAGTTTCACTTTAACTGATGCGGGCCAACAGTTTGCCCGTTATTGTGCTGACGTGGTAAGCAGTGTACAAGACGCTGATATCATGATGGCTAATCTGCAAGATGAAGTGACGGGTATTCTGCGTTTAGGTGTTTCGCAGTCATTTGGTACAATTCATATTATCCCGGCAATTGAACAATTTCGTAAACTGCACCCCGACTTGCATGTTGAGGTGTGTCTGTTCGATTATAAAACCAATATGATTGATGACGGTTTAGATCTGTGGTTGACCAACATTGAAGATATACCCGAAGGTTATGTGGCTCAGCATTTGGCTGATACCCGCTTTGTGGTTGCTGCGTCCCCCGATTATTTGATGCATCACTCAGCGCCATTACATCCGCAAGACCTTGAGAGCCATAACTGCCTGATTTATCAAAGCCGTGAGCGTAGCTATGGCTTATGGTCATTTAAGCAAGGCGATGACACGTTATACATCAATGTTAATGGTGATTATCGTGTTGATTTAGCTGAGGCGATCCGCGATGCCGCGATATCAGGGTGGGGAATTGCCTATTTAGCAACGTATTTACTAACGGATGAGTTTAGAACCGGTAAGCTGATACAACTATTACCAGGGTGGCAGGCGAGTCAAAGCATGCAGTTCTATGCTGTATACCCAAGCCGTAAGCATTTACCGAAGAAAATTAGCGCGGCGATCACCTTTTTCAAAGAATATATTGGTCAGCCTTCATACTGGGATCGGCAATTAAAGTCACAGATTAAAATCTAACCTCCAAGAACTTATCTTCTCATGGATAAATATCTTTTCCATATGGAAATAATAACTCAAATATAATTATTGAATTGTTATAAAACAATAAGCTAGCTATCACAACAAGACGTTTGAATTTAATTGTAACAAGCAGGTAACTTACTGGGCTTGCTGTAAAAATGATGCGGACTACAATACGCATCTTTATAATTTTAATCATTAAACAGGTTTGTTCCATGATATCTATTTTAGGCATAATAGTGATTCTATTAACTGCGTTTCTTTTTTCAAAAGATCGTCGTAATATCCCACTCAGAACTGTCTCGCTAGCGTTTACATTACAGATCACGTTTGCTTTTATCGTATTATATTTTCCAGCAGGCAAAGATGCGTTAAATGGCTTTAGTATTGGCGTATCAAAAGTGATTAATTATGGCCAAGAAGGTATTAATTTTATATTTGGTGGACTGACATCTGGTGGTTTTGTATTTGCGATTAATGTATTAGGTATCGTTGTGTTCTTCTCTGCGTTAATTTCAGCGCTGTATCATATTGGTTTAATGCCGAAGGTGATTAATATTGTTGGTGGTGGCTTACAGAAATTGTTAGGCACTGGCCGCGCGGAATCGTTAGCGGCAACGGCAAACATTTTTGTTGGTATGGTTGAAGCGCCTTTAGTTGTTAAACCGTATTTAAAAGGCATGAGTGATTCACAGTTTTTTGCTGTGATGACCTGTGGTCTTGCGTCAGTTGCTGGTGGCACCTTAGTGGGTTATGCCATGATTGGTGTTGAAATCAAATTTTTAGTTGCTGCGTCATTCATGTCTGCGCCAGCTGGGTTATTAATGGCTAAATTATTGTTCCCACCATCAAAAGATGAACTGGGTGCAGATGAAATCACTAAAGTGGAATTACCTCGTGCGACAAACGTTGTTGAAGCGCTTGCTGACGGCGCTATGGCTGGTTTAAGTATTGCGACTGCGATTGGTGCGACGCTACTTGCATTTGTTGGTGTTATTGCATTACTTAATGGTATGCTGGCAGGGATAGGCAGTTGGTTTGATATGACTATAAGCTTTGAAATTATCTTAGGTTATTTATTTGCACCTGTTGCTTGGTTAATTGGTGTGCCATGGAATGAAGCGATTATTGCTGGTTCGTTAATTGGTAATAAGATCGTGGTTAATGAGTTTGTTGCTTTTATTCAGCTGATGGAAGTAAAAGATCAGTTAAGTGAACATTCACAAGCAATTATTACCTTTGCACTGTGTGGTTTCGCCAATATTGGCACTATGGCCGTTTTGATTGGTGGTTTAGGCAGTATGCTCCCTGAACGTCGTCAATTCATTGCCCGTTATGGTTTCCGCGCTATTTTCGCGGGTGTGCTGGCTAACTTGATGAGTGCCGCAATTGCTGGTGTGATGTTAAGTTTATAATTAACTTGAATTACAGATGTAAAAAAGGCTAACGAGTGATAACTTGTTAGCCTTTTTTGATCGTTAGACTTTATGCTCGTCAACGGAATATTTTAATTAAGAGTCACTTCAACTGTTTGTGCTACTTCTTTGGCTTTATCAATCGCATCGATGCTATTAATACCACGAGCCAGAGCCACGCCTAAGCGACGTTGGCCTGCGATCTCTGGTTTGCCGAAGAGACGGATTTGACTGCCTGGTACACAAGCCAGTGCCGGTGCTAATTGATGAAAACCAATATTAGTCGAATGACCTTCTGCTAGAATAACGGCAGAGGCTGATGGACCATACTGTTGGATTTGAGTGATCGGTAGCCCTAAAACAGCGCGTACATGCAAAGCAAATTCAGATAAGTCTTGTGAGATTAGTGTCACCATACCTGTGTCGTGCGGGCGCGGTGAAACTTCACTGAAAAATACGTCTTTACCTCGAATGAAGAGTTCGACACCAAATAGACCATAACCGCCTAATTCTTTAACTACCGCTGCAGATATTTCTTGTGCTTTGGCAAGCACATCATCACACATTATTTGTGGTTGCCATGATTCACGGTAATCCCCACCTTGCTGACGGTGGCCAATAGGATCGCAGAAATGGATACCATCTACAGCACTGATCGTAAGCATGGTGATCTCGAAGTCAAATTTAACAAAGCCTTCAATGATGATACGTCCAGCGCCTGCTCGGCCACCTTCTTGTGCATAATGCCAAGCTTGCTCGATGTCATCTTTATCACGAATAATGCTTTGACCTTTACCTGATGAACTCATGACTGGTTTTATCACACATGGAATGCCAATTTCTGCAACCGCGGCTTCATACTCTGTTTTATTATCAGTGAAGATGTAAGGTGAAGTCGGTAAATTAAGGGTTTCTGCGGCAAGAAGACGAATACCTTCACGATCCATTGTTAGCTTGGTTGCGCGAGCCGTCGGGATGATATTGACACCTTCTTGTTCTAATTCAAGCAGGGTATCTGTCGCGATAGCTTCTATTTCTGGAATAACATAATGCGGTTGTTCAAGTTCAATAACACGTCTTAGAGCATCACCATTAAGCATATCAATGGTGTGACTGCGATGAGCGACTTGCATTGCGGGCGCATTGTCATACCGATCAACGGCAATCACTTCTACCCCTAAACGCTGAAATTCAATAGTAACTTCTTTCCCCAGCTCTCCTGAGCCCAATAGTAATACACGTGTTGCACTTTTGCTGTTGGCGGTACCTAACATAACACTTCCCTATTAATTGATTATAAATTTGGTGGTCAAACAAATGATAATTCACTAACTTGTTGTATTTTAAGTACTATAGCTTATTTAGCTAAGTTATTAAGCTGCATGATATAGATGTTTTGTTGGAAATGGAAGTTTTAAGTGATAAGTAGGTTATAACATCTAAAAGTCGATGTTTTATTTCTGAGTTGGAACGTGAACTTAAGATCGCTTGTTAAGCGTAATTAGGCCTTACACCAATGCAGCCTTTAGGCATCTCAAGCTCATCTTGTAAAAACAAGATGCAGTGATGTAATTTAAAATTAACGTCTTTATCATGCAATAAAGACGTTTCATCTTGAAATTGTAGTTCAAATACTAAGTACCAAAAAACCATTTCTTTTTGACTTGATATTCTGTTGTCCACGATATTTAAACGTTGCCAGTCTTGTAATATTTCCCAAATATAATCACATAGAATGACGTAACTCAGTTTATTATTCATGAACTGCTGAGTATGCTGGATTAATAGTTCTGATTTTAATGCGACAAAGTTACCTTCAAGCATAAGTCGGTCTCCAATTGCAAATCACAGGAATATTAATCAGTAGATGCATACAGCCTCGTATCCTAATTAGCTCAAACTAATGTAAGCATAAGTGATGATCTTTGATTTGTATATTTATCATCTTTGACGAAAAACACTGTCCTTTAGGGCGGTGATGTAAGTCATTGTTGCGTAGCAATAAGCACTCTGTGTTGTTATTAATTGGATATAGATGCTTACGTAGCAGGTCTTTGGTCGGTTAATCGCTAATGGAAAATATTTAAAATTTAGCTAAACTTCCGCTATGGTGTTGTTAATTTACAGCAGTAGGGAATGGCTATGATGAGATATAATTCTTTATTAATTACTGCATTATTTATCTGTTTATTTCTTTTTAGTACAGTTCTTAGTTTGGATGTTAAAGCTGCAAAAGATGTTGGGAGTGAACATTCAGATATTTCACTCTACGACCGCCTCGGTGGACTAATGCCGATGACAGTTGTCGTGAGTGATTTTGTAGATCAGGTTATAACCGACGACGAGTTAAATAAAAACTCAGCAATTAACGCTTCACGAACAAGGGTGCCTAAAGCTTATTTAAAGTTTCAAGTTACTACTATGATGTGCCAAGTAACAGAAGGCCCCTGTATTTATAAAGGACGGGAAATGAAAGAGGCGCATAAGGATTTGCATATAACGGAAAAAGAATGGTATCGGATGGTTGTTTTGTTTAAAGAGGTGTTGGCAAAGCACAAAGTACCTGCGATGGAAACTCATGACTTACTTGCTATTGTTGAATCTACGAAAGCCGATATTGTATCTGCAAAATAACATTAGGCTTCACCAGTTGTGATAACACAGCCAATGAAGCCTATTTTCATATAACGCTATTACGTAATAACGTTACTTAACGACAAGCGTCAATGTTGTTTGTGTACTTTCTGATGGGACATTGCTTTGATGGCTTAATAGAAAGACACGGCCAGCGTCAACTTTACTGACATCTAGTAAATGAGTTTTAATCGCTCTAGCTCGTGACTTAGCTAATTTTCTTAGTACTTTATCCGAGATAGCTTGTTGTTTACTTACTTCAGTATATAAACCACGAAGCCAAATTTGTTCTAACTCTGGTGTAGCTAATGCGGGTTGTTGCGCTGTAATTGCGTTGCGTAGCGCATCTGCTTTATCTTTGGTTTCTTGCTCATATAACGCGATAAGTGCATTTCTCATATCACCTGATGCTGGTATATTCGTTGCGTTAATCATTTCCGAAACATTGGTGTTTGTTAATTGACTTAGTTTCGCATTCACAGCTCGATTTTGAAGCGCTTGTTTGTCCATGTTTACATCATAACTGCCTTTTATGTTCAATTTGATCTCTGGACGTTGTGCTAATGCTTTCGCTAATGTATCTAGCTTAGTTTGCTCTGCTTTGGCAAGTATTGCTGAGCCATTAGCAAAACTTACTTTATCTAAATCGTCGGTTGTATCAACAAGACTTGCCAATAACGTAAATGGTGAGGTAACCGCTTTAAGAATAATGTTGCTTAATGATTTTAGTACAATTTCACCAACATTAAAACTTGGGTCGTTAATATCACCAGATACATTTACTCCTAAATCAATCGCACCATTACTGTCTTTTAGTAGAGGAATCGCTAAGGTGATCGGTAGTATTGTTCCTGCGTCACTGTCTTTGGTATCGTTCATATCCAGTTGGTCAATAAAGATATGGTTACTGCCCTCTAAATGATTCTTATCTAGTTTGTATTTTAGGGCTAGAGATAACTGACCTTCGTCAATATCTAAACCAGCATATGTACCCGAGTAGGGAGTCATTGAGGGCAACTCGAAGTTATCGAACACGAATTCCACATCAACGAAAGGTTCTGGAGTTAATGGGTTAATCACACCCCTTAAGGTCATAGGGGCGTATTTATTGACGATAGCGTTGATATCAATTTCTGCATTTTTGGTTGTTGTAGATGAGAGCTTGCCAACATGGCCTTCTATATTTTCGATGACAGCTTCAAAGCTAGGTTTAAGCACGTTATCGGTATAGTCAACTTTACCTTGTGCGAGTGTGATCTTGTTAATTTCTATCAGCATTGCATCTTCTGCAGCTTTAGTTTTTTGAGTCTCAGATTTAACTTGGGGTTCACCTTGTTCAACTGCCGCATCTTTTTTCTTGTTTTTGGTTTTGACAATAAGATCTGACACATTAGAGCTTTTATCTGCAGCGACAATCATCTGAGCATATGGTTGTACAAAAGAAACATGGTCGATAAGCAAACTGTTTGCTTCTTTATCAAATTTAAGACTGTTGATAGTGAAGTCTTGCCACTTGATGAGTGTTTTATTTAATTTATTGTCATTAATCGCTAGTGCTTCAAGTTTTATTGAACCATCAAATCGAGCTGCACCTTTTGCATTCGCATAAAGGTTACCTTGCGTTGTGAATTCACCACTTTGGATTGTGATGTTCACGTAAGGTTTAAGATAAGGTTGAAATTGTGCGAGGTTCAACTTATCTAAATTGATAGTAGCATCAAGCGATTGTTCTTTTACATCTGCGCTACCTTGAGAAGCGAAGGTGCCTTTATCATTAATCGTGAAGCCTAAGTCATATTCAATGGGAGTATCAAGACGGCTGGTCAATGATTTGGTACTGACGTTAATTGGGAATACACGCCATACAGTTGCATTCGTCATCATAGATTCAATGACAT
>Ga0209291_1001489_pt1 | contig 20710 bp, 9 predicted proteins | sample GOMGulsemesocosm_FD_184633 | JGI IMG/M metagenome (GOLD analysis project Ga0209291, IMG submission 184633) | Methane-oxidizing microbial communities from mesocosms in the Gulf of Mexico - GOM9B Gulf of Mexico (SPAdes) (version 2) | ecosystem: Environmental > Aquatic > Marine > Cold seeps | place...
TTTTGGCTATCATGCTTAAATTTTTCGATTTTTTTAGTTTGCAAATTCACTTTGTAAAGACCTGACGCACGTGTGCCTATCCATAAATCATCACCATCAGCAAACATAGTCATAATTCTTAACTCTGAGAAATATTCATTTAAATCAATGCGTATAACTTTTTTGTTATTATGAAAAATTTGATAGATACCGCCACTATAGGTACTAAAAATTGTACTTTTGTAATCCATTTCAACGAAACTAGTGATATTACGGCTCTTTAAATCAAGGTTATTTTTACCGCTATATTGTTTAAATGTTGTCATGGCAGGATCCCAACGGTTAACACCAGTCAAAGTGCCTATCCACATCATACGATTTTTATCTTCAAAAGTGGTGATGACATAATCATTTCTTAAACTATAGGGATTATTTGGCGTGTCTTTATACTGAGAAAACTGCTTGGTTTTATCATGATAAATGGATAAACCATTGTCGGTTGAAATCCACATATTTTGCTCTGAGTCCTGATAAATATGATGAATTGTATTGCTATTTATAGTGGAAGCGTCATTACTGTCAGACTGATAATGAATAAAGGTGCTTGTCTTTGTTAGGTATTTTAAAACGCCTTGGCTGACAGTTCCTATCCAAATATTGCCATCAATATCGGTATGCAAAGTATTGATGAACTTATTCGTATAGTTGTTCGTATTATTATCGCTATGCCTGACGAGTTTTATAAAGTTTCCCTGCAAGTCAAAGACAGATATGCCACCACCGTTAGTACCAATCCAAATTTGCTGTTCATTAGTTTCAGTAATTGCATGTATAGTGTTGTGTGACAGACTTCTAGGGTTACCCAACTCTTGATATATTTGTTTTACAACCCATTTCCCCTGTTTTTGAGATAAAATGTTCAGGCCATTTTCTGTGCCTACCCAAATATTGCCAGAGCTATCTTCGAATAATGTATTAATGGTGTCATTGGTTAATTCAGCACCAGGTGTTTTAGATGTGATATGGGTGAAATCTTGTGTTTTTTCCCGGTATAAATTGACACCTCCACCACGAGTTCCGACCCAAAGCTGTTGATTTTTATCGGTAAGAATACGGCTGATAACATTAGAACTTAAAGAATTAGGAAGACTAGCATCATAATGAAAGCTCACCAGTTGATAACCATCAAACCTATGTAAACCTTCTTGTGCACCAAACCACATAAAGCCTTTATGATCTTGCGCTATTGTCATAACAAATTTATACGCGATTGGATTATTAATGCCGAAGTTTTTAAATAACTTGTCTTCTTGTGCAATAACTGAATAGTTAAAGAGAAACATCAAGAAAATAAAAAGTTTTTTCACGATAATTTAATTAATCCTATTAGCAAGAAATAGAGATGGTTAAGTAATTAAAGCTACAGCAATATAATTACTGTAGCTAAATTTAGATTGTTATTGTGGCGTTACCCAGTGGTTAATGCCAATAGTATCACTGCCCTTAATATCTACATTGGTTTTCCAAAGTAACCCATCGATGTCCAGTGATGTTTTCCACAATAATCCATCAGTGCCAAAGCCTGTTTTCCATAATAAACCATTTGTCTCGAAATTGGTTTTCCATAACAAGCCATCAGTTGTAGCACTGTTTTGCCATATCGTTGTATTAGTTGCAAAACTTGTCTTCCAAAGCAGGCCATCGCCTTCAACATTTGATTGCTTGGTATCCCAAACATATTCTTGCCCTAAACCTTCAATATAAAAGTTGCCATCTTCATTAATATTAGCAGGTCCAAAATAATGGTTTTCACCTGCTAAGTCTTGATCAATATTTAATGCTTGGTTAGCGCATGCACTAGCACTACTCAACAGTGCATCATTAACATTAACAATACCTGCACCTTGTTGAAACACACTATAGGCTAAACTACCGTCTGGTTTAACAGCATTATGTGCACTATCCATTAAACGACACTTAACTTCGTCAGGCGTTAATGTTGGATCATTGGTTAACATTAATGCTACCACTCCAGATACAACCGCAGCCGCTTGAGATGTACCTGACATTTCAAAATAACGCCCGCCATCATGGAACTCTGGGTGCTCCATTACGATTTTTGAATCAAAAGACATTAAGCCTGAAAGGTGTCCGCCTGGTGCAATAATTTCAGGTTTTACAAAGCCTTCAACTGTTGGACCTGCCGCACTAAATGTTGCAACTTTATCATCATAGGTGTTAGACGTATAATTATCAGTCATAGCTCCAACGGTAATAATATATGGAACATTACCAGGAACACCTATAGTCATAGGGCTTGGTCCGGTATTACCGGCAGAAGCTACCACCACGATGCCCGCTTGCCATGCTTTCATTACGGCTTGATTTAACGGATCTTCCCAGTAATGCGAACGTACTGGACCACTAAAAGACATATTCAGTACTTTAAGGTTAATTTGATCTTTTACTTGTAAAGCCCAATCAATACCGCGAATAACATCGGCGTATGTCGCCTTTCCTGAGCCGTCAAATGCCTTTATACCAACAAGCGCTGCATTAGGTGCAACGCCATAAATTCGACCATATGCATCATAGTCGCTGTTCGCTGCAATACTTGCTACATGAGTACCGTGGCCACTTGTCTCATCATCATAATTACTTACGGTATTGTTTATAGCATCATAAGTGCCCCAAGCTTTATCTCTACCATATAAATCGGTAGATAAGCCTGACAACTGATCTAGTCCTGTATCTAAAAACCCTATGGTAACTCCATCACCAAAGTTTCTAACAGAATGAGCAGCAGTTGCATCAATATAAGTAGGAACGACAGCTTTAGGCTGCCATTTTCTTTTTCCCCAAGCATAACCACTCAGTTCTACTTGATGATTTATCGATGTTTGAATATTTAAACGGCCTTTCAATTGTTGTAGCTGACTATCATTAACTGTTACTGCTACTGCATTGATTAATTCAAGGTTATGGCTTGGCGTAATATCAAGTAAAGCTAGCTCTTCGTTTAATAATTGGTAACTATTTGCGGAGATAATGTAAGATTTCGTTTGTAGATCGTCTTTATTATCTAGTGTTGCTTGTATAAGCCAACTAGTAAGGCTAACTATAGCTATAAGTGAGAGTGGTTTTATTATTTTTTTTACAGAAACATTCAAAATATTTATCCCCTTTGCCCGTTACATCTTTTAAATACGTTAGGGTAATTTAGTTTGTTTTGTTTCCACATCAAAATAGTACATCAATACAATTTTAATATAAGGTTACAAATTTCACATTGACTGTGAACATAAACCAAATAATACCCAACCTGTAATAACTTATAGCTATATATATATAACCAATAGTTAGTTTATTTGTTATTATAAAAATATCCAGCTTAAGTTATAAGCCGGATATCATGTAGTTAATTGAAATTACATCCTTGTACTGACAAGCATAAAACTAGAAAACGACTGTGATTTCTGCAGAGCAATTACTGGTTCCTTGGTCACATACTTTATAAGTATATGAACCATAAGTTCTGAAACTATCAGTATAAGAACCATCGTTTGCTGTAGTCGTTCTAAGCGATCCGTTACGATAAATATCTACATTCGAAGTAACTGCATCTGACCAAGTAACATCAACTTTATTTTTCCCTTTAGCTCGGTAACCTGATGCATCTGCAGTAATATCACCACCTTCTACTGGCGGAGGAGTAACGCCACCTCCACATCCATTAGCAGTTAAATAATCGCTTGCCGCCTTTGCTTTAACTATACCGTGACCAAAGTAATCATCGTGGCCAGCCGTTCCACTATCTTGGGCAGTTGCTTTTAATGCATCACGAATATCAGTACCAGAACAACCGTTATGGTTAGACCATACGAGTGCGGCCATTCCTGAAACTGCAGGAGTTGCCATTGATGTACCACTCATAAAGCCGTAATCACTTGCGCCAATAGTTATTTCGGCTGTATTAGCCGCGATTATACTTGCACGATCTTCAAATGCTGCACCTACAGCAGGAATAGACGTCGCATTTGCATCACCTAGTGTCGCGTATACCATGCCAGCTTCGTTATTAATAATAACAGCACCGATACCACCAGAGTTTTCACAATTTTGCACTTTATCGTGGAAAGAAATTACACCACGGTCAATCAAACAAATAGCACCGCTCGCGCCAGAGTTGGTAGACTCTGCAGTTCCCATGTAAAACGTATTACCAGATACTGAGCCTGAATTTTCCATACGAGATGCCGCAAAAGCAACATTATCTGCACTCATAGATGTACTGATCATAGTTCCTGCAGGATAAGTAGATAAAGTATCAACACCACCAGCTGTTACTTCAACACAGATAGTTTCATCAGTAGTTGTTGTTTGGTTTTTGCCGCGGCCAGATGTAACAGTACAGCTTGGGAATTGAGAGAAATCAGCAATTGCATCATTATTATCGTTTGCACCAACCATCATGACAGACGAGTAACCTGCTGGAAATGAGCGAACACTGTTACCATCGTTACCGGCTGCAGCTACAACTAAACCACCTGACTCTGTAAACGCTTTAAAAGCATTCTCTTCTGTACTATTTGAACCACCACCACCAAGACTCATACTAATGATATTAGCACCTGCGCCTGCACAAATATTTGCGGCATGGGCTAAATCTGAAGAGTAACCCCAACCTGCTTCGTTGAAAACTTTGATAATATGCATATCAACACCTGGGGCCATACCAACAACACCCATATCGTTATCGGCTGCGCCAATAGTACCTGCTACGTGAGTACCATGTGGACCACCGTTTTCATCCCAGTTCCCTGTACCTGAATCGTTAGTACCAGTAATGTTATTCCAAATAAAGTCAGGGTTAGAGCGATCTAAGCCAGAGTCTATAATACAAACCTTCATACCTGCAGAGGCGTTAAAATTAACTTGGTCGGCTTGAGACTGAACAACAGCATATGGGGTCAGCTGTGTTTTCATTGGGTTACCAGGAGTGTCAGCATAAACAGAAAGTGCTTTACGACGATGATCTTCTTCGATTAACTGAATATGAGGATTGTTCATTAAACCTTTTACTTGGCTTAAATCTTTACCAGCAAATGAAGCAGCTATGAATCCGTTACCATCAACTTTTAATTCAGCGCCTAATTTTTTAGCAAGTGCTTTTACAATTCCTTTTTTACTTTCATCTACTTTAATGATGTATCTATCGTCGGCAGCTTGAGCTGTAAATGTTGCTGTAACAGCTAAGGCAATTATCGATGTTGCAAATTTAGTCATTTTCATTTGTTTTCCACTCTCTCTTTTATTATATGGGAACGTTGTTTTTATTATTGGTATTAGCAACGTTATTTTTATTGAGTAGTCCCTACTACTTAAGGTTTTTATGTCTGCTTAACAGCATCCTGCCTCTTGCATGATTCGATAATATCAAGTCGTGAAATATTCCCTAGCAATCTAACGACAGCTTTTCGAACAATAACGACACATAAGATTTAATTAATTTAATAACAATAACTTACACTTTTCATTTAAAATTATTCCGTCGTTTAATTATTAAAAATAGTCTGCCATTTGCTAGTTAATTTATTGTTAAAAAGTCATCATTTTCTTATTGGTTTTCCACTTGGTAAACCAATACATAACAAAAATACGTAAAGTCACTTTACTGACTTTCAAATAAACGTAAGACAAACGATGGAGTCTATATCAGATGAGAAATAACAAGCGCCTAGCACTTAGTGCAGTAGCCTTATCTATTCTAACCGTAACTAGTGCGGCAAGTTATGCAAGCCAAGCTAAGATCAAGAAAATTAACCAAAGCGGAATGGAATCTGCCCAATCAACAAAACTATCTTTTGCAGATTGGCGTGCTCAACAAATGCTAGAAAAGCAGGATTTTACTGATCGTTTAATCGTCAAATTTAAGAATAAGAAAAATGGTAAAGCTATCCCTCCAGGTTTAGCTAAAAAAGCAGGGCTATCTTTAAAACATGAAAAGATTTTAAAAAATGGCCGTCACATTATTTCTTTTGGTAAACAAAAGAATATTAAAGATGTGAAAAAAATGATCGCTCGCATGAAAAAAGACGCTTCAATTGAGTTCATTGAACCTGATTACAAGCGTTTCTTAATGGCGCAAAACCAACCTTGGGGAATATCTAAAACACAATCAGATCAATTAACAGATAATAACGGTGCAAATATGACCGTATGTATTATCGATTCAGGTTATGAGCAATCAAACCCTGATTTAAATGCTAATAATGCGACCGGTACGAACAATTCTGGTACTGGAAACTGGTACCAAAATGGTGGTTCTCACGGTACTCATGTTGCAGGTACCATTGCTGGTGTGAATAACAGCGAAGGTGTTGTTGGTATTATGCCAAACACCAATGTAAACCTTCATATTGTGAAGGTATTTAATGAAGCTGGCTGGGGTTATACTGGCGAATTATCTGACGCAGTTGATACTTGTGTTAATAACGGTGCAAAAGTTATTAACATGAGTTTAGGCGGTGCGGGCTCAAGTACCACTGAAAAAAATGCTCTACAAGCAGCTGCTGATGCTGGTGTATTGTTAGTTGCTGCTTCAGGTAATGATGGTAATACTACATTATCTTACCCTGCTTCATATGACTCTGTGATGGCCGTTGGTGCACTCGATAGCAATAATCAACATGCCGAGTTCTCTCAATACACCAGCCAAGTTGAAATATCAGCACCTGGTGAAGCTATTTTATCAACCGTTGCTGGCGATGGCCGTTTAGGCTTTATTAACATAGGTTCAACAACTTATGGTAATGATGATGTCGTTCCGCAAACACATTACATACAAAGTGGTAGTAACTATGTGGTTAGTAATGTTGATAGCAGTGCTAACGGCGTATTAGCGAGCTGTACAATTTCTGGAAGCAGCTACAGTTGTACAAATGTTTCAGGAAACATTTGTTTAGCTGAACGTAATGACAACCAAAAAGGCAGCAACTATCCAGAAATAAACCCTGCTAAAGCTTGTGCTGATGCTGGCGCTTCTGGTGTTATTGTTTTCAGCGACAGTACTCGTCCTGGTTTACAAAACCCATACTTGGTTGACGCTACTAACGCAGTTTCAATACCAAGTGTTTCTGTTAGTCGCGCTTTAGGTCAACAATTAATGACCCAGTTAGGTGATTCTGTAACATTAACGGTTAACGGTTCGCAAAATTATGCTTATTATAATGGTACTTCTATGGCAACACCGCATGTTACTGGTGTTGCAGCAATTGTCTGGAGTAATAACATTAACTGTAGTGCAGATGAAGTGCGCAGCGCGTTAAAGTCAACGGCTATCGATCTTGATGTCGCCGGTCGTGACAACAAAACTGGTTTTGGTTTAGTGCAAGCAAAAGCTGCTTCTGATGCTTTAGCAGCAAGTTGTGGTGGCGGTGGTGGCACAACGCCTCCAACTCCTCCAACAGGCAATGCACTTACAAATGGTGTCGCAAAAACAGGTTTAGCTTCTAGCTCTGAACTTAGCTTCACAATGGATGTACCAGCCGGTGCAACCGATCTCAACTTTGCAATGGCCGGTGGTACGGGTGATGCTGATTTATATGTTAAATTTGGCTCAGCGCCAACCAGTACAAGTTACGATTGTCGTCCATATGCCGGTGGTAATGCTGAAAGTTGTCCGATTAGTACAGTACAAGCAGGTACATATTATGTGAAGATTGTCGCTTATTCTGCTTTTACAGATGTTAGCTTAACTGGTAGCTTCACTGAACCTTCAACAGGTGGCGGAGCAACGGGTGGCAATGCATCAGTAACAGATATTAGTGTTGGCCGCCGCGCGTGGACGTATTATACAATTGACGTTCCTGCTGGTATGGCAACATTAGATTTCACCATGAGCGGTGGTACTGGTGATGCCGACTTATATATTAGACGCGGTACAAAACCAACAACGTCTACATATGATTGTCGACCATATAAAAGCGGTAATAATGAAGCATGTTCATTTACAAACCCTACCGCAGATACTTGGCATATTGGTATTTACGGTTACTCAGCAGCTAGTGGTGTAAAATTAGATGTTGTTTATAATCCGTAAAAATATCATTAAATAACTCTCCTTACTTAGGACAGTTCAGTAAAAATATCATAGGGGAACATTAATAATGTTCCCCTTTTTATTGCCCTACTTTCCTTAAATTTGATATGTAAACTAATCATTACTTATTTAAGCGGCCCTTTCTTTAAATTAATACCCCTCATAGATTTTTTCAGATAAATTAGGTGTTGAATTTAGTAAAGCAGCTCTATTTATCTCACCCAAGGTTATAGACCAAGGAAATATAATGAAAATAAAAAAAATAATTAATTTTATAAAAAGCAATAAAGCAGTAGCACTCACCCTCACAGCTTCTATCGTATTAACTGCCTGTGGCGCTGCTGATTCAAACATCACAAAAAAAAGTGATGATATTAACATTGAAAAAACAGCCTCCAGTGACTTGAACCTCGCTTATGACGCTTTCACTTTAGATAACGGTTTAAAGGTCATTCTACATCAAGATAAATCGGATCCTATTGTCGCGATATCAACAATTGTGCATGTTGGCTCTAACCGTGAAAAACCAGGAAGAACTGGTTTTGCTCATTTTTTTGAACACATGTCTTTTAATGATTCTGAAAACGTACCCAAAGGCTCTAATAGAAAGCTAATACCTGAGCTAGGCGGTAGCCGCAACGGTGGTACATGGAGCGATGGAACTATTTATTACGAAGTAGTCCCAAAAGACGCCTTTGACAAGCTGTTATGGATAGACTCAGACCGTTTAGGTTTTATGATAAATACTGTTGATAAAGGCACATTAGAGCGTGAAAAACAGGTGGTAAAAAATGAGAAACGTCAAAGAGTAGACAATCGCCCATACGGGCACACCGGTCACGTGATCAAAAAAGCATTATACCCAAAAAACCATCCTTACAATTGGACAGTTATTGGTGATTTAGCCGATTTACAAGCAGCAACATTAGATGATGTGCGTGAGTTTTATTCGACATTTTACGTGCCTTCAAATGCAACTATGGTTATTGCTGGTGATTTCGAATTAGAAGAAACAAAAGAAAAAGTAAAACGTTGGTTTGGTGAAATAAAAGCTGGTAAAGCAATGGACGCTATGTCTCCACAGCCAGTTGCATTAGCGCAAACTAAAAAGCTTTATCATTTGGATAATTTCGCTAAATTACCTGAAATTCGCCTGACGTTTCCAACCGTAGAGCAATACCATAAAGATTCTTATGCCTTAGATGTGTTGGCTAAAATATTATCTTCAGGTAAACAAGCACCGTTATACCAAACTATTGTTGAACAAAAAAAGTTAGCGCCAGGCGTTTATTCATGGAATAGATCAGAAGAAATTGCCGGTACTTTTACTATTTTAGTACGCGGTAATGTCGGTACAAAGTTAGATGTAATACAGCAAGCTATAGAAGAGTCTTTAACGAACTTTGAGAAGAATGGTTTTACCTTACAACAGTTAACCAAAATTAAAGCAGAGCAAGAAACTTCTTTTTATTATGAAATTGAAAGTATATTAGATAAGGCCCAAAAGCTGGGACAATACAATGAATATGCTGGCTCGCCTGAATTTATCAAACAAGATATAGCAAATATAACCTCTGTAAGTATTGCTGATGTAAAACGTGTATTTCAAAAGTATATCAAGAATAAAAACAGCATAATCACAAGTTTTGTTCCGAAAGACCAAATAGACTTGATTGTTACAGGCTCTGAAAAAGCGAATGTGGTTGAAGAAAAAATAGAACAAGGAAAAGAAGAGAAGTTTGCTGAAAACGATGCTATAAAATTTGATATCACGCCAACTATACACGATAGAAGTGAACCAGCATTAAGTGCATTACCGACGTTAAATGTACCTGATGTTTGGCAAAACACACAAAGTAACGGATTAACAGTTTATGGTATTGAACAAAATGAATTGCCGATAGTAAACTTTAACCTAACGATTCAAGGTGGTCAGCAATTAGACGCTCTTGATAAATTGGGGACAGCTTCACTAATGACACAATTAATGAATGAAGGTACGTTAACCAAAACCCCTCAAGAGCTAGAAGAAGCAATAGGCTTATTAGGCGCAAGTTTATATATTTCCAGCAATGGTGAATTTGTAAATATTTCAGGGCAATCATTAGCAAAAAACTTTGATGCTACCGTCGCTTTATTAAGCGAAATGTTATTAACACCAAGATGGCAAGAAAGCGAATTTGAACGCTTAAAAACTACCCGCTTAACTCGCATTAAACAAGCCAAAGGTAATGCTAATACCATTGCTCGAAATGCCTTTAGCAAATTACTTTATTCATCTAAGCATGTAGCAGGTAACCCAGTTGGAGGAACAGCTACTACAGTTGAAAAGATAACGTTAAACGATGTTAAACAATATTATCAGCGTAACATAACACCTAAAATGGCTAGCTTTCATGTCGTAGGTGCAGTTAACGAAAAGCAAGTTAATAAAGCATTAGCTTCACTAAACAACTGGCAAGGCAATAAAGTTAAACTACCTGAACAGCCTGATATTAAAAAACGCGACAAACCTCAATTTTATTTCATTGATGTAGCCGACGCGAAGCAATCAGTCATTATGGTTGGTAAACCTGTGGTATCTGGACACGACAGTGATTTTTATCCTCTACAAGTTGCTAATAATCGTTTAGGTGGTGGTATGAGTGGTAGATTAGCGCAAACATTACGTATTCAGAAAGGTTATACGTATGGAGCATACTCGTATATTCGAGGCACGAGTTATCAATCACCATTTATTGCATCATCTCAAGTACGAACTAATGTGACATTAGAGTCTCTTGAAATATTTAAAAATCTCATTGGTCAATACAAAAGCACTTTTACTGCAGAGGATTTAGCAGTCACTAAAAACATGATTATTAAAGGTAATTCACGTAAGTTTGAAACTTTAGATCAATTATTAGGCATGCTGACTAATATGAGTAAATTTAATTTACCGGCTGACTATATTGAACAACAACAAGATTATGTAACGACGTTGAAGTTAGATAATATTCACAATAATATCGATAAATATTTTGACGAACAGTCAATGATTTATTTAGTGGTTGGGGACGCAAAAACTCAATTAGCTCGTATGAAGGAGTTTGGTTATGGAGAGCCGATTTTACTTGATATTGATGGTGAAAAAATCCTTAATTAACAGTAATTTTAGCCTAGTAAATCACTAGTAAAAAATCAATTAAAGATGTTGATAGAAAACCGTTAATTAATTAGCGGTTTTTTTATTTCTACGATTAATACTGCGAGTCATTAAAAGGATAAAAATCTCAATATTTAGTGATGCTGTTAGCCTTTTAACAAGATAATTTCATTGATGAATCTGGTCGAGGTGATTTCAAGATAGGTTATGCGTTAGTTATTAACCATTGTAATAGTTTTCCTGCTAACAAGTTTGCTTCTATCGGTTTAGTTAAATAATCGTCCATACCGGCATCTAGGCATTTTTGTCTATCATCAGCCATAGCATTAGCTGTCATTGCGATTATAGGAATAGTTTTACTCAATTCACCAGCATTGCCTGCTCGTATTTGTTGACTTGCTTCATAACCATCCATTTCAGGCATTTGACAATCCATCAAGACAACGTCATAACTAACTGTTTCATTATCTTGTGCTAACTTTGCCAAACATTCGACACCATTATTGGCAATATCAATAATACCTAAACCTAGTTTATTAAGGATCCCTTTTGCAACCATCTGATTAATACGATTATCTTCAACTAACAATATTCTCGTATCTTTAATCTTACTGAGTTCTGAACTGGTGCATTGCTCATCTTTTGCAGGAATTAGCGTTTTTAAATAATGAGTAGTTACAAGTGGATTAGCGGCTTCAAGTACTTCACCTCCTTTTGCGACTACAGATAAAGCACCGAATAAATCAGACGTTGTCGTAGGCTTTGGAAAATAGCCCTCGAAGCCTAAATCAGCAAAATAACGAGCATCACCGATATGTCCCATTGAAGTCATCATAACAAGTTTCATTTGTTCAAAACGTTTATCACTTCTAATGCGCTTACCTAATTCAGCACCATCCATACAGGGCATTTGCATATCAAGAAATGCAACATCAAAAGGTGGCTTGTTATCATCGGTACATTCTTGTTCGCACAGTTCTATTGCTTTATGACCACTGTCAGCTTCATAAACAGTCGAGCCCCAATGCTCAAGTTGCCCTCGTATTACCTCTCTATTGGTCTCATTGTCATCAACTATAAGTAATTTAAGATTGTTTGTATCGATCTCAGGCATTACTTTTTGAGATTTAATACTTTTTTCTAAGATTATATTAAAATCAAAACAACTCCCCTTGCCCTCTTCACTGGTTACGTTAATGTTGCCTCCCATCAACTTGCAAAGTTTTTTGACTATGGCAAGGCCTAAACCAGTACCACCAAATCTACGTGTTGTGGAGGAGTCAACTTGACTAAAAGAGTCAAATAACAAGGAAATCTTATCGTCTGGTATGCCAAGCCCAGTATCACTAATTTGGCAATTAAAACGCCATGTTGAGTCGTCATTATTTAATAAGCTAGCACTGATAATAATTTCACCTTTAGCGGTGAATTTAGTCGCGTTACTAACAATATTTGATATTATTTGTCTAAGTCTAGATGGGTCACCCTTTACTATGGACTCTTCAACCTGTCTAACATCTAAGATAAGCTCAAGATTTTTAACTTGTGCTTGCAACCCCATCGATTCAGCAAGTTCACCCAACATATTACGTAAATTAAAATCAATACTTTCTAACTCTACCTTACCGGCATCTGCTTTAGAAAAGTCTAAAATATCATTAATCAAATTAAGCAAAGATCTAGCACTGCCCATGGCAATATTGACACGATGACGTTGTTCGTCGTTTAATTCAGTGTCAATAACCAAACCTAACATACCAAGTACGCCATTCATTGGAGTGCGTATCTCATGGCTCATACTAGCTAAGAATTCACTTTTTGCGACCACTGCCTGTTGCGCCTCGTCTGTCGCTTTGATCAACATTTCTTCATTCTTTTTTCGAGCAGAAATATCAAGATGAGTACCAACCATACGCTTGGGTTTTCCGTCACTACACCATTCAACCACTTTGCCTGAATCAAGTATCCACACCCAATGACCGGCTTTATGTTTCATACGAATTTCGCAATTGTATGGTTGATTTTCGTCTTGCCAATGTCTTTCTAATAATTCCCTAGATTTTTTTAAGTCATCTGGATGGGTATGCTTTACCCAAGTATTTATATTACATGGGGACAACTCATCAAGGGTATAACCAATGATTTCAGCCCAACGCTCATTAAAAATAACTTCACCCGTTTGAACCTGCCAATCCCAAATACCTGCAGCAGTACTGCTAATCACTAAAGATAATTGGTCACTACTTTCTTTTAGCTCTTGCAACGCTGACTTTCTTAAATCAGATTCAATATTCAAATTTTCTATGGATGTCATATTTTTATTTAGCTTATTTACCATAGCATTGAGATTTCGCCCCAGCTCTCCTACTTCGTCACTGCCAAGATCTTTTATCTGATTGTCCAACGCGCCTTCACTAACCCCTTTAGTGAACTTATGTAGCTGCTCTATTCGGTATAGTAAGGTTCTCCCTAATAAGAAGTAGAGCAAACTGCTCATAATCAATACGCTGATAAGCCCTAATATCAAAATATTTCGGCCTAGAGTATCAATAACTCGTAATTCAATATGACGATTAAATATAAGCTGAGATGTCAGCTCTAATTGACCTACTTTGAATATTTTTTGTGATGATAGTTCATTAGGATTTGTCTTATGCAGTTTTTGTTCATCATGCTCTTGTGCAGTAGTGTTGTTTTTATTATATCTTGCAATAATAATTTTATTTTCTGCACTTGTAATTATAGCGCCAATTAGAGAGTCCTTAGATCTTGCTAACTCGTTGACATCCTCATCTAATTGATTACTAACAATACCACGCCAATTAACACTAACAACTAACTTACCAATTACCTTGCCTCGTTTATTAATATTAACGCTGTACCACTGGCTGATACCATCTGCTATACCTAAAAGTGCTAAATATTCATCTTTTCCTATCGAGCTTATACCAACCAATTTATTATCCGGCTCACTATAAAGGGGATGACTGTTAATATATTTTAATAAAAGCTCCTCGCCATTAACCTTCTGCTTTTTACCATCACGCGTACTCGTTGAAAAAATAGTGCCATCGTTTTCAGCAACAATAATATAATTAATGAAAGGGTAAACCTCGATCATGTCATTTAATTCTTGGCTGATCCCTCGATTTTCAAACAAACTTAGTGCTTTTTTTACTTGTCTATTGCGCGCTATTATTTGGCTAATATCGGCTATTTGTTTCTGCTGTTCCTCTAGATGAGAAGTCATGAAAGCAACATCACTGTTCATGCCTTGTTCAATAGTTTGCAAACGATCATATTTAAGTGATTGAAAAACAAAATACCCTAAAATGCTGTTGACAATTACGGCAACTAATACACATATAGAGATTACTTTTGGGATCAGATTCATAAAAAAAGACTTGTCATTTTGTCCATTCAACTTTAAAAGGTAATTGTTCAGGAAGATTAACCCCCAATTTGCGCATACTGTTTTTATTGAATAAATAAGACGGAGGTTGTTGTAATTTCGACTGAATACTTTCAGGCAGAGCCTTGTTTAAAAGAATACTAGCTGCCATATCTCCTGCCATATACCCAAGTTGATAAAAGTCGGCAACAACACCAAAGGTTGCCCCTTGCGTTATACCTTTCTTATTAGCACTTAAAATAGGTATTTTATGAGCGAGAGATAATTTAATTAGCGCAAGCTCTCCGCCACTCTGGATTAAAGTGTCAGTGGTGGTAACAAATACATCAACTTTATTAATTAAATCTAATGCTTTCTGCTCTAGCTCGTCAATACTTGTTACTGAAACGTCAACTACCTTAATGTTATTTTTCTTGAAATAACGGTACAAATTTGCTGTTTGTATTTTTGAGTTGGCTTCTCCTTTTCGATGAAATATTGCAACACTTTTTGTTGCAGGCAATACGTTTAGCAGTAGATCAATAGAGTGAGATAATGGTACATAATTGCTGGTACCAACTAAGTTATTACCTGAATATTCAAACGATTCTATTAAACCTGAATCCGCTGGGTAAGTTACAATTGAGAAAACAATTGGCGTGGTATCAGGCATAACCTCTTTAATTACAGTTGTTCCTGGTGTAGTCAAAGAAAAAACCAAATCAATGTTTTGTTTTTTAAAGTTATTGGCAACGGTTTTTTGTAGTGCTTTGTCGGCACCAATTTCCCCCTCAATAAAAGTGAGCTGACTACCTTCAACAAGCCCTCTTCCTTTTAGCGCATCTTTAAAGCCTTGAACGCATTTGGGATAACCCGACCATGTTGCCAACCCTATGGTGTACTCTTTAGCATAAGTGGCTTGTGAAAATAATATAAATACAAAAGTTACAATTAACTGTTTACTGATGTTAATCATCATAGTCCGACCTACCATTTAATTAAATACTCCAACCCCACAGCCATGTTATTCACATCTGAACGACGATATTCATTAACTCGGTACTCCATAATAAAGAATAGATTTTCCACGACCCTATATCCAAGCTGAACCTCACCGACCATTGGGTTTTTAGGTACATTAGCAGACAAATTTTCATTGAAAGTATGATCAATAAAACCTGCCAAATAAAGACGTTTATCTATTGTTGGAAAAGTCATGCGAAAAACATGTTCCATTTGCCAAATATCTTCAGAAACATTATCAAACTGTTTCAAATGAAAATTAATTGACCAACTGAGGTTGATCGCTTTAAAAGCTGAATTAAATAATTGAGTATCATTTATTCGCCAGCGAAATCCTAACCTATGTCTGTCATTATCATCGCCTGAACGGAAATTCATTTGCAAGGTAAGATCAATTGGAGAGTTTTCGTTAACTTGCCAACGAATGTTCTGCTCGGTATAAAAGGTGTTAAGTTCGCTTAATGCAGACTCTCCTTTTTCGTTGCCAAAATTCATTAAGCCAAAATACGAAAAACGATTTTGCAGTTTGCTTCCAATGTTAAATGTCAGCGTATTATCGTTATCAACATCAGACAAGTAGGGATAAACATTAATATCAATAAAGCCCCCCGAGCTATTTTTATCGGCAGCGATGGTTTGAAAATTCACGATAACCAGTAATAAGTACAGCGATATCCGTATTATCATTTTTATCCTTAAATTAACTTTACTTGTTGTTTTCATAAATATAGTAGAAATATTTAAATAATGTAATATTTGTTCAACGGATGATAAAACATATTTTTTTGAATATAAAAACTGAGAATATTGAATAAAAATTCTTTTATTCAATTGCTGATTTTATTCACCTTCATCCATATATTTCATCACCTCGGATTGGTTTAATTTTCACCAAAACGGCAATTATTATCTTTTTAAGTGGCAAGCTATAACCCCCATTATGTTTTGTTTGGAAATATGACATTGACTTGATGTTTGAAATACCTTTTTCTTTAGGATTTACCGACATTAAACAAAGTGAAGCGAGCTCATTTATCGGTCTGTTTATTGCTTGTAATATTAAGAGTTATAGAAGGGGTATTCGACTTATCTATTTTCAAAACCTGTTAAAGGATTAATAATGACAAGCTCAATAATCATCAACAACCAAGATTTAATGCCAGCCCCCCTTGCACATGAACCTAAAAATAATGTCAAAAAATTTAATAACGAGTTCAACAATCTGATAACCAAGCAAGTTACTCAATCAAGCTCTACTAAAGAAGTTATGTTTTCTGAACAAATTACCCAAATTAAAAGATCGGACTTAGAAACTATCTATAACGAGATTAAGTTAACCGTAAAAATTGAACTTGATGCGGCGAATTTGGAACAAAAAGAGCTAAAGCCGTTCGACTACCTTGAGGGCAATATAGATAAAATAATGTATCACCCCATTGAAGTAAAAATAGAGCGTGATGAAATATATACGGCAATTATCTACAATCGAATGGGAATTAATTATCTCGACCTAAAAAGAATTGAAACTAGAATGGGCTTATTAGAACTTGCTAAGGAAGATGTCGATACTAATGAACACCAAGGTAATATCAGAAAAGATCAGAGTCAGCAATTGCATGAACAAATCATTAATAATAGAGAAAAATTAGAAAATGAAAAACAAGCGTTGTTAGACAACAAACAACTGAAAGAAAATGAGCAACGATTATTCGAACAACTGACCAGAGGGTTAAATTATACGACAAGTAAATAGTATCTTGTCGATCATTTATTAAATCAATAATGTTATTTTTACCGCTTATATATCTTTACCATCGTTGATAACTCGTTTTTCTTAATAATTTTAAAACATTAACTAACTTAATCCCTGAAAGCTAGATAGAATTAGTTATCGAGTTTTATTTTAGTTATCAAACAAAAACATTTAAAAAGGATTAATTAGTGCCAAGCCCTTTAACAGCTTTTAAAACACAAATTATCGCGCCAATCGCAGAAAAAATTCCACATAAAATGGAAATACATAATCATAACCGCGTAGACAATTATTATTGGATGCGTGATGACCAGCGTCGCGATAAAAAAGTTTTGGCGCACTTAAACGATGAAAATAACTATACGGATGCCATGCTAACGAAGCAGGAACCTTTACAGGAGTTACTTTTTCAAGAACTTAAAGGTCGAATAGTAAAAGACGATAATACCGTGCCAGCTAAAGATGGTAAATATTGGTATCACAGCGAAATTAATGGCGAACAAGAGTTTTCAAACCATTACCGAGCAACAAGTTTTTCAGGTGATAACAAAACACTATTATTAGATGTTAATGCACGGGCCAAAGGCCATGAGTTTTACGATTTAGGTGATGTATCGATAAGTCCTAATGATCAATTAATGTCAATATCAGAAGACACAGATAGTCGTCGAATTTACACTATTTACTTTAAAGACTTAGCACAGCTAAATTATCATTCAGCTGAGTCATCAGACGATTATTTAACAGATACTCTCACTGAAACTGAGGGACAGGTTGTTTGGGCTAATGATAATCAGACTGTATTTTATGTTAAAAAAGATCTTGAGACCTTATTAGGCACTCAAGTATATCGTCATAAATTAGGCTCGCCACAGTCAGATGATATCCTCGTTTATGAAGAAAAAGATCACAGTTTTTTTATCAGTCTGGATAAAAGCAGAGACGACACACAAATCTATATTTGTTTACACGCAACTGAATCTTCGCATACATTAGTGCTTAGTGCCGATGATCCTAATGGCAAATTTATTGACCTCTTTGCTCATCAAGAAAAACACGAATATCACGCTGATAAGATTGGAGATAATTTTTATATTGTCAGTAACTATCAAGCAAAAAACTTTAGATTAATGAAAGCGACAGCTGATCAAATAAATGACATTAATAACTGGCAAGAAGTGATACCACACAGACAAGAGGTACTGCTTGAGGGAATTGAATTATTTACGCACTTTATTGTGGTTACCGAGCGTGAACAAGGCCAAATACGTTTCATTATTCATACAACCACAGGAGAAAGTAAAGGTTATCAGTATCCATTATCATTTGACGACCCATGTTATTCAGCTTGCTTAAGTGATAATCCAGAGCCAAATAGTTCGGTAGTGAGAATTTATTATTCAAGTTTAACCACACCCGGTACGTTATTTGAGTTTGACCTAGCTACCGGTAAGCCAAAGATACTTAAAGAGCAGAAAGTATTAGGCAACTTTAAAAAAGAAAATTATCAGTCAGAGCGGTTGTTTATCTCTGCTCGTGATGGCGTAGAAGTTCCTATTTCCATAGTATATCGTAGCGATAAGTTTAAAAAAGACGGTAGCAATCCTCTCCTACAATACGGTTATGGTGCGTATGGTTATACCATAGATCCTGACTTTTCTAGCCAAATATTAAGTTTGCTCGACCGTGGTTTTGTTTATGTTATCGCCCATATTCGCGGTTCAGAAATGCTAGGAAGACAATGGTATGAAAACGGTAAAATGGCATATAAACAAAATACCTTTAATGATTTTGTCGATGTTACTAAAGCATTAGTGGCACAGGATTATGGCAATAAAGATAAAATATTTGCCTCAGGAGGAAGTGCCGGCGGTTTATTAATGGGAGCTGTGTTAAACCAAGCACCTGAATTATATTTAGCTGTGGGTGTACACGTACCATTTTTAGATGTATTAACAACTATGCTCGACGAAAGTATTCCACTAACCACCATTGAATATGACGAATGGGGTGATCCGAACGAACCACAAGCCTATAAAAATATTTTAGCTTATTCGCCTATTGATAACATCAGTGCTCAGCATTACCCAAATATCCTCGTTACCACGGGGTTACACGATTCACAAGTACAGTATTTTGAGCCTATGAAATGGGTAGCAAAAATGAGAGAGTATAAACTAGATAATAATTTATTATTATTTAAAACCGATATGGAGGCCGGCCACGGTGGAGCTTCAGGTCGCTTTAAACAATTAAAAGAAACGGCCCTAGAAATGAGCTTTTTTATATCATTATTAGCAGAGTAATCTACTACTCAACACTTATTAATTGTTTAATAAAGCTAACATGTACTTAGGAGGAATCGAGCAAGATCATTAAAATGTAATGTAAACACCACTATCATCTTAGCAAGGCTGTAGCTTAAGGGGATGTTAGTTACATAAGTGTTTAATGGCTATTGTAAGTCAACAATAGCCATTAAATAAAAATCTACTTATAGGTTCTTAATACGCAAGCTCGAGCACTAAATTTATAACCTAAGGGGTGCCCTTCTACCTTTTCAGCAACTAATATCATGTCTTCACCAATAATGCTAACACGCTCAGCTTCGCTTTTCTCACAACGGGAAAGTTGAAATGTTTCATATTCATAAACAAAAGTAGCGATTGCTCGATCAAAATCAGTGTATTTAACTTTTTCGTCAACACCCTCAACTACAACACTCGCAATTTCTAAATCCTCAGCTTCAATGCTATCAGTAGTAGACGTGACAAGTTCCTCATTTCGCTCGGTACTATTTTCATCTTCAGAACTAAGGGGCACATTTTCAGTTGCAGTTGCAGTTGCAGTGTCAACTTCACCATCTACAGGATCAGCTTGTTCTTCATTGATAGTTTCTTCATTCGTAGAGTTTTGTTGACCCGTACTAATTGTTACCCCAGGTATTTCGATGTTTAGCTCATTTTTATACCAATTAAGCGGTTGCATTAATGTGATCATGATCGGTGATATTAAAAGTAAGCGTATAAAGATAAACAGTACGGAAAAACGTTCACCGACTCGAATTTTAATCGGGTGTAGTCGTAACAAGTTGATTAATCTAAGGAATAGAAACCATAGATTGCCTATGGTGAATAATAAAATTAGGCTCATCGATGTTAACAATAATAGCCATAAAGGTAAGACTAAAACCGTGGTAAACCCTTGGGCATAAATCAATGAATCAGGATCTATACCTGTAATATAATTGACCTTTCTCGCAGCAACAGCCAGAGTAAAATTACCAATAATAACGTATATAATAAAAATTAAACTTTT
>Ga0209291_1001491_pt1 | contig 20695 bp, 15 predicted proteins | sample GOMGulsemesocosm_FD_184633 | JGI IMG/M metagenome (GOLD analysis project Ga0209291, IMG submission 184633) | Methane-oxidizing microbial communities from mesocosms in the Gulf of Mexico - GOM9B Gulf of Mexico (SPAdes) (version 2) | ecosystem: Environmental > Aquatic > Marine > Cold seeps...
CTAATTCGTCACGATTTTTCATTGGTTGACCTACATTAATAGAGTTACAATAAGACACTTAAGCTCTCATACTAAGTGAAACACCTAAACCATGACAACCGATTTATGTAATAAAATTACAAAAAATCGTCATTTGGCCAGCAAATGCGCCAATTAACTGTTTTTTTATTACGCCACGGTCAAACGACTCATAACCAGCATTTACTCGGCCGCACTGACGTTCCATTATCAGCCATGGGCTGGCAACAAATGAGTGACGCACTCACTAAGTCGCTGCACTTTGATCAAATTATTACATCACCGCTAATTCGTTGTCATGACTTTGCGACTCAATATGCAAAATCAAACGCTTGCCCTTTATTAATTGAGCCGATGTTACAAGAACTCGATTTTGGGATATGGGATGGCCAGACTCACGACGCCCTTTGGCAGCAACCTAATGCGCTGCTCGAGGCATTTTATCGTGACCCTTGGCAACAAACTCCACCTAACGGTGAGGCAGTCGCAGATTTTTGCCAACGCTTAGATAACACTTGGCAATCGTTACTGCAACAATCAGGTTCAAGCCTAGTCATTTGCCATGGCGGCGTCATACGATATTTTATCGCCAAAATATTAGGCATGCCCTTGCCCGGCACTCGTCATTTAACCGCGCTTGATATTCCGCATGCTGCGCTGATTAAAATTAGCATCACTGTTGATGATAACGATGTGGTGTGGCCAACTATTCATTGGTCATCGCATTAACAATAGAGGTTAACTCATCAGTAACATGTTGTAATTTGCGCGGGTTGCTTGGTATTTTTGCACCGTAGTTTTAAGCCAAGCCGCTTTAATCATTAGGCTTTGAGGCGTAACACTGATATTCTTAACCATTGAGATTTTGTTGATAGTGCCCGCTCCGTATTGCTACTGGTAATGCTTGGCAGCAACTAATAGCTAATATTATTACTCAGTATTGGGGCTTATAATATAACGGCTTAGTTAAGCGTGCAGCGCCCATGGTTAAACCGACAGATTCAGGGAATATACCGTCACATACCGATTGAGTAGTCAGCGACCCTCTGCTTACTTTATTGGTATTGGTTCCCCAAATATTATTTACACATAAAGAAATAACACTTGGCATAATTATTCTGTTTTTGCTGCTTATTTTTCTTACCCATATTTTAGCTACTAAGTACCACACTGTGAGAGATTATGTTTTCAATTGAGCCGCTAGCCACTGGTAATTTATCTAAAATTGAACACCAGATAAATACTAAAACCAAACCATTAGGATCGCTGGGTAAGCTAGAATCATTAGCACAACAACTGGCGTTAATTTTAGGCGGTGACACACCGGTGTTAACCAAACCAACGCAACTTATCTTTGCGGGTGACCATGGTGTGGCAGAGTTTGGTATTTCCATTGCTAGCAGCGAAGTTACTGGCCAGATGATTAGCAATTTTTGTGCTGGGGGCGCTGCGATTAATGTATTTTGCCGTCAATCAAAAATGGATTTGAAAATTATTGATTGTGGCACCGAGTTTGAACAACCGGAGCATCCACTATTAATAAAACAACGTTTAGGTGATTGCACCGAACCGTTTAACCTAACTCCTGCTATGGCTGATGAAGATGTAGTGGTAGGATTAGGTTTTGGCGCTAAAATCGCTAACCAGCAATTAAATAATGGCGCTAACATCATCGGCATCGGTGAAATGGGCATCGGTAATACCACATCAGCTTCAGCGATCATGATTGCACTAACCGATCTTGACCTTGAATACTGTGTTGGCCGTGGCACTGGCGTTGACAACGATTGCCTTGCCCGCAAGAAAGAAATTATTCATACCGCTTTGTTGTTACACAGCGATACTTTAACGTCTCCCATTGCGATTATGGCGGCTGTGGGTGGCTTTGAAATAGTGCAAATGACCGGGGCTATTCTAGCGATTGCTCAAGCAAAAAAAGTTATTCTAGTCGACGGCTTCATTTCCAGTGTTGCCGCCCTGCTCGCGGTAAGAATGTACCCAGCGGCGCGAGATTACATGATCTTTAGTCATTGCTCTAAAGAGCTTGGCCATCATTTGTTATTAAAAGAACTGCAAGCCGATCCGCTGCTCAATCTTGATTTGCGCCTTGGTGAGGGCTCTGGTTGTCCGCTTGCGCTGCCACTATTGCAAAGCGCACTGGCTTTTTATAACGAAATGGCCAGTTTTGAACAAGCTGATGTCACCGACGTAATATAAAACATGAAAATCAAAGCGCTACTTTGCCAGCAATGGACGTTGTGGCTAGTTGCTTTAAGCTTTATGACCCGAATCCCGGTGCCGGCATTTAAAAATTTCGACGCTCGCTGGCTTAATCAAGCAAACAGCTACTATGGCGTGGTTGGTTTGCTCGTTGGCAGCATTAGTGGTTTGGTGTTGCTGACCGCAGGCCTGATATTACCAGCGAGCATCGCGATTATTTTGGCGATGATTGCCAGCGTTATGTTAACAGGTGGCTTTCACGAAGATGGCCTGGCCGACACACTTGACGGCTTTGGTGGTGGTTGGACGGTTGCTAAAAAACTCGCCATCATGAAAGATTCTCGCCTCGGTACCTATGGCGCATTAGCGTTAGCGCTGGCCTTATTACTCAAATTTTTCTTATTGCTCGAGCTCAGTCACCTTAGCCTCGCTTTAACCGGTGTTGCGCAGGCGTTAATCATTGGTCACTGTCTTAGTCGCGTCATGGCCGTTAGCTTGATGTATGATCAACCTTATGTCAGAGACGACGACTCAAGCAAAATAAAATCCCTGACCAAGCAGCTAACCCCGTTGCAATTAGCGGTTTTATTGCTAACAGCGGCCTTGCCGTTGCTCTTTGTATCACTTAATTTAGCCCTATTGATGATCGTAAGTGTTTGGCTGCTGCGGTTGTTGTTAATTCGCTGGTATCGTCAACAAATTGGTGGCTATACCGGTGACTTGCTTGGCTGCGCTCAACAAATCTGTGAGCTGTTGTGTTATCTCATTTTACTGGTAGCTTGGCGTTAATTACCTAGCTATTCGCTCATTAATACCAAGTAAATACCAAATTAAAACCAAACAAATCCCAAAATTTTAGCAAACAAATACCAAGCATTACTAAAGTATGATTAATCAGGAATAACTATGTCGCAAGATAACCAACAACGTCATCAGGCACGCCAACAAAAACTCCAGCAAAGTGTTCACGAAAAAATTGCTAAAGCAGATCAAGAGCAAGGCATTTTTATGATCTTGACCGGTAATGGCAAAGGCAAAACAACCGCTGGCTTTGGTACGGTATTGCGTTGTGTTGGCCATGATCAACGTGCCAGTGTCGTGCAGTTTATTAAAGGCCAATGGCCCTGTGGCGAGCGCAATATATTAGAAAAACTCGGGGTTGAATTTCATGTCATGGCCACAGGTTTTACTTGGGATACTCAAGATAAAGCTGGCGATACCCAAGCCGCTCAATTAGCGTGGCAACATGCGACACGCATGCTGAGCGATCCGAGCATTGATCTGGTACTGCTCGACGAAATCACCTACATGCTGAGTTACCATTATATTGATGTCGATAGTGTCGTTAAAGCCATTTTAAATCGACCAGCGTCTCAGCATGTCATCATAACAGGCCGCGCTTGTCACCGCGCCCTTCTCGAGATTGCAGATACTATTAGCGAAGTGAAACCCACTAAACATGCATTCGACAATGGCATTAAAGCCCAAGTTGGTTTTGATTATTAATGACTCTAATCGTGTCTTCCCCCTATTGCCCTAGCTTATTGTTGCAGTCATAGCGTGCAACAATAGCGGGCTATCGATCGTTGCCATAACCAATGCAACTCCAATCGAATCAATCAATTAGTATTAATTAACTCTTTATTTTCATACTGTGTACAATAGAGCCTATCTTAAGAAATGGATGAGCATGTTATGGCCCAAGTATTAAGCCAACTATTAGATTTATTAAGCTTAGAGAAAATTGAAGATGGCATTTACCGAGGCAACAGCCAAGATTTAGGCTTTGGTCGGGTTTATGGCGGGCAAGTGATCGGCCAAGCACTCAGTGCTGCCAAACAGACCCTTGACGAGCAGTGGGCAATTAATTCGTTTCATTGTTATTTTTTACGGATGGGCGATTCGGCCAAACCCATTGTTTATGATGTTGAGTCAATTCGTGATGGCCGCTCCATAGCGACCCGCCGAATTAAAGCGATTCAGTATGGTAAACCTATTTTCTACCTGACAGCCTCGTTTAATTTGCCCGATCAAGCATTTGACCATCAGGCCCCTATGCCTGTGGTCGCGCCGCCAGAAGGGCTAATGTCTGAAGTTGACATAGCACGTAAGTTTGAGCATTTGATTCCAGAACAAGTCCGCGCTCAATTTACCTCTGATAAGCCAATCGAGATCCGGCCCGTTGAAGCAGTTAACATTGCCAATCCACAAAAAATGGCACCAGTACGTCATGTTTGGATGCGTGCCAATGGTCAGCTACCAGACGATTTACGGGTTCATAAAAGTTTGCTTGCTTATGCCTCTGACTTTTCGATGCTAGCCGTTGCCGCACAACCCCACGGTGTTTCCTTTATGACGCCAGACTTGCAAATGGCCACCATCGATCACAGCATGTGGTTTCATCGTGATTTTAGGTTCGACGATTGGTTGCTCTATCAAATTGAAAGCCCGAGTACCAGCGGTGGTCGCGGTTTTGTGACTGGCCGGATCTATGATCGTCAAGGGCGTTTAGTTGCCAGCACCGCCCAAGAAGGCGTATTACGCTGGTCCAAAAAATAATCCGAATTTATGCTACCTCTCGCTGCAGGCGCTAACACTATGCTCAAAAAGTCATGGCAAAATGAACAAACATTTTTAATTATTGCCACTATTATTACCGCACTGTGCTTCTCAGCTTGGGGCGCGTTGTTAAATAATTTTGCGATTGAGCAAGTCAATTTTGGCGGCGCGCAAATTGGATTATTGCAAAGCTTACGTGAAATACCCGGCTTTTTAGCCTTCACCGCAATATTTTTATTGCTGGCAATGACCGAGCAAACCTTAATTTTATTAGCCTTGTGTTTGCTTAGCATTGGCGTAGCAATTACCGGTCTTTTTCCGTTCGAATATGGGTTATATGCAACAACGGTTCTCATGTCGATTGGCTTTCATTATTTCGAAACCATCAATAATTCATTAACGTTACAATGGATAAATAAAGAAAAGACCCCGTCCTTTTTCGGTAAAATGATTGCGATAAAATCAATGACCTCGCTGGCGACTTACGCTGGGATTTGGGTGGCTGTTTCGGTCTTAGCTTGGCAGTTTTCCACCCTCTATTTGGTCTTTGGGTTACTAGGCTTAGCCCTCGTGCTGTCGCTAGTGCTCGTGATGCCAACGTTTAATAATCGCGTCAGCCAACATAAAAAACTCTTGGTCCGCAAAAAATATTGGCTTTACTACTTATTGGTCTTTTTAAGTGGCGCTCGCCGTCAGATCTTTGTCGTATTCGCTGGCTTTATGATGGTTGAGAAGTTTGGTTATGATGCATCTGACATGGCGTTACTTTTTATTGCCAATCACTTAGCCAGTCTTTATTTCGCGCCAAAACTTGGGTCGTTAATTGAAAGAATTGGCGAAAAGCGAACCCTGACTTTCGAGTACCTTGGCTTAATCGTAGTCTTTAGTGGTTACGCGCTGGTTGAAAACCAATATATTGCCAGTGGCCTCTATGTTATCGATCATCTATTTTTTGCGATGGCAATTGCCCTAAAAACCTACTTTCAAAAAATAGCGGATCCGCGAGATATCGCCGCAACCTCAGGGGTTAGTTTTACCATTAACCATATTGCGGCTGTGGTGATTCCGGCATTCTTTGGGATTATTTGGCTAACCAACCCATCATTGGTCTTTGTCACTGGCGCCGCCATTGCGGTATGTTCACTGGCATTGACCCAGCTAATTCATATTCCAGATCTTAGTGCAACTAAGGCTGAGCCAGCCAAGCAATAAAGAGATTTAATCTAATAGAATCGACGCCAGTTTTGATGGCTGGCGCCGATTAAATTACGCTAATCTGTTACCTAGCAAATAGCTCCACGTTACTGTGACCATTGCCTTGTGCGGTAATTTGAACGCGAGTGCCAACTCGCTCGACCAAGCCTTGAACATGTGAAATTAAGCCAATTTGACGACCACTGGCTTGCAAAGAATCAAGGCAACTTAACGCAATTTCTAAGGTGTCGGGATCTAACGTGCCAAAACCTTCATCAATAAATAATGTTTTAATATGCGTTTGCAAGCTGGTAATCGAGCCAAGTCCCAATGCTAGCGCCAATGATACTAAGAAGGTTTCCCCCCCAGAAAGACTCTCGACCGAACGTACGTCGTCCCCCATGTCTTGATCAATCACTTGTAAGTCGAGCTCGGCGCCAGGCACTCGCTGCAGTTGATAACGCGGGGCTAATTCTTTGAGGTGATGATTGGCCGACACCAACATTTGCTCCAAGGTTAAGCTTTGGGCGAATGTTCTAAACTTAGAACCATCGGCCGAACCGATTAACTCTCTCATCTCGATCCATAAATGCGCGTCGTTACGCTGTAATTCTATTTCTTGTTGCAGCTCGCCATGGCGGATCATCGCTTGATTATGACGTTCAAGACCGCTGCGTAATTCAAATTGCTGCTGCTCTTGTTGTTTAATCGCCGCCTCAATTGACTGTTTAAGCATGTTACGCTGCTCTGAACTACTTTGGGCAGGCTCAGGGGCAAGTTGCGGTAAAGCCCCAAGTAACTGTTGGTGATGACTTGCTAATTCATCCCTAAGCTGAGTAAGGCTGCGTTGCTGCTCGGCCAATATCGCCTGAAGTTGGTGATGCTGCTGCAGTACTTGTGCCTGATGCTGGCGCTGCTCAATAATCCACTGGTGATCATAAGTGAGCAGTTCAACTAACTGTTCATGACTTAAATTCAATTGAGTTAGCCATTGTTGCCATTGCTCGGTTAGTTGCGATAATTTAGTGGCTAGATCTTGTGCTTGCCCGCTAATTTGCTGCTGTTGGTTTTGGATCACTAACAACTGATTTTTAGCCGTTACTAGCGCTTGCTCAGCATTATGAAAAGCGGTAGTTAATTGTTCGAAATGGCTCATCAATTCGGTTTTTAATTGCTTAGGATCTTGGCCCTGACAGACGCTGTCAATTTCTTGCTGCCATTGGTTAATTTGTTGCTGTGCTTGCGTTAACTGCTGCTTTAACGGCTGCAACACACTTTCAAAATGGTTAAACTCTTGAGTTAAGGCGATATGCTGTTGCTCAAGCTCATTTTGTTCGGTATTTAATTGACCTTGGTAATTCGATTTTTCAATGAACTGCTCGATATCAGTCGCTAATTTTTTCTTAAATGACTCTAGCTGCTCAGGTTGGTGCAATAACTGCGACCAATTAGCTTGCGGGTACAGCTCGGTTAATTGATTGACTCGCGCTTGCATTTGTCCGTTAAGTTGGTCTTGATATTGATTATTTAGCGCCAGATCATTGTTACAGCTTTGCAACTGCTGCTGACACTGCTCGATACTTTGATTAACCAAGTCAATTTGGTGCTGTGATTCAAGCAATTGCTGCTCAAGCGCCCGGCGTTGCTCGGCTGTTTCAAGCAACGCCTGATGCTGTTGCTTATCATGGGCTAATTGCTGTTGCACCCTCGCCATATCATGTTCAATTTGAGCCAGTAATTGCGGCGTTATCGACTGCTTTGACAGCGCTTGCAACAAGCCATTAAGTTCATCAACCTCGGCTGCAATTGTACGCTGTTGTTCATTAAGTTGGTTGCCTACAGCTTCAAGCTGCGATAAAGCACTGGTTAGCTCATGGCTTTGCTGCTGCAACTTTTTATAACGCTCGCTTAACTGATCAACCAAACGTTCGCCTAAATTCACTTCACCAGCATATGGATGTTCTGTACTGCCACATAAAGCACAAGCTTGATGCGGCACCAATTGCGAACGATGTTCAGATAATGACATGATCTGCTGGGCATTTAACAGCGCATGTTCGGCTTCTTGCACGGCCGGTAACAGCTGCTCGCGTTGCTGACGGCGGGCATGATAATCAATTTTAGTTTGCTCTAATTGCGCGGTCGTTTCTTGATAATGTTGTTGCTTAACCGTGACCATTGACTGGTATTGCAATGCCTGAGTAACCTGCTGCTGGCTAGTCGCTAACTGAGTTAGTTGCTGCTGATGGTGTTCAAGTTGTTGCTCAAGCGCAGCAATTGCTGGCTCAGACGAAGACAAGCCATAAGCCTGAATTTGCTGCTGATAACCTTGCTGATGTGCACTTTGCTGTTGCAGCTGTTGATTAAACTGCTGTAATTGCTGCTGCGCTTCAGTGGCCGTGATTTTAATGTTAGCCATTTGCTGGGCATATTGCGCAAAGTTAGTCGCCGCCTGCTGATGGTCATTAATGCCTTGTTCTAGCAAAGTAATGTGATTAACGACCCCTGAAATGTGCTGTTGCTGAGCCAAATCAATCGCTAGTGTATTAAGCAAACTCGCCTGACGTTGCTGATTGGCCTCATTGCCTGTCAGTCGCCGCGTAATGACGTGTTGTTGTTGCTCGGTGTCAGTGAGTTGTTGATGTTTTTCATGATATATTTGCTGCAAGTTGTTCATTTCGAGCTGACGCATCACCGCCGATTCAAGCAAGGGTAATTGCTGCTCAAGGTCAACGGCCGCTTGGCCCTTGGCATTGCTGAGTTGGCTAACCTGCTGCGATATTTCGGTCACGTTTTGCTGACCACTGGTTAGGGTGGCGTCTAGCGCTACAAGCTGCTCGGCTTGTTGGCGTTGTTGCAACTTGGTGGCGACAATTTGTTCGTCCACCGTGCGAGCGCGCTGCGCGTGTTCAACCTGTTCAATTTTTTGCGCCAGCGGCTGCTGACTCACTAAGGTTTGCTCGGCAATTGCGCATTGCTCGGTCGTCTCAACTAACTGCTGCTCAATGTGCTTACTTTTGGTTAAACACTGTTCCAGCCACTGTAACTGACTGGCTTGGTTGTTCATGCCCGACATCGACTCATTAATCTGACCCAGCTGAGCAATTAATTGCTGCTGCTCTTGACTCGATAATAAAGTCACCTCACCTTGGCGCTCGGTCAGCAAAGTCAGCTGCTGCTCTTCTTCTTTAGCCCGTGCAAAGGCGAGTTTAGACAGCGCCGAATACAACTTAGTGCCAGTGATCCTTTCTAATAATTCAGATCGCTCTTTGGCCGGCGCTTTTAAAAATGCGGCAAAGTCACCTTGCGCTAATAATACCGAGCGACGAAATTGATCGTAATTAAGCCCAATCAACTGTTCGATTGCTGCCAGCACCTCGGTTTTTTTAGTCGCAATCACCTTATCACTGGCCAATGCGGTCAAACTCATTTCTTGGGCTTGGATGCGGCCAGTGGCACTATTACGCGCGCGTTTAACCGACCACCGAGCACAAAACTGGCGTTGGTCCTCAAGCTCGAAGATCACTTCACTAAAAGCGCTCGCCGCGCCTCTGGTTAAAATATGACGGACATCGTTACTTTTTAAACGCTCACTCTCTTGCGTTTGGCTATGACCAATAGCAGGACCACGACGCGCACTGCTAAAACGGGGCATCGCGTCAAATAAACTTAAACAAATAGCATCAAGCAAAGTACTTTTACCCGAGCCCGTATTACCACAAATCGCAAATAACCCAGCGTCAGCCAAAATACCACTGGCAAAGTTGATATCAAAAGGTGCCGCTAAGCTCGCCAGATTTTGACCTTTAAGACTAATAATTTTCATCGATGCTTAATTATCTTGTTGTTGGTAGCTGGTTAATAATTCACTAAAGGCCTGAGTATACTTGGCCGGCGGTTTGTCATTAAATTGAGCTAAATATTTTAGTGAAAAAACTTGTTCCGGTTCCAGCTGATTTAACATTTCGTCGGGATAATCGGTGCTATTGTCACTGACCTTGAGATAACTGGTGGTTATTTTGACCAAGCGCACCGCTTTATCGGCAATAGCTTCAGCAATTTTGTCGCGCAACATGGCTTGTGGTTGCTCAAGTAATACCAGAACTTCAAGCAGTGGTTGTTGCTCAAGCGGTTGCTCTATCACCGTTAAGTCCGCTAATAAACTTAATACTTGCGACAAAGGCAGTGGCGTTGCTGGCACTTTTATCAGCTCGACCCGTCTTGGTACCAGCAATGGATCAACGCGTAATAGCTCGCCATCTTTAAATTCGAGCAACTTAACTTGATGCTTGTAGTCAATTTCGGCCAGCGACATCGCAATGGGCGAACCACAATAATAAACAGCCTGACCACCTAACTGTTGTGGTCGATGTAAATGGCCTAACCCAGCGTAATCATAACCCTGAGTCAGCATGTCGATCGGTAAAGCATGCTGATTACCGCCTAAAATTCGCCGCTCTGACATTTCACTAATCTGGCTCGAGACCATATAGGCATGACCTAACGCAATGCTGGCTTGAGTAGGCTGGTTTAGCTCGGTGATTTTAGCCGCCAACTGTTGATAAATTCGCTCGACCCCGGCAATTAACTTGTCAGGAACCTCATCGTCAAAGGATCCAAGCTCAAGATCGCCTGCACGTAAAAATGGTACTGCAGCAACGCGGGCAGCGACAACGCCCTCTTTGTTCGTTAGCTCGACAATCAGCTTATCAAAATCAAGCTGATTGTTTTCCAAACGCGGTAACGAACCAATTAAATGAATATCAAATGCCTTAAACAATTGGTCGGGGGCATCGAGTTTACTCGGAGAATCATGATTGCCAGCAACCAAGACTAAGTCTAATTGGGGTAATTGCTGCTTGACCCGGGCTAAGAAACGATACAACAATTGCCAAGCCCAAGCCGGTGGATTAGCACTGTCGAAAATATCACCGGCCACTAACAAGGCATCAATTTTTTGTTGAACTAATTGCTCAAATAACCAATCGAGAAACTGCTGTTGCTCAAATTGACGAGAGATCCCCAGTAACTGATGACCAAGGTGCCAGTCTGAGGTGTGAATAATGCGCATATCGCTCCAAGCTGCAACGGCATGACGTTGCTATTTTTTAGGTTATAAACTATGTTTAATGCAAATTATCGCACACCCTAAATTGTGATAGAAGCGGGAGACAAACACAATGCAGATGGTAAGTATTTCTCATAAACTTCTTACCAAGGTATTAACCTCATTCGTGATCTTGACCTTTTTTGTCTTTATTATCCAATTGGTTTTAGGTTATTTCACTGTTCGCTATGAGATAGAGCAAGAGTTAAAGCAATTGCACTCCACCATCAACTCTAGTCTTAGTCAGGCGATTTGGGAATTAAACGATAATCAGCTGGTCGCTATCGGTTACAGCTTATCGTTAATGCCAACCATAAAAGCAATTATTATTCACGATGAAAGCGCCAAAGTCATCTATCAAGGTGGCCAATTACTTGCTCAAATAAATCAAACCAACGAACAAGCGCCTAGCTCACCGACCGACACTACCAGCTACGATAATGGCTCGTTATTTGGCTTTACTTCAACCCTTAGCTTTAATTTGGCTAATAATGCCCAACTCAATACTACTTATCGGGTCGGTTCTTTGAGCTTATATTCGAGCAACACCACAGTGATCACCCGAGTTATTACCCAAGCTGTCATTCCGACCGTTGGCATGATGGTTGGCATGGCATTGCTCATTTATTTAGTTAATCAACTTTTTAAGCGATTATTAACCGCACCACTCGAAAAATTAAGCCAAGATATTAGCCGCTTGGATCTCGATAAATTACACCAATCAAAATTAAATGTCTCATCAACCCAAAATGATGAACTGAGTTTATTGGCCAATTCCTTTAATTTAATGTTGGTGAAACTTGAAGAGTATCAAGATCATTTAAAACAGACACAGCAAGAACTGATCGACGCCAATTTCCAACTTGATCAGCAAAACCTCTCACTGGAGCAGGAAGTCACGCGAAAAACGGCAAGTTTAAGTCAAATTATCAGTGAATTAGCCCAGCAAAAAGAAGATTTAGAACAAAGCAAAGATGAATTAAAGGCTTCGCTGATGCAGTTAGAAAATACTAAAGATCAATTAGTCGAATCAGAAAAAATGGCATCTTTGGGCAGCTTAGTCGCCGGCATCGCCCATGAAATTAATACCCCAATTGGCATCGGTGTCACGGCTGTTAGCTACTTGGCGGATGCGATCGGCGAACTCGATCACGCTGTTGCCAACAAATTACTCACCAACAAACATATGACCGAGTTTCTAAAAACAGCGAAAGACAGCTCAAGGTTAGTCGTGGCCAACTTGCAAAAAGCCTCTAAATTGATTCAAAGTTTTAAAGAAGTTGCTGTTGACCAAACCAGTGAAGCGCATCGAACCATCCATTTGCCCGCTTATTTGCAAGAAGTAATCCAGTCATTGCAACCGATATTAAGACCAACTCAGCATAAAGTTATCGTCAATTGCGATGACGTGGTCGCAATCAATTGCCAAGCTGGATCATTGGCACAAATATTTACCAACCTAATTTTAAATTCACTAACTCACGCTTTTGAAGGAGTAAACCAAGGCCAAATAGTGTTTAATATTTCGCAAACTAGTGATTTCATTACCATTGATTATCACGATACTGGCAACGGTATTTCCCAAAAACATTTAGATTCTTTATTTGAACCTTTTTTCACCACCAAACGTGGTCAAGGCGGCAGCGGACTCGGCACTCATATTGTCTATAATTTAGTAACCCAATCGCTGCACGGTACTATCGCCGCCGCATGTGAGCCTGGCCAAGGTTTAAGTTATAGCATTCAATTGCCGCAGACTAAGCCAAAATAACCTTAGCGGGCCTATCGTTGTTGCGCTTGGCGCTAATTTTAAATACACTCTGATTTTACTAATTTCATAGTGACTATTATGTGGTTCAAAAACCTGATTATTTATCGTTTATCCAATCCTATTGATTTAAACCCAGAGCAACTAGAGACACGACTTGAAGAGTTTGCTTTTCATCCATGCGGTTCTCAGGATCTAAGCAAATACGGTTGGGCCAAACCTATGGGTAAAATTGGCAGCTCATTACTGCATGTCACTAACGGCAACATCATGGTATGTGCGCGTAAAGAAGACAAGATGTTACCCGCATCAGTGATCAAAGAAGCACTCGACGAAAAAGTCGAACAAATAGAACAAGAAACGGGCCGCCCAGTTAAAAAGAAAGAAAAAGACGCCATGAAGGAAGAAATTGTTCATACCTTATTGCCGCGCGCCTTTAGTCGAATTGGTTCTACCTTTGCTTATATAGCACCAGCACAAGGGCTAATTTTCGTCAATGCTTCAAGCCATAATAAGGCGGAAGATTTACTCGCACTGCTCAGAAAATCAATTGGCTCACTAGCGGTGTTACCGGTCCAAAGTAAAAATCCGCTTGATACTACAATGACCCAATGGCTAACCGATAACTCTGCCATTGCTCCTTTTGAGTTGCTTGAAGAGGCTGAGTTGAAAAGCCCACTTGAAAATGGCGCGGTGATCCGCTGCAAAAATCAAGAATTGATCTGCGATGAAATAAAAGCCCATATTGAAAACGGCATGTTCGCAGTAAAAATTGCGATGCAATATAGCCAGTCATTAAGCTTTGTATTAAGTGAAGACTTAACGATTAAACGGGTCAAATTTAGCGATGTCGTTGCAGAGCAACAAGAAGATCAAGACAAAGCCGATAAGGCCGCATGTTTTGACGCTGATTTCGCCATTATGGCGGGCGAATTTGAACATTTTATCCCCGCGTTATTTGATTTGCTCGGTGGCGAAGAACGCACGGCTTAAATCCGCTATTAATCTAACCACTCAAACCTAAACCAACCGAAATACGGTTGGTTTAGGCTTCGTGTTCTGTATAATGTTTTCATGTCGCATAACACGATATGCGTGGGAATGAAGCTATTGCTTTTTAAAAAGAATGTAACTATCTTAAGGGCTATAGCTTAGAGATTAGGTCTTAACTATCTCGCCATATCATTAATTGACGGATATGTATTTCGGCATCAGATTTATAAGACTTCATCGGCGCTACCTGGCGACAATATCTACTCGGTCTCATGCCTAATTTTAAAATGGAAACGTTATTACCAATGCCTGATAAAATAGCTGAGCGAAAAAAAAGAATCGCAACAAGCCGCAATAATGAGCAGCAAGCTCCGCTATTGACATATCAAGGCGTGCTTAGTCATGTGATTAGCGATTTACAACAACTAAACCATATTTCTGACGATATTGAGCAGCAATTAACGCCAGTCACTAAACAGTTTAGCGCATTAAAAAATACGAATGACCAACTTGAATCGCTAGTTAAAGTCTTAAATCTATATCAATCTGCTGTTGCTGAGCTTGATAATGCACTGGGTTTAATCCACGACAATAACGACCAGTTAATAAAAGACTACGTTGAGCAACTAACCCGTATCGCCAATGACTTCCATCTCACTCCGGCGCTGCAAGGTGAATTAGATAATATCTATTTACAGCTGACAAGCATCACAACAATAAATAGCCTTTTTGATAGTTTTCAAGAAATAATTGAGTTGCTAATCTTAAATAACCAGGGTGAAAAAGAAGCGTCAAAATTCTTTTTAGAAGCCTTAAATAGCGCACTATTCGATGTTAAAAATATTGTTGCTAACGGCTCGTCCTTAACGAAAGTCTCGTCACAAGATCGAAAATTGTGGGACAGCGCATTAAAGTCTCGGATCAAGAAAATTTGTGCCTTGACCAAAAGTGAACTCAGCCCTGCCCCTCAGTCATCAATAATTAATGAGCTGGCGCATATGTTGGCGGCACTTAAATTAAAAGAAAAATTCGATAACAAAGAAGCGCAACAATTATTAAGTAATTTTGCACAAATGGAACAACAATTAAAAGCTGTTGAAGCCGAAGCGCAAGGTTATAAAACCAGACTCGAGCAACAAGAAGTGCTGAGCATGCAAGATAGTTTAACTAAACTACCTAATCGTGCTGCGCTTGATAAGCGATTTGAAACCGAGTTTAATCATGTCAAAAACAGTGGCATGTTGCTGTGGGTCGTGGTTGCTGATCTTGATTTCTTCAAAAGAATCAATGATAGCTATGGCCATTCGGCTGGTGATAAAACCTTGCAAGTCATTTCCTCGGTGCTAAGCAGTTCGTTACGTAATAGTGAATTTGTTGCCCGATTTGGCGGTGAGGAATTTGTTATTTTAGTGCCTGAAATCAACAAAACGACCTTAAGCAATATGCTGAACCGAGTTAGAAATAAAGTTAAGTCAGTGCCGTTTAAGTTTAAAGACGATAATGTTCAAATCACCGTTTCAATGGGCGCTACCCAAGTAAAGCTGAGCGATCCTAGCGAGTTATTTGCTTTTGAGCGTGCAGATAAAGCCTTATATAAGGCGAAAGCTCGTGGTAGAGACCAAATAGTTATCGATTAATAATTCATTACCGATTAGCAATATTCAACCAAAAAGCAGGAGGCTTTATGATTGTAAAAATCAGCCCCAGAGGGAGTTTAGAGCAACTATCACAACTTGAAGCAGAGCAACTAAAACAACACGCCAATAGTCATCTGTATCAACTTTTTCGTAAGTGCGCCTTAGCGGTATTATGCTCTGGCATTCAAACGGATGACGGCCAAGAAATTTTAACCACCTACCGCAGCTTCGAGATTAATGTCTTAATTCGCGAGCGCGGCGTACAACTCGAGTTGATTAACCCGCCGGAACTCGCTTTTGTCGATGGTGAGATTATCACCGGTATTCAAGAACATCTATTTTCGACCCTGCGCGATATTATTTATCTCAATGATTATTTTAAGCAACCCTTGCTTACTGACAACCCTGATAGTGATTTTATCACCGACAGCGTCTTTCATGCCATGCGTAACGCCAAAACCATTACTCAAGCTATCGATCCAAATATTGTGGTGTGCTGGGGCGGTCATTCAATTAATGATACCGAGTACCAATATACCCGAGATGTCGGTTACGCATTAGGTCTGCGCAAACTTAATATTTGCACCGGTTGTGGTCCTGGCGCGATGGAAGGCCCAATGAAAGGGGCAACTATTGGCCATGCCAAGCAACGGGTTGAACAGCGCCGCTATATCGGGCTAACCGAGCCTTCAATTATCGCCGCAGAGCCGCCCAATCAACTGGTCAACGAATTAGTTATCTTGCCTGATATTGAAAAACGGCTTGAAGCCTTTGTCAGAGTTGGCCATGGCATTGTCATTTTCCCCGGCGGTGCTGGTACTGCTGAAGAGTTATTATATATCTTGGGAATTTTACTCGACCCTGCCAATGCACAGCACCCATTTCCGTTGGTATTAACAGGCCCAGAGCAAAGCAGAGAATATTTTGAGGTCGTGGATCAGTTTATTGCCAATACACTGGGATCACAGGCACAAAAATTGTATCAAATTATAATCAATGACCCGCAGCAAGTCGGCCAAGTCATGAAGCAGGGACTGCAAAAGGTTCGAGATTATCGTAAACAGTCTGAGGATTCCTATCAATTCAATTGGTCATTGTCGATCCCGGTCGAATTTCAGCGTCCTTTTGAACCAACCCATGCTAACATGGCGCAATTAAACCTTAGCAGCAATCAGCAGCCCCAAGCCTTAGCAGCTAATTTACGCCGCGCTTTTTCAGGCATAGTGGCAGGCAATGTTAAATTTGACAGCATTAAAGCAATTGAACAGCTTGGTCCGTATTCGCTGAGTGGCGACCCGCAATTAATGGAAAAAATGGATGTCTTATTACAACGTTTCGTCGAGCAACAACGCATGAAATTACCCGGTACTCAATATATCCCATGTTATAAAATTATTAATAATGAATAAACCAGCAACACCTCACCTCGTCATCATTGATGCCCTAAATCTTATTCGCCGAATTGATGGGGCATTACGAGGCTTTTCGGCTCAATCAACCCTAGATACTGCGCAACTTATTTCATTAACCAACCAAGCTGTCACTCGCTTAGCCAGAGGTCACTGCCCAAGTCACATTGTGGCTGTATTTGATGGTGACGGTAATAATTGGCGTAAAAAACACTACCCGGCTTATAAAGAAAATCGTAAACCTATGGCTGATGATTTAGCGTTGCAACTCGAGCCTATTCGCCAGCAGTGGCGTCAAATAGGGGTTAGTTCATTGCTAACAGAACATGATGAAGCAGATGACCTTATCGCCACGTTAAGTACAAAAATGCTCAATGCGGGCGGCAAGGTTACCGTGATCTCAACCGATCAAGGATTTTATCAATTGCTGCCGTTGGGACTAAAAATTTGGGATCATTTTTCAAGCCAGTGGGTAGACGAAAAGATCGTATATCAAAAGTATGGGATCAAATCAGAACAACTTCTTGATTACTGGTCTATTGTTGGTCAAAGTGGCAACAAGATCCCTGGAGTAAGTGGTTTAGGCCCTAAAGCGGCGCTGAAGATTCTAAGCCAATATGATAATTTAACACTCGCCTTTGCTGCCACTCCTGCCGCGACCGAAAAGCCGCTGATAAAATTACAACAAAACAAAGACCAAGCGCGACTAAGTTATAAACTCGTCAAGCTAAGGACTGACTTAGAGCTGGCTATTAATTTAAAAAGCATTCGATATCAGCCCGCTGGCACCGATGCCCAAAGACCAAGCGAAGAAGCTCATGAGCCACAATAAATCACTGCTAACTTGTGTGTTTGAGCACCGTCAACATTTAAGTAGCACCATTAACGCCGCGATATCTGACCCGTCACTCGCGACGGCCAATCAACTCAAAGCCCAAGTTTTAATTATCTCGCAATGGTTATGGGAATTATCGCCCAGCAATAGTGACCTTGTGAGTTCGTTATCCTTATATCACCCAGATAAGTACTCAGATTTATCTAATCGCGCATTTTGCAGTGCTATATTAACCAGCCAGTTGTGTCACCAGCTGAATTGGCATGGGCTAAGTGCCAAAGCGCTGATTAGCTGCGCGTTGACTATGGACATCGGCTTAGGTATTACGGTACCGGCACTGGTAAATCAACCAATTATAGCCAATACGTTGACTAAACAGCAGCTGCAGCATTTTCGTAATCACCCGCTAACCAGTGCGAGTTACTTACATAAATATAATATCATTAGTAAAGCTTATCTTAAGTATGTCATTGAGCATCAAGAATTATTAAACGGTCGAGGCTTCCCTAAAGGCTTACGCCATCATCAAATATCCGCGCCAAGTAAAATACTGGCTTTGGTGGCCAAGTTTAGTGAATTAATCAATCTGGGGCATCATCAGTCTCGCAGTAATTTACGCCAAACATTTAGTATGTTAGCCAAAAATGACGCCTTATATTGCCCACAACTGCTGCGCTTGCTGGTGACGATGATTAATCAGCCTAAACCAGCGATGATTATTACCTATAACGGACAACAGCAAGGCTTAGTAATCACCCGAGATCTAGAGCTCGATACTTTGTCAGTGCTTGAACTGGTAAGTCATGAGCAGCAAGGGCTATTTTTCGGTCATAGTATTAATCAGGTGAAAGTGTCAGCCGTCAGCCAACTAGCAACGAACAATGCGCTGTATAACGAAACCATTTTTGCTCAGCATTGGGCTCAAATAAGCGATGAACAGGTCGCAGATCGTAGCAGTTGTGGTTCGCGACTAAAACCACAATCGGCGTTAGCACAGCTGCGTAATCACCTCAGTAGCTCACCACCCGATAAACAAAAAATTGCAGATTTAATTAATCAACAGACTGAACTTGGCCAGCAATTGATTAACCAATTAAGTCAGCAGCATCCCAATCGCCAGTTCAATAGCAGTTTTCATGCCCTAAAAATGGCGGGGTTCGAGCAGTCCAATGCACTGATTGGCCAATTAGGTTTAGTGCAACAGTTAAATAATTATGACTTTCCTGTCCGCACTACGCTCAGTGCCAAAGTAAACTGTGTCATGGCAATTTGTCGCCTGACCACCGCGTTTACCAGCTGTATTTTACCGCATCAAGCGGCGATGTTTGCCTTAATAAATCTGGCGCCGCTGTATTTTGAACGGCGTATTATCGAGATGCCAGCACGCCCAGCAATCAAGCTGGACAATCTGTTATTAAACGATAGTTATAGCTTAATGGCATTAACCGCCACCAGCCAACAAACCAAAATTAGTGCCAGTTTAGCCCAGCATTGGGACAATCGTGCATTAACCCACAATTCATTAGCGCTGTTAGCTAATCCAGAGCCAAGCTCTAACTTATACCAACAAGAAATTATCAACATTTATCAACTAGCGTTGTGCTTAACTCACCACATATTCCATGGCATCAGTGTCGACACTCCAACACTGAGCCGACACGCCAAACCTATATTTAAGCAATTGAAATTGGTTAATCAAGATATCAAACTATTGATCGATGGCGCGCTAGAACAAGCCCCCTACTGCAAGCTTTAACCGAGCCAATTACTGTGATAGCAACTTATTGCTATCACGCTGTGCAACGGCTTCTTGCAATTGGGCAAGCGCTTGATCATTGCCCTGATAACGATGTGATGCGCCATGTTGATAGTGATAACTAAAGACGTCAAACCACAAATCTAAAATTGCGCCATTATCATTCTCACCAAAACTACTTAATACCTGCGCTGCAACTTCGGCCGTGGCCATCTGACCGTCAGCTATTGCTTTGCGCACACGATAGCGGTCACTGTGACTGGAGATATTGATCGATAACAGCGGTAAATGATTTAAATATGGGCTGCGTCGAAACATTTTTTTTGCTTCGCGCCAAGTGCCATCAAGCAAGATAAACAGTGGGCGTTTGTTCGCAGCCAGTTTAGGCACCTGATTAACAACTTGTTGTTCTGGATGGGCATATTCTTGCGGGAAAACCACAAAAGCTTGATATTGTGGATCATTGATCAATGCTAGTAACGCGGGATCAACCTCGGTTCTCTGCCAGATAAAGGCATGAGTATCTTCAATTAAATCGGCAATTAAGCGGCCGGTATTACTAGGTTTTAAGACTTCGTCGTCCCACATTAGCAACAAGAATGCGGCCTCGCTGTGACAGGTTGGACAATGTGGACAAATACAATGCTGGCGTGAAATTCGACAGTTAGGACAACGATCAGTTTTGTAACCTCGTCCTTTAAATGGTCGGGTGCTAATACTTTCCCGATATTGATGTAAACGCTGAACCGCGTGCATAAACTACCTTAATACGACAATAAAAACCGCCGCATTATACCTATACCCGTAATCATTGGAAATGAAGGTTTCAGAATGACTCAGGTGAGTAAGCACAAGGCACATCATTTTAGGAATGCTTATTGCCTTTCAAACTGATGTAACGTAGTGATTACTTACCTGAGAAATTCCCGTAGGGCGGGTTTTAAAACCCCAATTGCGGCGTTATTTATTTTGATAAGGAAATAGCCATTACCTGCAATAAATGCCTTGCACTTGAGCTTTTAAACTCCCGCTGAAATCCTGCATTCTCAATGGTCACGGGTATATAACTCAAGCTTTTGTTTAGGCGCTACACCAACTGATTTATTAATAATCCTTTGCGATCTTGGTCATTACGCTGGGTAATCAACGCCGCTTGCAATAATAAGTCATTTTTTTGCTGCTCACTGGTCGCACTGGCG
>Ga0209291_1001492_pt1 | contig 20649 bp, 13 predicted proteins | sample GOMGulsemesocosm_FD_184633 | JGI IMG/M metagenome (GOLD analysis project Ga0209291, IMG submission 184633) | Methane-oxidizing microbial communities from mesocosms in the Gulf of Mexico - GOM9B Gulf of Mexico (SPAdes) (version 2) | ecosystem: Environmental > Aquatic > Marine > Cold seeps...
GAATCATATTGGAGTCCGTCAATGGCCCTATATTGTGGAAAAAGTCCTACATGAGCTTTGTCATTTAATAATTGTTTTTCGATATTTGAAATCGAATCTCTATCTAAAACTACATGTAAATTCGGTGAGCGGTCATGGATTAGCTGAATGACTTTTGCCATTTTTTTTTGTTTGTTTTGGTCTAGTATATCGGCACATAAGATAACAAGCTCACCACTTAGCTCTTTTCCTAATGTACCTACTAATAATGAAAAATCATTAAGAGAATCAAACAAACCAATTACTGCTCTATAAACGGCTTGTCCATCCTCAGTCAAAGAGAAACCTCCTCGACCTCGTAAGCACAATTTTAACTTCATACGCGTTTCAAGGTTAGACATATGTATGCTAATTGTTGAGCGAGTAACCCCTAGTGCTTTTTCTGCCGCGGCAAAGCCGCCATGCTCTACAACGGAAATGAATATACGTAGCAACCGTAAATCATACTCGGTAATGGGTCTTGGAATAATAGATGTAAGGTTCAAAGTTTTACCTGCCTCAAACTAAAGGTTTAATGTTTAGTATTTAACATGAGTTAAATTTAATATTCAATAGGTAAAAGCGTTTGCATTGGAGATAAATATGCACAAATTAAAAGACAAACAACTATTGAAGAACTTTTCGTATATCAACGGTAGTTGGCACAGCAGTGAAACAAACTTTGAAGTAATAAACCCAGCGAACGGCGATGTTATTGCAAAAGTTAGTAATGCCGGCATAGCTGAAACAGAGCTTGCGGTAAATTCAGCAAAATCTGCATTGAAACTTTGGTCAACTAAGTCGGCTAATGAACGTGCGACACTGATGCGCAATTGGTTTAACTTGATGATGCAACATCAAGATGATTTAGCTCGAATACTTACGCTTGAGCAAGGTAAACCTTTAGCTGAAGCAAAAGGTGAAATTGCCTATGGCGCTGCATTTATTGAATGGTTTAGCGAGGAAGGTAAACGAGTCTACGGCGACGTGATTCCAGCACCATCTGGCGACAAACGAATTATAGTTATTAAGCAACCTGTTGGTGTAGTGGCTTCAATTACACCTTGGAACTTCCCAAATGCGATGATTGCTAGAAAAGCCGCAGCAGCATTAGCAGCCGGCTGTACCTTTGTAGTACGTCCAGCGAGCCAAACCCCTTTATCAGCTTTAGCAATGGCTGAACTTGCTGAACGTGCAGGCATTCCGGCAGGTGTATTTAATGTGGTGACAGGAGACGATGCACGTGGCATGGGTAAAGTATTAACACAGCATCCAGATATTGCGAAATTCACATTTACGGGATCAACCGCCGTTGGTAAATCTTTAATTGCACAATGTGCAAGTACAGTTAAAAAAGTTTCGATGGAATTAGGCGGCAACGCTCCTTTTATTGTTTTTGACGATGCTGATATTGATGCTGCAGTTCAAGGCGCTATCGTTTCAAAATATCGCAATGCTGGGCAAACATGTGTTTGTACCAATCGCATATTTGTTCAGCAGGGAGTACTTGTACAATTTACTGATAGGTTTACTGCCGCAGTTGCTGAATTAAACATTGGTGATGGTTTAGCTGATGGTATTAACATTGGTCCAATGATCTCAAAAAACGCAGTTGCAGATGTTAATAAACTTGTTACTGATTCTGTTGCTGCTGGCGCAAAAGTAATTTTAGGTGGCAGTACTCATCACCAAGGAGAGAATTTTTATCAACCTACAATTATGACCAATGTCAGCAATGATATGCCCATAGCAGTCAATGAAATATTTGGCCCCGTTTCGCCAATCATCAGTTTTACAGATGAAGACGATGTACTCGCTATGGCAAATGATTGTGAATATGGTTTAGCGTCATATTTTTATTCTCGTGATATTGGCCGAATTTGGCGTATTGCTGAAGGTCTTGAATATGGCATGGTTGGTATTAATGAAGGCATTATTTCCAATGCTGCCGCCCCTTTTGGCGGGATAAAACAATCAGGAAATGGCCGCGAGGGATCTAAGTACGGCCTAGACGATTATTTAGAAATAAAATACCTGTGCATGGGTGGCTTAGACAAATAACGGAAATAAAACTAACAATTTCGCTGATTCCTATCTTGTAATTGGCATGAGCACAGCGAAGTTTGACAAATAAAACAGGTAAAATCATGACAAATTCAGCACTACAAACAAGAAAAACAAAAGTAATCGCCCGCGGCCAAGGTAACATGTATCCGGTATATGTCGAACGTGCAGTAAACTCTGAAATATGGGACGTTGAAGGCAAACGATATATAGATTTTGGTACAGGTATCGCCGTTTGTAATACCGGGCATAGTCATCCAAAAGTAGTTGCAGCGGTCAAAGCTCAACTTGATAAATTTAGCCATACGTGTGTCATGGTAAATCCTTATGAAGTCGCTGTTGAACTTGCCGAAAAGCTAACCGCGATAGCACCAGGTGACTCAGAGAAAAAAGCCATTTTTGTTTCCACAGGTGCAGAAGCTGTGGAAAATTGTGTGAAAATAGCACGTGCACATACCGGTCGCCGTGGCGTTATTGCCTTTAATGGTGGTTTTCACGGTAGAACAAATTTAACCATGGCTTTAACGGGGAAAATTACGCCTTATAAAAATCTCTTTGGTCCGTTTCCTAGCGATATTTTTCATGCCCCATTTCCTATCGAATGTCATGATATTAGTGTTAAGCAATCGCTAAAAGCGATAGATAATTTATTTAAAGTTGATATTGCGCCAACAGATGTTGCCGCTATTATTGTTGAGCCGATCCAAGGTGAAGGAGGGTTTTATCAAGCTCCTGTAGCGTTTTTACAAGCATTACGGAAAATTTGTGATGATCACGGCATTGTTTTGATTGCTGACGAAATTCAAACAGGTTTTGGTCGTACAGGTAAAATGTTTAACTTTGAATACTCAGGAGTTGAAGCTGATTTAATGACCATGGCGAAAGGAATTGCCGGTGGTTTCCCTATTGCTGCAGTTGTTGGTAAAAGTCATATCATGGATGCACCTCTGCCCGGTGGATTAGGGGGAACTTATGGCGGCTCCCCCGTTGCATGTGCCGCAGCACTGGCAGTGCTAGATGTTATTAAAGAAGAGAATCTTATCGAGCGTTCAAATCAAATAGGTGCTATTTTTAATGAAAGACTAACCATGTTACAAAAACAGCATCCACAACTCATTTTAGATGTACGAAATCAGGGTTCAATGATAGCAATGGAACTTATTGTTGATGGAGATGTTGAACAACCCAATGTAAAGCTAACGCAAGCAATAATTGCCAATGCAGCCAAATATGGCTTAGTCTTGTTAGCCTGTGGGTTTTACGGCAATGTTATTCGATTTTTACCCGCACTCACTATCAGTGATGAATTAGCGAATGAAGGTTTAAATGACTTTTTACGTTTATTTAATGAATTGTCGAAATGATATCAATACATTTATAAGGCATCACAAAAGAAATGAGTAGTCGCTTAATACATATTGACGCGTCGTCAGAAGACAGTTTACAGAGTCAAATTCGTCATAAACTGGTAGAAGGGATCCTTGTTGGTTCCTTTGCTTCAGGTACAAAGTTGCCCTCATCTCGCAAGCTTGCCACACAACTAAGGGTCTCTAGAAATACCGTCGTTTTGGTATATCAAAACTTGATCGATGAAGGTTATATTGAAAGTAGAGAGCGTAGTGGAATTTATGTAAGTGACAATATTTCACAAGGTAAGGTTGAGTTTAATCAACAGCAACCAAGCTATGACTCTTCATCAACGAATAACTATCACCGTTTTAAAGGGGCGCTGGCAACAACCAACGCTACTTCTTGTCCACAAAACTGGCAGCGGTATAATTATCCGTTTATTGATGGAAAATTCGATTCTTCATTATATCCCGTCAAAGAATGGCGAGAAGCAAATAATAAAGCCAATACTACCAAAGAAATTTATCAATGGTCGGAACTACAAGGCAAAGAAGATGACCCAATGTTGCTCGATGAAATTCGCACTAAAATATTGCCTAGGCGAGGCATTCAAGCTAATCCTGATGAAATTTTAATTACCGTTGGTAGTCAACAAGCATTACATCTCATTTGCCAATTATTTGTCGATCAGTCAGTTACCGTTTCGGTAGAAGAACCCGGCTATCCTGAAATGCGGGAATTGTTACTAAAACAAGGGGCAAAATTACATTATCAACCGATTGATAATAAAGGTTTGGTTGTTAACAACCAGCTTGATCAATGCGATATTATCTACACCACACCAAGTCACCAAACCCCAACCAGTATAACCATGTCCATGGATAGACGGGATGAACTGCTCAAAAAAGCCCATCAGCAAGATTTATTGATCATTGAAGATGACTTTGAATTTGAAAGTAACTTCCTTGGCCAACCTCATCCAGCCTTACGCAGTTTGGATAAGGATAATCGTGTTGTTTATATCTCTTGCCTATCAAAAGTGCTCGCATCCGGCATTCAAATTGGCTTTATTGTTGCCGATCGCGGGGTTATTTCTGAATTGAAAAAATTGCGAAAAATGGTGATGCGTAATCCACCACTAAACAACCAACGTGCTGTAGCTTATTTTTTATCTTTAGGCTATTACGATGCCTATATGATGCATTTACATAAAGTGTTTTTTGAACGTTGGTTAACGTTACGCGAAGCATTAAACACCTATTTGCCTAACTGTATTGATACTGGACCCATTCAAGGTGGAACCGCTTATTGGATAACAGGGCCAAAACAATTAGATGGTGAGTATTTACGTGAAGAAGCTGCCAAACTAGGAATTTTAATAGAGCCCGTTAAGCGATATTTTGCTAGCACAACTCATCCTGAGAATTGCTTTCGTATGGGGGTAACCAGTATTCCTAATGAGAAAATTAGAAATGGTGTGCAAAAACTTGCTGAGCTCATTCATCAACTGACCGCCGATTTTGAAGAAAAATTAACCAACGCAAAAGGCAAGTTACTCAGTAATGAAACGTTAAAGCAATTGCTACCCAATGCTCAGTTGGAATGCCAAATGGTTTATGGGGTCCCCTGCGTTATTGAATTGTTAGCTGATGGCTCCATGAAAGGGAGAACCGGTGGCTCAGACAGTGAAGTGGACAGCGGCTATTGGTGGATTGAAAATGGTATGTATTATCGCCAGTGGAAGTTATGGGCTTATGGCGAAATCAAGGGTTTTTACGTCATTATGGATGGTGACGAAATGAAATGGTTTGACCAAAATTATTGTTTTGTTAGACAACTGGTTTTAAAAGGATATAGCCAGTAATATATAACTGGCACCATTGGTAATGCCTAACTGGTACTAACCTAAAGTGAAACATCTCAGTAAAGTGATTGTCATCGAAAGTTAATAAGCACTTATTTAAGCATAACTGAGTACCAAACTATGAGCCATTTCTCTATTGCGGGTCTGCAACTTGCCTTACCTTGCGGTGATAACTTAGTGTCTATCGGCGCTGAGATCGTAAAAACCAAAAAGCGTTTTCCTTGGCTTGATATGATCGTCCTAAGTGAACTAGCCACTTATGGCCCAGAAAAAAAGTATGCTAGCGCATTACCTAATGAAGCAGAGCATTATTATTGTCAATTAGCCAAAGAACACAACATCTGGCTTATCCCTGGTTCACTCTATGAACAAATAGGTGATGAAATATTTAATACCACCACTGTCATTAACAACCAAGGAAAAGTTGTTGACCGTTATCGTAAAATCTATCCTTTTTACCCTTATGAAAAAGGTATTAGCGCAGGTAAAGACTTTGTTGTTTTTGATGTACCTCAAGGTCGTATTGGCGTCGCAATATGTTATGACTTATGGTTTCCTGAAGTCGCCAGACAAATGGTTACTATGGGTGCAGAAGTACTTATTTACCCGACTCTGACTGGCACTATTGACCGCCCTTTAGAATTGGTTTTAGCACAATCAACCGCCATAACCAATCAAAGTTACGTTATTGCCATAAACACCGCTGGTGAGCTTGGTTATGGTCAATCTGTTATCGTTGGACCAGACGGGCAAGTAATATACCAAGCGAGTACTGACGTTGAAGTTATTCCCATTGAAGTTGACTTTTCGCTGGTTAAACGCAACAGAGAGCGTGGTTTACATGGTTTGGGACAACCGTTAAAAAGTTTTCGAGATAACCCGATAATGTTCCCGTGTTATCAAACTAATTTGAATCCGATAACAGACAAGTGCAACCACTTAAGTAAGCTTGGTCCGTTAGAAATACCAGAATAAAGGATACTTAAATATACCGAACTGGACCAACACAATCATTCAAACTGGTACTACGATTAAAAAAATGATTGATCTAATCTGAACACAGGCTAATAAAACAACAAATATTGGAATCATAAAATGAAACAAGCCACCTCAAATAAAAGCTTTAATAAATCCGTCATATCAACCGCTGTTAGCGCAGCAATCGTTATGTCAATGAGTTCTATTTCAGCAACCGCAGCAGAAACTGCGGATGCAGAGAAAGGAAAAATTGAGCGTATTGAGGTGACGGCAAACCGACGTTCGCAAAGTATTCAAGATGTCCCCTATAATATATCGGCGGTTTCCGGTGACGAATTGGATGGTGCCAATATTATTGACGCTTCAGATATGATGCGTGGTATCGCAGGTATCACCGTTGTTGACCGAGGTTATCGTAATTCAGGTGCCGTTAGCGGGGTTATTATCCGTGGTGTAAATGTAGATGGTGGATCCAATGGTGATGTTGCTTTATCTGCTGTTCCAACGGTTGCATCCTATATCAATGACACACCTATTTATGCCAACTTCATCTTAAAAGATATTGAAATGGTTGAAGTATTACGTGGTCCCCAAGGGACTTTATATGGTTCGGGTTCATTGGCTGGTACGGTAAAATACCGCATGAACAAACCAGAGACCGATGAATTTTACGGCAGTGTTAGTAGTAGCTTTGGTCAGACCGATGGTTCTGACGGTAATAACTTCACCTCTGATGTTATGGTTAATATTCCGTTGTCAGACAATATAGCTTTTAGATCGAATGTCGGTAAAATTGATAATGATGGCATCATAGATTATAGCAATGTTTATCAGTTAGATAGCAACAATTATGCGCCTGTTGCAACCAATAATGATACCGCTAATGGTTCACCTGTTTTTAAAAGCGTTAAAGATGCTGATACGGTAGATATTACCTACGGTCGAGTGTCGTTATATGTTGAAGCCTCAGACAGCCTAAATTTATTATTATCACATCAATTTCAGCAAGATGAAATTGGTGGACGTCGCCAAATTACCCGTGGAACACACTGGACTGAAGGTTCAGAACAAAACTATGGCGATTATGAAAATGGAGCGGTACAGTTAGAACCTTCAGAACGCGATGTTTCATTGACAGCCTTAGAAGTCGAGTGGAACTTAGGTTTTGCTACTTTAACATCGAGCTCTTCAATATATGATCATGAAGGAAGTTCAACCAGCGACAATACCGGTTTTTATGCACAAAATAATTGGTTTGATGCATTTTATGGCGGTAGCCCACGGCCACTAGCAAAAGCAAACCGTGGTTATAAGGAAGAAGCTTTTGTCCAAGAAGTCCGTTTAGTATCCAATGAAACAATAAACAATATTGATTGGGTCGTAGGTGCTTATTATATGGATCAAGATACACTATCAACTCAAGAAAGTTACATGCCGGGATGGGTTGAATGGGGAAATGCAGCCCAACCGACTATTTATGGTGGCGGCTGGGATATTCTAGGCACATGGGGCATGGAATATACCGATAATGATTTCCTGTATAAAAGAAATCAAAACTTTAAAGACACCGCTTTCTTTGGTGAGCTAACTTATCATTTTTCCAATAAAATGCGCGCAACAATAGGTGCACGTAACTTTAATAATGAATTCACTAATGATACCGGCTTGACCTTGCCAATCTGGCCTCCAGGAGATGAGGCGTATTTTGACACTGACGAGAGCAAAACCTTATATAAAGCTAATCTTTCTTACGATATTTCTGATGACACCATGGTTTATGGTACTTTCGCCCAAGGTTATCGTCGTGGCGGTGCCAATGCCGTGCCACTTGAAGGTGGTTTTAGAGAAAGTGAACTATGGCAGCAGTATGGTTCAGATTCTATCGATAATTATGAAATTGGATTGAAGGGCTATTTAAGTGATGGCGCGCACAGTTACACGGTTTCTGCATTCGTCATGGACTGGCAAGACCCACAACTTAATACTTCGACACCTGATTGGGGCTTTTTTGCTGTCGCAAATGGTGAGTCCGCAAAAACAACGGGCATTGAACTGGAATTACAAGGTTACTTAACTGATGATTTACATTATGCATTAGGTTATGCCTATGTCCAAGCTGAACTCACGGCTGACTTTAGCGCCCCTGCTGCGTGGTGGGCAGACGATGATACCGCTGTTGTAGCAGAAGATGGTACTCGCCTACCAGCTACACCAGAAAATACTTTAAGTATTTCTCTAGATTATACCTATAGCATGGATAATAGTATGTACTGGATAACTCAAGTCAATGGCTATTATCAATCAGACTCTGTTAACGCGTTAGGAGAGGGGAAATATCAAGGTGATATTGACGCTTTCTCAATATGGAACTTAAGCACTCGAATCAGTAGTGATGACTGGGATGTAACTTTATACGTTAAAAATGTCCTTAACGAAGATGGTATTACTGGTTTAGTCCCAGAAAGTGCCATGGGTACAGATCCAGATGAGAACTTTTTAGGTAATTCATCAAAAGATTATATCAGCCTGCCTAGAACAATTGGGTTATCAGCCACTTATCGGTTTTAAGTTTTGATGGACATCAGGTCGCAATACAATGACTCCCGCCATTGCTGATCTGATGTCCATTATCCCTCACCCCTTTATTGTGAAGTTATTTCCAGCTATGTTATACCCATTGCTATTATCTAGATGAACGATCACATATGACATTAAACTTTTCTGAGCACTCATTGAAAAACAGCAATAAATCATCACAAGAAGTCGACAAGGCACTTGATTACCTCTGGCATTTGATCAATCGTCGACGTGTTACTGAAGCCGTCACTGCCTGCCAACAATTCAATCAAACACATCAAAATAATGCTGAAGGCTGGTACGCTAACAGCTTTTTACATTTTCAATTAAAGAAATTTGACCTAGCGTTACAATTCATTGACCATGCCGTAGAAAAAGAACCCAGTAAGCCTGATTGGCAATTACACAAAGCGCATACTTTATTGATGATGGCTAATATTGCTGAAGCAAAAATGATTACCGATGCTTTGGTCAAACACCAATATTCAGATGTTGATTTTTGTGCTGAGCTCGCTCTCTTGTTAAATAAAATGTCGGATTTCCACCAGTCAATCCAATTTTACCACCGAGCAATTAGTTTAATTAAAGGCGAAGGAGAAGAGGCAAAGCGCCAAAAAGCGCAGCTTTGTTTTAATGTCGCGTCGATTCAACGCTATTTAGGCGATATTGATGCCGCAAAAGCCAGCTTGAATATGGCGATAAGCCTCAATAAATGGGACTTTGAAGCTTACTTATTACGTGCCAGTTTGAATAAACAAACGTCAAAAGATAATCATATAGCCGAATTAGAAGGCTTGCTCAAACAAAACATTAAAAACTCCCTAGGGAAAACACAGCTATATTATGCATTGGCAAAAGAATACGAAGATATAGACAATTATAATAAAAGCTTTGATAGTTTAGTGCTTGGTGCCAAAAGTCGCCGTGCAAACATGCGTTATGATGTCAGTCATGATATTTTGACCATTAAACAAATCATCCAAAATTTTGATCAGTATTTCTTCGACTCGGTATTGAATAAACAACATCCACCTTGTGTAAATAGTGAAGCCATTTTTGTTTTAGGATTACCCAGAACGGGCTCAACTTTGGTTGAACGTATCATCACAAACCATAGTGAAGTCATTAATGCCGGAGAATTAAATAATTTTGCCTTGCAGATGGTCGAGCAAGTTAAATTGATGGTTAATGACCGTGCTTTGCCTGCACCTCAATCTAAATTGGATCTAGTTTCGTTAACAAAACAATTAGATTTTTCAACACTAGGTCAAGCCTATCTCGACAGTACCAGAACTAACACCAGCCAAAGTGCTAATTTTGTTGACAAACTACCGTTAAATTCACTGTATGTTGGTTTGATTCATTTGTCATTACCAGCGGCAAAGATCATTCATGTTAAACGGCATCCGTTAGATACTTGTTATGCTATTTATAAGCAGCTTTTTACCCATGGTTATCCGTTCTCTTATGATCTCCATGAACTCGGGCAATATTACATCGCGCATCATCAATTGATGCTGCACTGGAAAACTGTTTTACCCAAAGATGCTATCTATGAAATAGCCTACGAAAACCTGTTGGATAACACTGAACAGCAAGCCAAATTATTAATAGATCATTGCGAATTAACTTGGCAACCACAATGTCTGTCTTTTGAGAAAAATACCGCTCCATCAACAACAGCGAGTGCAACTCAAGTGCGCCAAGGCATATATAAAACATCACAAGGTAAATGCCGACATTATCAACAACAACTCGCGCCGTTAAAAGCTCAGTTAGAACAGGCAGGCATATGTTGCGATTAACTCAATCTGTTTTTGTTTTGTTGATATTGTTGGCCGCATTCGATAGCGCAGCCAAGTCGCTTGAACGACAATATTTAAATGTTAGTGAGCTGAGTAAGAATAAACCTCTTAAGTTTAGGTCTCCTATACCTATGTCAGTATTTACCCCTACAGGTAAAGTGAAAGTGATTAAAAGCTCGTTACAAGGTAATTTGACCTTTTCTCCCATCAAAGCGTTATCACATTTAAATTTGACTGATGAAAGCGAGGTTCATAAGTTTGAACTACGCACCCGGCCACAAGCGTTTAGCATTAACCGTAAATTTTTACCGGAATTATCAATAGATTTTGTTCAATCTGATCAAGCTATTATTCCGACAATACGACATTTGCAAGCGAGTGAACATCCTCATTGGGATTATTTTGTTGGTGTTGGAGAAATTTGGAACGAGGCAGATGATGGCGATAAAGCGCGTATTTCCTTGCCGTTTGCTTTAGTAGAGAAAAATCAAAATTGTATTCATAATGGCTCGATCTCTTTTCTGATCGATGAAAAAGGTAAAACATCAAATTTCTATTATCAAATCAGCAGTGAGACATGTCTTTATTATAAAGTTGATATGTGGGGAAAAGGCAGGGTAGATTACCTTGCGAAGCCTATTGCCAACCCCAATGAAATTATCGAAAACTATCGGTTTACGAAACAACAAAACATAAAGACTAAACCGTTAAGTGATCTAAAAAAACAATACCCCACGATTGAAATTGAAAAGTTAGCGTTAGCCAACACCATTAAGAAAAAAGATATGTCGAGCTTTGGTGTCATACTTAATGGTGACCACTATGTTTCAGGTTGTATGACCCGCTATGGTGTCTACCCATTTTGTTCACAAATGGTACTGCCTTCATATTCCACCGCTAAATCAATCTTTGCAGGGCTAGCGATGTTTTATCTCGCGAAAAACGATAATGATATTTTTAAGCAACCGGTTAGTGACTGGGTTGATGAATGTCAGGGGGACAACTGGCAAGGTGTTACTTTTGGACATTTACTCAATATGAGTACCGGTAATTATCAAGCCATTGGTCACAGCGTTGATGAAGCTGCTGAGCATAGCCAAATATTTTTTAAAGCGAAAACCCATCAACAGAAAATCAACTATAGCTGCCAATACTTTAACCAGAAAAGTCAACCAGGTACGACTTTTGTTTATCATACCTCTGATACTTATATACTGGGTACTGCGTTAAATAACTATTTGAAGGCTCAATCGATTAAACATGAATATCAAGGAACTGCTGATATTTTTGATCAGGTTTTTAGTGATAAACTTTGGCCTCAGTTAGGTTTAAGTGCCGTTGCCTACTCAAGCCGGCGAACCACGGACAGGAAAAGACAACCTTTTGCCGGTTATGGATTGTTTTTTACCCGAGATGATATTGCTAAATTGATTAGTTTCTTGATAAAAGAACAAAGTGGTCAGTCAAAATTGTTAAAGCCAACTCCTTTGTTATCAGCTTTGCAAAGACATCCCACTACTGATGACATGACTACGCAATATGATTTTATTCATTATAATAAAGGTTTTTGGAAACAAAATGTCACGCAATTGCTCTCCTGCAAAAAAGCGACCTGGTTACCTTATATGCTGGGTTATGGGGGGATCGCAATAGTATTAGCAACAAGTAATATACAATATTACTACGTTAGCGACAGTGACCAATACATCTGGCGAGAAGCAATTAAAGAACTAGACAAAATAACCCCCCTTTGTCGACATTAGCCAAACACGAATTAAACCCATTAATTAAATAAAGAGCGGTAATCATAATGACTGAAATCACCAACAACTCTGACAGTGCTATTAGCACAACACCTCCTTTATCACTTAAGAATAGAGTTGATCCTAATAGCGTTATTGCTCGGATCATGCTGGCATTTCTAACCACCGCAGGTATTTTTTATATCAATATTATGCCCGCAGTGGTCAGTGGCTTAAAAGAAGGACTGGCTTTTACCAATCAACAGGCAGGTTTTGTTAGTTCCGCCAATTTATATGGTGCAGCGCTTGGCGCATTAGCTGCCGTTTTTTTAATAAAACGTATCAATTGGCGGATTTGGGCCTATATATTATTAGTTGCTTTAGTGGTTATCGATAGCAGCTGCATTTTTATTGAAAACTCAACCCTGATGATCAGCATTCGCTTTATCCATGGGTTAGTCGGAGGATTATTAGTTGGTATTGGTTTCTGTATCATTTCAAGAACCAGTGAAGCAGATAAAACCTTTGGTTATTTACTTTTTATTCAATGGGGGTTAGGTGGTTTGGGCTTAATGTACTTGCCTGAATTAGTGCCCGTTTATGGTACCACCGCTTTATTTCTTTCTTTGATTACCTTTACTGTAGTCACTTTGATGATGATGCCCTTTATCCCTAATTACGCGATTGAAAATCTCAAGTTGGACCAAACAGTTGATACCCAAGTAAAGAAATTGCCTATGTTTTTAAATTTGTTTGGTATTTTTCTCTTTCAAGCGGCAAATATGGGGTTATTTGCTTACATGATCGGTCTTGGAAAATCAGATGGGCTTGATATTCAATTTATGAGTCCTGCACTGGCTTCAGCGAGTTGGATTGCTTTGTTGGGAGCATTTTTAGTGATTATTATTGGCACCCGATTTGGTCGGACTTTGCCGTTAATTAGCTCCATTGTTATCACCGCGATCTGTAGTTGGGCTTTGCATTACAGTGCAAATGAACAAGTCTATCTGATTGCCAATATTATTATAGGCGTTACTTGGGCATTCGCCTTGCCTTACATGTTTGGTCTTTGTTCTCAGCTTGATAAAGCGGGGCAACTTGCAGCTATGGGGGGATTTTCTTCTAAAATGGGTTTAGCTACAGGTCCCATGATTGCGGCAATGGTTTTAGGTGAAGATAATTATGGCTTGATCATTGACATTGCAGCCATCACGCTAGTTTTTTGTGCTTTGGCCGTTGTTAAACCAGCATGGCTGCTGGATAAAGAATAATGGTGTTAGGATAAATAAGATGGGTATTAGCTAGTGATTATTTAACATCTCTAGCTAAGGTAATGACATCTAAAATAATTCTGCTAATGTCAGCTACCCTTGAAGATACTCGACAAAATAAAATCATATATTTTTAAGCAGAGAACGATTAACTATAAAAACTTCTGAGTAATAAGCACTTTAATGATAAACACCTAAATTTACTACTCGAAAATGAACAATACGTACTTTGACTTGATAAGGTTAAGTTAATTAATAACAACGTTTTAGTTGCACTAAGCTCACTGCAACCTAGTAGTTACTGGTTGCAGTGAGCGGCTCATCTATAACTTCTTTATTCATCACCACTGAGGCCTTCGTTTTAAACCAGTCAGCGGTCACTTTACTGCGTTAATATTCTCAGCAACTTGAACTACGGCTATCATGCCTAAAGCGAAGTGGGGTAACACTTCACCAGTACAACACTGCTTCAGTAAAATTCACTTTAATTGGCTCAGCGTAAGATTTATTGAACTCCAATTATTCATGTTCGTTTGGTGGTGTTTATACAGTAAAATTTGATCAATGACTCTAATTGCAAAATATAAGGACAGGGCGCTGAAGTCTTTCCTTTTGGCGAAAACTCTGCTGATTTTTCTAAGGCATTATTGAAGTATCCATAATTTCTCCTAACTCTTGTTATACCTTGAACATAACATCTATTTAAGCACTTTCTATTTCCCATAGAGCTAGAGTTTTATTGGGGAATTCAACATTTATAGTAAGGAATATTCACTTGTCTACTCTCTTTTTTCGTTTCATTCGTAAAGTATGCCTAGCCACTGCGTTGCTAGCTGCCACCAACAGCCAAGCTGGTTTAATTATGGAATCAGGAGAATTAATCGGTGCAACGGACATCGAAATAGCTGGCTTTGGCACCTACAACGTATTTTTTGAAGATGGCAGTTGTGCTGAATTATTTTCTGGTTGTGATGAAATAACTGACTTTGCCTTTAACGATCTTGATCAAGTCAGAGCTGCAAGCCAAGCTCTGCTTGACCAAGTATTTATTGATAGCAATTTATGGCTGCTTGATACTGACCCAACACTAACCAGAGGTTGTGAAGATGATGCTAAGTGTATCGCTTTTATACCCTATAAGTTTCTAGACAACTGGGTGATCGGTAAAAACTTAGTCAATGCCAGTATGGAGAATGGTGATAAACATGGTTATGCAACTAATCTAGGTATTGATCAAAGCATAGCGGTTAGAAGTAATACTACTTTTGCCGTTTTCACTAAAGTAGTGCAGGTTCCTGCGCCACCCTCCGTATTATTATTTAGCTCTGCTTTAATTTTTTTAGTGAGTTTAAAGCGAAAGCAATAATGCTAGCTGTTATTATTTAGGGATTGTTTTGTTGAATCCTAGTCATTAATATCGCAATAAATATAGCGCTGAAAGCGATGAATAATGCCTCCATTGACGAACTTATAGATGCGCCAATTTGACTGAATATTTGCGCCTTTTTACCACTTAAGGAATCCGTTGAATTTCCAGCAATCAGAAATGTGTTACAACTAAATGACTCAGTGCTTTTAAAACACTTAAAACAGTTAGAAAATACAGGATAGGTAAAAAACGAAAATCTAGCGCTAATGGACTGAAGCGTTGGTCGCTTTATTCTACCTATACTGACAAAGCATTGAGAAATTTGCGAAGTATACCTTTAAAAATCAAATCTATTAGACAGCAAAGCTAGCTAATAACTTATCTAAGTGTTTGCCATAGAAACCTATTTTTTACTGGCTACTGAGGATTGTATTGAGCCAGATGCCGTTTGTGATGACATATCGCTTATCTCCACAATATTACGATTTATTTCTTCATTCACCGAGCCTTGTTGTTCAGCTGCACCCGCTATTTGTTCGCACATAATTGGAATTATTAACAGAAGCGATGGGCAGAAGAGGGAACGAAGTATTTCAGCATCGCGTGTAACTCCCTTGTGACGGCAAGAAAATTGAGCTCCTCTAATTCGTTTCTTCTGGCTGTGTATTTATTTTGTTACATGATGCCGTTAGTTATCCTTGAAAACTTAATGAAAAATTTCACAGAGTTGCATAAGATATAACGATAATAAAAAAGGGATCTATGATGAAAAAGAAATATTTAGCAGCTGTAATAGCCGCAAGTTTAACGTTATCTGCCTGCATGGCAACCAGTAATGACTCTCGCAATAGTATGTCATCGCAATCAGCTGAAAACAGTGCCAATAAAGTCTTTAGCCAAAAGTACTTATTTAAAGAGTTAACTAATGGCTTACGTGTATTAGTGGTGAAAACAGACTATCCAGATCTTGTTTCAGTACAAATCCCCGTGTCTGTAGGCGCTCGAGATGAAAATGAAGTTGGCAAAACAGGCTTTGCACATTTCTTTGAACATATGATGTTTAAAGGCTCAGATAAATACCCACAAGCTGTTTATGCTGATTTATTTAAAAATGCCGGTGTCGACAATGGTGCTTACACGACTAACGATTACACCAATTATCACTTAGATTTTTCTAAAGACAACTTAGATAAAGTATTAGAGATCCAAGCAGATCATTTTCAAAACCTGAAATACACCGATGCGCAATTTAAAACTGAAGCATTAACGGTAAAAGGTGAATACTTAAAAAATAATGCTAGCCCAACGCGCAAGTTATTAGCGGCTGTTCGAAAAGAAGCATTCGATACCCATACCTATAAACATACCACCATGGGTTTTTTTGAAGATGTAGAAGCAATGCCTAATCAAATTGCTTACGGCCAAAAGTTCTTTCAACAGTTCTATAAGCCTGAATATGTTTCTTTAGTGATTGTCGGTGATGTTGACCCTGAAGCTACCATGGAGATGGTAGAAAAACATTGGGGAAATTGGCAAAAAGGTGACTTTGTTAGTGAGATTGCACCAGAGCCAAAACAAGAAGCAGCAAAGTATGTCCATGAAAAGTTTGATGGTTTACCGGGTCATTGGTTATTAGTTTCTTATAAAGGTTCTGATTGGCAGCCGAAGAAAAAAGATCGCGCCGCTTTAGACTTAATTTCAGAATTATACTTTTCAAATAACTCAGCTTTGTATCAAGAACTTGTAGTAGATAAGCAGTTAGCGAGCCAAATGTTCAACTACAATCCTGAAACAAAAGATGCGGGGTTACGTCATGTATTCATCAAAGTAAATGATGAGAAAGATTTAGCCACCGTGCGCGATGCTGTGAATAATACCTATGCGCAAGCACGTACCGAATTAGTTTCAACCGAAAAGCTTGATAACTTGAAATCTAATTTAAAATACAGCTTTGTAAATAGCTTAGATTCTTCAGAGTCTATCGCTGCAACACTTGCCAGTTATATGCACTTTGATCGAGATCCGGAAACGATTAACCACTTATATAATAGCTTTGACAATATTTCAGCAGAAGACATCAAACGTATTGCTAATCAGTATTTTGTTGATGAAAACCGTACAACGGTAACCTTATCTGCACTAGATGAAATTGCTGACTTTCAACAAGAAGTTGATTTGAACGGCGCAGTTGCAAAAATTGAGATGAAAAAGGCTCAGCCTAGTACTATGCAGTTTTCGGTATTAGATAAAACCAATGACTCGCCTTTGATTGATGTTAATTTCCTATTTTATACAGGAGCAGCAGCAGATCCTGTCGGTAAGAAAGGTGTAGCGGCATTAACGGCACGTATGCTAACTCAAGGTGGTTCAGCAACACGTAGCTATAAAGACATTAAGAAAGGCTTATATCCTTTAGCCGGACGATTTTCGTCTCAGCTTGATAAAGAAATGATGTCGTTTACCGGTCGTGTTCACAAAGACAATGCGACACAGTGGTATGAACTTATTAGTGATCAATTGTTGAATCCGGGCTGGCGTGAAGATGATTTTAAACGTTTGAAGAAAGAGTTAATTGATGGCATTAAATCAGGACTTAAGTCTTCTAATGATGAAGAGTTAGGTAAAGAAGTGCTTTATAGCGAACTTTATCAGGGCCATGTTTATGAAAACTTCAACAGTGGTGATTTGTCTGATTTAGCCGCAATCACTATTGAAGATGTTAAAGCTTTTTACAGCGCTCAACTTACACAAGCTAAATTACACTTAGGTATTACTGGTGCTATGCCAAGTGCTTTAAAAGCACAATTAATGACTGATTTAACAGCTTTACCTGTAGGTAATGAAAAGCGTTTAACAATTGCTAAAGCGCCTGTTTTAAAAGGTCATCATGCAACTATTATAGAAAAAAATGCACAATCAACAGCAGTTTCCTTTGGTTTTCCAATTGATACTATCCGCAGTGACAAAGACTGGGCCGCGCTTTGGTTAATACGTTCATACTTTGGTGAACACCGTAGTTCTAACAGTTACTTGTATCAACAAATACGCCAAGCGCGTGGTATGAACTATGGTGATTATTCTTATATTGAATATTTCCCTCGTGGTATGTATCAAACTAAGCCTGATGCAAATTTAGGTCGTTCAAGCCAAATTTTCCAAGTTTGGTTACGTCCATTACGTTCAAATAATGATGCCCATTTTGCTACACGCGCAGCGTTATATGAATTGGACGGGTTGATTGAAAATGGCATGAGCGAAAAAGACTTTCAGGCAACACGTAATTATTTAACAAACTATGCGCCGCAACTCGTTGCTAGCCAAGATCAGCAGTTAGGTTATGCACTTGATAGTGAGTTTTATCAAACAAAAGAGTTTGTTCAATATGTACGTGGTCAGTTTGCAAAACTAACTTTAGCTGATGTGAATCGTGTCATTAAAGAAAACTTACAAACAGATGACATTCATTATGTTTTCATTTCAGGTGATGGTAAAGATATGAAAAAACGCTTGTTGTCTGAACAAGTATCACCGTTAAAATATAACAGTGAGAAGCCAGCAGAGCTTTTAGTAACCGATAAAGTTATCGAAAGCTACAAGTTAAAGTTGCCGAAGACAAATGTTGAGGTTATTGCGGTAGACAAGGTATTTAAATAAACCATACGTTAACTCAACATTGAACCGACTTTGATCAAACACCACGCTTGCCGTGGTGTTTTTTTATTATAAAACGTAGCAAAATATTAAATGGGTAAGCGTACTTTTTTGGCAGCATTTATCTTTTTAAATTACTTTCACTAATTATTTGAAATAAAAGTGCTTTTAATAGATATTAAACGCACTTTACATTTATATCAGATAACTATGTTTAAAATAACCAACACACCTTCATTGCTGTTTTTAGCCGTTACTTTCACCTTTTCTTTCACGTCTTTAATTGAAACAAACGCGCATGCAAATACACTATTAGATATCAACGAAAAGAACATAGTTAAAGAAGTTAAAGTCGCTTTACCGCAATCACTTATAGACATTGAACAAGCTGTAAATATTAATAGTGGTTCAATGAACTTCGATGGTGTAAAACAGGTGGGGTTACTGGCCAAGCAACAACTTTCAGCAATAGGTTTTGAAGTACAATGGCTCGACGGCAGTGCTTTTAATCGTGCTGGTCATATTTTAGCGACTCATCAAAGTACTAACCCAAATGCCCTTAAAATTTTAATGATCGGTCATCTAGATACTGTATTTGCTAAAAGTGATAATTTTCAAAAATTTAAAATGCTGAGTGAAACACAAGCGGCAGGTCCTGGTGTTGCTGATATGAAAGGCGGTAATACCATTATAATTTCAGCAATTCGTGCCTTAAAAAAGCTTAATTTACTTGATAATGTCAGCATAAAAATACTGTTAACCGGCGATGAAGAAAGCAGTGGTAGCCCTTTATCTTTATCCAAAAAAGCCATCGTTGATGGCGCTATTTGGGCTGACATTGCCCTTGGTTTTGAAAATGGTGACAACAATATAAATACCGGCATGGCAGCAAGAAGAGGTTATACCGGTTGGACTTTAAACATAACAGGCAAACCTGCACACTCGTCTCAAATATTTAATGAAGAAGTAGGCTACGGCGCAATTTATGAAACAGCGCGTATTTTAGAGGCATTTAGGGCTCAACTGCAACAAGAAGAAAACCTGACTTTTAACCCTGGCATGATCATCGGCGGCACAAGTATAGATTTTGATCTCGCTAAATCATCCGGTTCGGCGTTTGGTAAAAATAATGTTATTGCACAAAAAGCGAAGGTGAAAGGCGACTTAAGAGCACTTTCAAATAAACAGCTCAAAAGGGCTAAACAAACGATGCAAAACATTGTTAAAAATAATTTAAATCACACGAAAGCAGAGCTCACCTTTGAAGTGGGTTATCCGCCGATGGCGCTTACCCAAGGTAATTTAGACTTATTGGCGCAATATAGCCAAGTCAGTCAAGACTTAGGGTATAACGTGGTAAAACCTGGCAATCCACGTAAAGCAGGCGCAGCCGATATTTCATTTGCCGCTGAGCATGTTGACATGTCACTTGATGGTTTAGGTTTAATGGGGGCTGGCGCTCATACCAAAAATGAAATTGCAGATTTAACAACGTTAAATAAAAATATCGAAAAAGCGGCAATTTTGATTTATCGTTTATCGAAAAACAATTAGGGTTTAATAAAGCATAGATAAAAGTACCGTTGTAGCATCATTAGGTTTAAGTAGATTTCTACTGCTGCTGTCTTTATAAAGACAGCAGCAGTAGACACTTATGGACACGTATTTTGATCGTCCAACTCCCTAAATGTAAAGGAGTTGCGATAGCTCGATAAATGTTTGGGGCAGAAAAAGGGCTGCAATAACGCTTTAATCGTTAACACCTGCAATATCGCCACGCATTACCGGGTAACCTAAATTCATCCAACCAAAAACGCCTTCCCATAAAACCGCAGTACGGGTATAACCACGGTCTCTTAATTTTTTAATCGTGTAATCAGCTGCTGCACGAGGGCAAGAACAATAAGCAATAATTTGCACATCTTTTGGAATACCTGCCACGGTATCATCAAGATCTGCA
>Ga0209291_1001493_pt1 | contig 20647 bp, 12 predicted proteins | sample GOMGulsemesocosm_FD_184633 | JGI IMG/M metagenome (GOLD analysis project Ga0209291, IMG submission 184633) | Methane-oxidizing microbial communities from mesocosms in the Gulf of Mexico - GOM9B Gulf of Mexico (SPAdes) (version 2) | ecosystem: Environmental > Aquatic > Marine > Cold seeps...
CACCGTAATATCTGTTGCAGGCACATCTGCTATACATTGAACTGCTACTGCTGCCGGATTACTAGCCGTTGGATCTATCGTATCATCTACAGTAATCGTTTGAGTAACATTAATGGCATTGTTACACCCATCCGTTACACTATACGTTCTTGTAATTACTTCAGGACACGTATTTCCGTCTGATGAATCACTTACAAATAGTACCGTTGGCACTCCACAGTTATCTGCTTCATCTGTCACAACTGTAATATCTACTGCTGGCACATCTGCAATACATTGTACTGCTACCGCTGCTGGATTACTTGCCGTTGGATTAATTGTATCATCTACTGTAATTGTTTGGGTAACATTAATACTGTTTCCACAAGTATCCGTTACACTATACGTTCTTGTGATTACCTCAGGGCACGTATTTCCGTCTGATGAATCACTTACAAATAGTACAGTTGGTACGCCACAATTATCCGCTTCATCTATTACAACTGTAATATCAGTCGCTGGCACATCTGCAATACACTGTACTGCTACCGGAGCTGGATTACTTGCCGTTGGATTAATAGTATCACCAACCGTAATAGTCTGAGTAACATTAATCGTATTGTTACACACATCCGTTACACTATAAGTCCTAGTAATTATCTCAGGACATGTATTCCCGTCTGATGAATCACTTACAAATAGTACCGTTGGTACGCCACAATTATCTGCTTCATCCGCTACAACTGTAATATCTGTTGCTGGCACATCTGCTATACATTGTACTGCTACTGCCGCTGGATTACTAGCCGTTGGATTTATCGTATCATCTACCGTAATCGTTTGCGTAACATTGATACTGTTTCCACAGTCATCAGTTACACTATAGGTTCTGGTGATTACTTCAGGACACGTATTTCCGTCTGATGAATCACTTACAAATAGTACCGTTGGTACGCCACAATTATCTGCTTCATCTGTTACTACAGTAATATCTGTTGCAGGAACATCAGCTGAACATTGTACTGCTACCCCTGCTGGATTACTAGCCGTTGGATTAATTGTATCATCTACTGTGATTGTTTGGGTAACATTAATTGTATTGTTACAAGCATCTGTTACACTATAAGTTCTGGTAATTATTTCTGGACATGTATTTCCGTCTGATGAATCACTTACAAATAGTACTGTTGGTACGCCACAATTATCTGCCTCATCTGTTACAACTGTAATATCTGTTCCTGGTACATCTGCAATACATTGTACTGCTACAGCTGCTGGGTTACTAGCTGTTGGATTAATTGTATCATCTACAGTAATCGTTTGAGTAACATTAATGGTGTTTCCACAAGTATCTGTTACACTATACGTTCTTGTAATTATCTCAGGACATGTATTCCCGTCTGATGAATCACTTACAAAAGCTACTATTGGTGTACTACAGTTATCTGCCTCATCTGTTACAACTGTAATATCAGTCGCTGGCACATCTGCAATACATTGTACTGCTACCGCTGCTGGATTACTAGCTGTTGGGTTAATAGTATCATCTACCGTAATCGTTTGCGTAACGGTATCTGAATTCCCACATCCATTTGTATAGGTCCATGTTCTAGTAATAGTTCCTCCACAATTAGTCCCCACTATAGCACTATCAGTTCCTGCTACTGCAGCGGTATTTGTACATGTATCATTCCATGTTAGATTTGTCATGGCTGGCACATCACCAATACATTCTACTGTTACATCTGCTGGTTCTGGGTCAAATGTAATTATAGGACAACCAGCACCTGCAATAGTAATGTCTGTAATTTGTATACACCCATTATCATCAGTTACCGTAATTGTATACGTATCTGCTGCTAATCCTCCTAAAGAACTTACACCAGCATTGTTATTATCTGTATATATTGTCGTCCCTGTTGAATCTTCCCACACATAATCATAAGGAGGAATACCATCTTGCCCTTCTACAGTACCAGAACCTAAAGCCACACACGTAGCATCTACTGAAGTTATTAAAGGAATATCACAACATTGCATTTCTGCAACAAATGGGAAACTTGGATCTCCAGTACACCCTGCTGTTCCATATCCACCTGTTTCAAAATCAGATAGAGTATTTATATCTACCCCTAAATCTAAATTAGGAACACATGCCGTTGTTGTTGTTAACTCAAAACAAAAAGTCCACGAGCCAGTACCGCCACCTACAGCACCAATTCCTGGGTCACCAAAATTATTAGTATAATCTCCATCTGGAGAACCTCCTGGCCCTCCACCTTGCGGATCAACATCTACATACCAACCCCATCCTGAAGGACCATTATCATAAACCCATATGTAGTCACCACCAGTTACGGAAGTTCCTGCTGGAGCTGATGTTCCTGTAAGCGTCGCTGTATCCCAACCAGGTCCAAAACTTGGAACAATACCTGCTAGCCAGTTATCACCAACTTGATCAAACTCAGTTATTTCAACACATACTTCTACTGTTGTTCCTGGCAAATAAAAGCCACCAACCGGAGTTGGATTTACTGTTAAACCTGCACCTAAAACACAAAGATCACAATTATTTGTTGCTGTTATATCTAACTGAAAATCAGAAAAATCAGAATCATCTTCACCACTAATTTGAATATAGTAAGTGTTACCTGGAACAACAGCAGTAAGATTCGCACTTACATTTCCATTGTTACTTGTTTGACATTCTATTCCAGCTAACGTACCACATCCTGCCGTACTACTATATACTCCAATATTAGCATCATTTAAACCAGAAGTAAGATCTATAATTACTTCATTACCTTCAGCCACAAAAGACATCCAAACATCTGCTGCTGGAGAATCCATACATGCTAAAGATGAGTATGGGTTTTCTGCCGTTGCTCCTGTGGTTGTACCGTTATATGTCAATGTATTTCCATTATTTGTTGTTCCACAAGGAGCTGGAGCGGGAAGTGTCCCCAAACTTACTGCACTTGAACAATCATCTTGCCCAAATGAAGAAAAACTTAATGTTATTAAAAATACCAAAGAAAAAAACTTCTTATAATATTTTTTACTAACTCTTATATTTTTAGTTAATATCATAATTCTTATTATCTTTTATATTCTTTAATAGTAAATTTTTGCAGTATATATTTTCCATCTGCAGAAACCTCAAACGTATAATCACCATTATTGGATGAACCTGTAGTAAGTATTTTACTCATATCAACATCAACCCCTTTACTTGTTAATTTATTTGTAGAAAATAATTCTACTTTCAATCCACTTTTAAATTCAATAATATTTGATTTATCAGCATATCTAAATTTTGTCATATCGGCTGTAGAAAATGCCTCTATATAGGTATTGGTATTACTAACCACTTCTGAGTTTATAATTTGATATGTTTTACCATGCTCTTCTTGCCCATAAGTGAGTATGGAGCAAAAAACTAATAACAATGTAAAAAGTGTAAAGTGTTTCTTCATAGCATTAAGTGTTTATCGGTAATTATTATATTAAAGGTTAGTTAATTATTTTTTATTTATTTTTTTGATGATTGGGTATTCTTTAAAAACAAAAACAAGCGTTTCATTCTTGAAACGCTTGACGTTATTTTTACCCTACCCTTTTTTTATTATTTTATTTAAATTTATTGTTTGGGTGTAAAACATTATTGTCTTTTGACTTAAAAATATTTGCGCTAATATTAACAAATGTTTAATGGCTACAAAACATTACCGCTTAACTGTTAATTTACTCGTTAAAAAACATTTTGTGTTATATTTAACACAATCCCCTCCCCTAATTTTTAAAATATTCTACTTTTAATGAATACTTTTAGGCTAGTAACAAAAAAAGAGACTGTCTTTTCAGACAGCCTCTTTAAGTATCATACTTAATTTATCTACTTATCTCTTTAATGAGAAATGTGATTGAAATTCTTTTTGAACATTTGCCCCCCCTTCTAAGTAAGTAATTTTAAACCAGTAATCGGTTGCTGGCATTTGACTACCATTATAGACACCTGTCCACCCCTTACCATCAGGGTCTATTTGTTTTAATAACTTACCAAAACGGTCAAAGATATAAATCTGAGAAATTGGAATTCCTTCTTGTCCAATGATTGCCCATGTATCATTTATTCCATCACCGTTCGGTGTAAAGAAATGTGGGTAATCAATGATGGTTACCGTTTCATCACGCGTCCAACATCCATGTCCATCCGAAATGGTAATATAATGAATACCTGGAGTGACATTATCAAATGTTCCGTTCGTTGTTGGTTCTTCTCCATCTAAACTATACCAGAACACTATTCCAGGTGTGTTTGATGTTGCTATTGCAACTATTTGATGTGAATCAGCAAATGCATTTGTAGTTACACTTACATTATAATTATCAGGTACTCCTGACACCCAAATAGTTAATGGCGCCGATAGATTAATACAATCAAAATCTGTAGGACCAGATACTGTAACTGTATAATCCCCTGGCTCTGATACCTCTAATTCTTGGTTTGTTGCTCCTGAAATACTTATGCCGTTTAATGCCCATTGGTAATCATACACTGCTGGATTCCATGGACCAGCCGTTGCGGTTAACACCGGTAATGAAATAGTTGTTAATGGTATTCCGTTTGTGTCCACGCACATAACTTCCTTATCTGCGACAACAGAAATCTCTGGAACAGGCACATATATTTCAAACTCAACTATGGTGTAACATCCTGACCCCGGTGTTACAGGATATAATCCTGTTCCATCATTGATAACACTTACATAAATCGTTTGTGGATTAGCAATATTTGTGTATGTCGTGGGTGATGCTATAGCATTTATTCCTGCTTCTGCATCATCAATACTTGTATAATAGGTTGCTGAAACCCCAAGTTCAACACTTGGACCTGTACCTGTTAAAATTTGAGTTTCCCATTGTGTTAAATCAAATTCTGCCACTTGTTCTCCAATAGCACCAGAGCCATCAACATTTCCATCACATTCCATCATTACTCCTAAACCTGACGCAATATCAGCGGTACTTAATGGAGTAGGATTTGCATTTACATGTAATTTTACAATTGATACCGCTCTACATCCTGTTGTTGGGTTATATACACTTGCAAAAATTGCTTGTGGATTCATCGTGTTTTCAAAGACTTCATAATTCGAAATTAAGTTCATCCCAGAACCTGTTTGAGCATCATCAAAAACAGTATAATAATCAACCTCTACACCTGTTGCTCCTCCTATTATACCAGTTTCATAATCAAGCAAATTGAAGGTTAAAAAACCATCATCAGTATCATCATCACATTGAAAAACTGGCCAGTAATTTGCAGTTGGAAGTAAATCTACATGTAATGTAATTGGTACTATACTTTCACACCCAGTACCCGTATGAATCACACTTGCATAAATAATTTGATCTGGTGTATTTGTATTTTGATACCCATTTGGATAAAGTATTATCATTGTCGGATCAGGATTTCCTGAGGCCAATAATCCAGTGTAATAATTTATTGTGTAATCTGCAGGAACAGTATTAGAATCAATATTTGATAATAAAACAGTAGTTCCATAATTTGTTAAATCAAATGCCACTATACCATCAGTACTTCCTGTATCCTCACACATAGTATATTCCAATGCCCCATCTGGTAATTCTGGGCTTCTAATTACAGTCAATACAAGTGTTGCTGATGTATAACTACATCCTGTAGTAGTGTCTGTAATATTTATAAATAATGTTTGAGAACTTCCTATACCATCACCATCTGTATCAATATTTTGATATAATTCATTAGTTGATATAGCCGCTGACGGTATACCTGCTTCTGCTTCTTCTAGTGTTTCATAATATGCAATCACTATATTGGCACCTCCTCCTGTCATTTGAGTAGTAGCCAAGTTTAAATCAAAATAACCAAAGGTATCATTATCATCATCACATGCATATAAATCTATTGCTGCTGTAAAGCTTAGAACATTTACATTTAATGCTAAGGTAGTAGTTGTAAAACAACCAGAAGTTCCATTTTCTAGTCTCACATAAATTATCTGTGGATTTGAAATATTTTGATAAGCAGTTGCGTTTGTAATTGGATTCGTATCAGACGTTGCCTCAGTTAAACTTAGGTGATAAGTAACATCTACTCCTGTTTGACCGTCTAATAAATTAGCGTTATCACTCGTTAAATCGAACACTACATTAATTCCATCCAAATCATCATCACATAACGCTGGTAAACTAAATGGGTTTACTGTTGGTATCGGGTTTATTGTAATGGTTGCTATACTTGAATCATCAATACATGGTGATGCTCCTAACAAAGTATACTCAAAAGTACAGGTTGTTGCTCCTATAGCTGATGTATATGTTCCTGCTCCGACATTAAAAGTACCACCTGTTCCCGTTGTTTGTGTCCACGTTCCTCCTGTTTGTTCTCCAGTAATTAAACTGTATAAATCAATTACCGTAGTATCATCATCACAAATTACAATTTCACCATCAGTTCCCGCTACAGGTTGTGGGTTAATAGTAATAGTGGCTAAACTAGAATCATCAATACATGGCGCTGTTCCTAATAAAGTATAGGTAAAAGTACTGGTTGTGGCTCCTGTTGTTGGAGTATAAGTTCCTGTTCCTGAATTAAAAACACCTCCAGAGCCTGAAGTCTGTACCCATGTTCCACCTAATTGTTCTCCAGTTATTAAACTGAATAAATCAATTGCTGTGGTACTATTATCACAAATAAGTGTTCCTCCATCTGTTCCAGCAATTGGCTGTGGATTGATATTTATAGTTGCCAAACTACTATCATCAATACATGGTGCCGCCCCTATTAACATATAGGTAAAAGTACTAGTTGTTGCCCCGGTTGAAGGAGTATAAGTTCCTGTTACGGCATTAAAAGTACCACCTGATCCTGTTGTTTGTGTCCATGTTCCTCCTGTTTGCTCTCCTGTTATTAAACTGAATAAGTCAATTGCAGCTGTACTGCTATCACAAACTGTTGCATTTCCATCAGTTCCTGCCACGGGTTGTGGATTGATATTTATAGTAACTATACTACTATCATCAATACATGGCGCTGTCCCTAATAAAGTATACATAAAAGTACTGGTTGTTGCTCCTATCCCTGGAATATAAGTTCCTGTCCCAGCATTAAAAGCACCTCCAGATCCTGAAGTCTGTGTCCAGATACCTCCTGATTGCTCTCCAGTAATTAAACTGAATAAATCAATAACAGCTATACTACTGCTACTAATATCGCAAATTGTAAGGCTACCATCAGTACCAGCAACTGGTTGTGGATTGATATTTATTGTTGCAACACTAGAAGCATCAATACATGGTGCTGTTCCTGTTAAGATATATGTAAAGGTACTTGTTGTGGCTCCTGTTGTTGGTGTATATGTTCCTGATCCGGAATTAAAAGCACCACCTGATCCTGTTGTTTGTGTCCATGTTCCTCCTGTTTGCTCACCAGTTATTAAACTAAATAAGTCAATTGCTGTGGTACTACTATCACAAACTGTTGTATTACCATCAGTTCCAGCACCTGGTTGTGGGTTAACTACAACTGTTTCTGTAAGAGTTAAATCTTGATTACAAGCAGGAAGTGGGTAGCTATAAGAAACTCCATCTAACCAAACACCTCCTCCATTTCTTACAAATGTAAGCGTGTTAGTAGCTACAGCTGTAGTAAATGTAATTTGTTGTAAGGAATCGTTTGCTCCCGTATTAAAATTTTGAGAATTAGTTCCGTCAGATATGATTATATCACCATTATTATTATCTTTAGAAATACTAATTGTTATAATTGTTCCTGCAGGAACAGTATGTCCCAAAGTTAGTGTTAAATTAGTATTAGTACCATTTATTAAAGCTGAATTGGTATTATTTGGAACTGAACCAACTGCTAGTATTGCTCCAGCAGCATTAGCTGGATTTGCACCGCCAACAGCACTTAATCCGTTTCCATTTATAGTAGTTGCAAAAGTTTCAATATATGTTGCATTTAATACCACATTAGTTGTTGCTCCTGTAACTGTAACTGTAACTGTAACATTAGCAGTTCCTGTAGCATTTAAAGTAACTGTTTGACTGGCATCTCCTCCTATATTATAAGTTACCTGTGCATTTGGTGTATCTGTTAAAGTAAAAAAGCATCACTACCTTCACATAAAGGGCCATTTACAGCAACACTAGCCGTAGGTAAAGGAACCGTTGAAATAATCACGGTATCTGATGAACACTGTGAACCGTCTTCAACTACTACTTCATAAGTCCCTGATTGAGTGGCATTATGAGTCGCATTTGTTTCTCCTGGAATTGGATTTCCATTAAACATCCATGTAAAAGTTGCTCCTCCACTGAAGTTACCAGTAGGACTTAAAAGTTGTGGAAAATCTCCTAAACAAACTACCCTATTTAAACCTAAATCTACTGTAATAGCAGTAGCAGTACTTGCTTGTAAGAATACCGCCGAGTCATAAGAAGAATCCATTCTATCTGCTATAACCATTTTCATATGATACGTCTGCCCTGCTACAACTACATGAGAAGCGGTCAACAAAACAGTTCTTCCATTATATTGTATTGGTGAATTACCTGCAGTGGCATTAGTAGCATAAGCTACATGTAATCCTGTATTTTGTGCTGGGGCACAAACTTCGGCATTATTATGAATTGTACCCGCACTTACTGGGGTAACTCCATCTGCCAATAAAGCTATATTTTTACCCGTTATACCCGCATCATTAGTTACACCAGGCCCCGAAAGGATAAATGCAAATCCATCTTGAAATGTAGAGCATTCATAATCTGTTCCTGCATTATTACGCTCCTGATACTCTTCTGAAGCAAATACATAATCGAAACTAAAATTAGTATCCAAGGGTACAAAATCAAATTCTACAATTGTTGCATTATTTGTTGGTTGGTTATCTCCAAACCTAGTGTCAAGTATGGTTTTTATATCAGCATCACCGGTCCAAGTCCCTACGGACTCCATCCCGGAGAAGGCATCAATTGTATTGGCTCCTTGAGAAGCAGTTGCCGCACAGCTAGACATAATTACACCTCTTGCAGAAGGAAAATTACCTCCAGCATTAGTAAAATACGCAAAACTTTTTTGATTACTTATTGTATTAAAACTTGCATCAAAATACTCGACAGATGAATTTGATATACTCGTAATATTACTTACTGAAGCACAAGACTGTCCTAGAAAGACATTTTCAATCAATTGTTCCAATGTCATTGAAGATTCTGAAGCTCCACTAGGATTAACATTTATAGTCTGGGCATTAATCCCATATGTACCTAAATATAAAATTAGTAGTAGTAGTAGTAGTAGTAGTAGTAGTAGTAGTAGTAGTAAAAACTTTTTTTTCATGATAACAGTATAATTTATAGTTCATTAAACAACTATTGCGAAATCAATCAATATTATAGTTGCGTTTATGTGCCTGAAATTAGTTTTTAACCAATCTCACCCTACAAACCTATACTCATATAAATCTCACACAGACCTCACGAGAATCTTTTCAAGCGATAAAGAGCTGTTTTTTATCGGCGAAAAACATGTTTCAAAAGAATAGTTTTCCTTGAATTTAATAAGTTTTTTAAAGTGGTTACACTCATATTTGATGAGTATTTAGTTTACCAGAAGCTTATTACCCCCATTTATTGCTCGAAAATGGGATGAAAGAATCGATATCTAATTATATTTTATGGCTCTTAAAAATGTTAATTGATTCTAATCAGCTAGTCAAACTATACATCACAATAAAAAAATCATTGAAGAAATATTATTTTATAATAGCACAACTACATAAATTGTAAGTTTTAGTATCTTTGTCGACTTAATTCTCTCTCAAAACTTGAGTTTGAAATTATATACTGAAAACAACGAATTATTTTTATTGTGAAAGAAATAGACGAAATTGGAGATAACCATGTAGGAACTTCATTTGACACACCCTTACGAGAAGACGCTTTTGACTTAGACAACGACTCAAAAATAGAAGCTATCAAAAAGGATGTTGCAAGTATTATGCATACCTTAGGTTTAGACCTTACGGACGATAGCTTAAGTGGAACTCCTAATAGAGTAGCCAAAATGTTTGTTACCGAAATTTTTGAAGGATTACACCCTAACAACAAACCAAACCCTTCTACTTTCGACAACAAGTATAAATATGGTGAAATGCTCGTGGAAAAAAACATCACGTTATACTCCACTTGTGAACACCATTTATTACCAATTGTTGGTAGAGCACATGTTGCTTATATTTCTAAAGGAAAAGTAATTGGTCTTTCTAAAATGAATAGAATTGTTGATTATTTTGCAAAACGTCCACAAGTACAGGAACGATTAACTATACAAATAGTTAGAGAATTACAGAATGCTTTAGGTACTGATGATGTTGCCTGTGTGATTGACGCCAAGCACTTATGCGTTAACTCAAGAGGAATCAGAGATATAGAAAGTAGTACTGTAACCTCAGAATTTGGAGGAGCATTTAAAGAACAAACTGTTAGAAGAGAATTTTTAGATTATATAAAACTTGACACACAGTTTTAACACACCAGTGTGCCTTATTAACACGTATTTTTTTTTATAATATTACTTTTAGTAAGTAATACTAAGTATAAAACAAACCATAATGAACACATACCAAAATCAGCAAATAAGAATCCAAAATACCTTAACAGGTAAAAAAGAGTTATTTAAACCCATCGTAGATGGTTTTGTTGGTATGTATGTTTGTGGCCCTACTGTTTATAGTAATGTACATTTAGGTAATGTGAGGACTTTTATGAGTTTTGACATGATTTATCGGTATTTATTACACCTAGGATATAAAGTACGTTATGTAAGAAACATTACTGATGCAGGTCATTTAACTGATGATGATTCAGAAGATAAAATCTCTACCAAAGCTAGATTAGAAAAATTAGAACCAATGGAAATTGTACAGAAGTATACTGTTGATTTCCATGAGATTTTAAGACGTTATAATTTTTTAGCACCAAGTATAGAACCTACAGCAACAGGACATATTGTCGAACAAATTGAAGCAATTCAAAAAATTATTGATAATGGATTGGCTTATATTTCTAATGGATCTGTTTATTTTGATGTGTTGAAGTATAACGAAACCAATAACTACGGAATTCTTTCCAAAAGAGTTATTGAAGATGCTATTGAAAATACAAGAGCATTAGATGGTCAATCGGATAAAAAGAACCCACAAGATTTCGCATTATGGAAACGTGCTGAACCAGAACATATCCAACGATGGAATTCTCCATGGTCTGAAGGTTTCCCTGGATGGCATTTAGAATGTACTGTAATGAGTACTAAATATCTTGGAGAACAATTTGATATTCACGGAGGCGGAATGGATTTAAAATTCCCACATCATGAATGTGAAATTGCACAAGCTCAGGCATGTAACCATAAAGCTCCTGTAAATTACTGGATGCATACCAACATGTTGAACTTGAATGGTAAAAAGATGTCAAAATCTACCGGAAATCATCTCTTACCACAAGAGATTTATTCAGGCGACAACAACATGTTATCGAAAGCATTTTCACCAAGTGTTACCCGTTTCTTTAATATGCAAGCGCATTATTCAAGTATTTTAGATTTATCTAATGATGCTTTATTAGCTTCTGAAAAAGGGCATAAAAGATTAATGGACGCAATTGATTCATTAAAAAACATTAAATCAGAAGATTCTTCTAGCTTTAATGTAGATGCATGGCAACAGAAATGTTATGATGCAATGAATGATGATTTCAATACACCTATTTTAATTGCTAATTTATTTGATGCTGTAAAATACATCAATCAAATAAAAGACAATAAAGCAACAATAACAAATGAAGATTTAGCGTTATTAAAAACCTCTCTAAATGCATTTGCATTTGATATTTTAGGTTTAATGAACGAAGCTACTAGTGATAATAATTCAGATACCTTATCTGGAACTATTGAGTTATTAATTAAACTAAGAGCGGAAGCAAAAGCAAACAAAGAATATGCGTTGTCTGATCAAATTAGAGACGAGTTAATTGCATTAGGAGTACAATTAAAAGACGGAAGAGAAGGCACAAGCTTTTCTTTAAATTAGCCTTAATAAGGCTTTATGAAAAATAATTTTCAAAGTCAAATTGAGTCTGTCTAAATATTTTAACTTAATTAGTTATCAATAGAACTTCGACAGGCTAAGTTTGACAAGCTCAAATTTATTCAGTCTTTCAAACAGTCTCATTCTATTTATGCTAAAAAAAATAGCTACATATCCATTTATCTTATTAATTCGGTTTTACCAAGCTGCCATTTCTCCGTATACGCCAGCTGCATGTCGCTTCTCTCCTACTTGCTCTAGCTACTCCCTAGAAGCTTTACAAGTATATGGATTATTTAAAGGAAGTTGGCTAGCCATAAAACGCATAGGAAAATGTCACCCTTGGGGTGGTTCAGGTTATGATCCAGTACCAAAAAAAGAAGAATGAAATTCAATATAAAATAAGTTCCTTGTATAATAATACTTGCTATTTCAAATTAGTATATTCGTACTATGAAAATCGCTATTGTCATCTTAAATTGGAACGGTAAAGAGTTGTTAGAACAATTTTTACCTTCGGTTGTTTCTTTTTCTAAAGAAGCTACTATTTATGTGGCTGATAATGCTTCTACTGATAATTCAATTTCTTTTGTAAAGGATAATTATCCCGAAATCACTATTATACAGAATGAAGAAAATGGTGGTTATGCCAAAGGATATAATGATGCGTTATCTCAAATTAAAGCAGATGTATTTTGTCTGTTAAATTCTGATATTGAAGTTACTGTAAATTGGTTAAAACCGATTATAACTCAATTTGAAAGCGACTCAGATATCGCTGCAATTCAACCAAAAATATTAGACTACAAAGACAAATCTAAATTTGAATATGCAGGAGCTGGTGGTGGTTTTATTGATAAATACGGATATCCGTACTGTAGAGGAAGGGTTTTTGATACTATAGAAACAGATACTAATCAATATAATGATACTATTAATATCTTCTGGGCTTCCGGAGCATGCTTTTTCATAAAAAGTGACGTGTTTCATAATCTAAATAGGTTTGATGAAGACTACTTTGCCCATCAAGAAGAAATAGACTTGTGTTGGCGAATTCAAAATGCTGGGCATAAAATTAAATATGTGGGAACATCTACAGTTTATCATGTTGGTGGCGCTACGCTAACTACACAAAACCCAAAGAAAACCTTTTTAAATTTCAGAAATTCTCTATTTAACCTTGTTAAAAACACTCCTAAAAATAAGGGGTTCGATTTAATATTTATACGTTTATGTCTTGATGGGATTGCTGGAGTGAAATATCTTTTTGAAGGAAAACCCTTACATACTTTAGCTATTATAAAAGCACACTTTAGCTTTTATAGAAATCTTATAAAAATGGTTAAAAAAAGAAGTCATACTCCTAAAAAACAAAACTACTATAACACAAAAAGTATTGTTTGGGATTATTTTATCGCTAATAAAAAATAATTTCTTACAAAACTGCAACATCCTAAATAACCAAAAGTCTTTAAAGAAACTAATCAATCATATTTCTTAAATGACTAAGTTCTTTTCTGCTGTTTTAAGCTTATTTTCATTATTTACTTTTTCTAAGGATTTCAATCCTAAAACTTTAGTATTACCTGATAATCCTACCCAAGAAGACTTTTCCTTTTTAAAAGAAGAATTAAAAGGAGTACAAGTAGTAATGCTAGGAGAAAGAACACATTACGATGCTAATGTATTTGAAATGAAGGTTAAAATAGCAAAATACCTTAATAAAGAGATGGACTTTAAAACCATTGCATTTGAATCTGGAGTATATGATGTGTATAAAGCTAGTCAAGAAATTAAAAAGGGAACCAACACAAGCGATGCTTTAAAAAAATCCATTTTCTTTTTTTGGAGCAAAACAGAGGAGGCTAAATTATTGTCTTATTTCATTGAAAAAAACAATGTAAACATCTATGGATTTGACGATCAAATAACTGGTGAATACGGCAGAACTCACTTAGTAACCGACTTATATAACTATTGCAAAAATAACAAGCTTAAACTAGACTTAAACAAGGCTGATTTTGAACTATTAATGGAATCTATCAATAGCTATACTTTTGACGAAGGTGATATCACTTATTTAAAATTTGAAAGTGAGCTACAAAAATTGGTCCGCCAAATCTCTTATCTACAGGAAAGTGAAACACAATTTTATTGGACTCAGATAATAAAAAGCATCATAGCTTATGGAAAAGACGCCTACCAAAAAAAAATAATTTTATCAGCAGCTATCATTGTACAAAAACTGATAACACTAGAGATCAACAAATGGCTAATAACTTACTGGCCTATTTAAAAAAACATCCTCATGAGAAAGTTATTTGTTGGGGAGCAAATGCACACTTTGTAAATGATATGAGTTCCATACAAACTGTAGTTCTAAAAGAATTCAAACCCATGGGAAGTTATATCAAAAAAGAGTTGAAAAATAAAATCTATAGCCTCGCCACTGTTACTGCTGAAGATTCTATTCATTTAGGAGGAAAATGGGAAAAAAATCCTGTTCAAAAAGGCTCTTTTGAGGATAATTTAAAAAAGAAAAATAATGCTTTAATGTTCATTTCTTCTAAACAAGATGAAATGAAAAAAGAACAGCAAAACAGATTGTTTAGCTCTATTACTTTTGTACCATCTCGTCTTGACAAAATACATGACGGATATCTTTATTTAAATAAAAGCACTCCACTTACTTTTTTAGATGAAAGAGATCAAGATGAAGAAAATGAAGTTGAAGTAAAACAAACTTTTAAAACTATCTCCGGTAAGTTTATTGACCAAGATACTAGAGAAACGATTCCGTTTGTACAAGTACTTCTTGAAGGCACTACAAAAGGAATTATGGCTGACACCAAAGGAAAATATGAATTAGAGTACACATCATCAAAACAAAAGGTAATCATTTCTGCTATGGGATATGCAGAAAAAATAATCACTATTTCTGAACTACCAAAAACTATCTATTTAAAAGAAGAGAGCACTGCTTTAGAAGAAGTGATTTTATTTGGGAAAATATCACCATATACGGTTATTGAAAATGCAATTAAAAACAAGAAAAATAATTACGCCACTAAAGGATACAATCTTACTCACTATTCTGATATTAACTTTAAAGCTAATGACTCCTCATTACTTCATTTTGAATTTGTTAGTAAACAATACAATAGAGGAATAAAAAAAGTGTTTAGACCAACTCAAGCTATTCAAGAAATTAACTGGATTACCAAGCAAAATAAAACTGCAAAAAACATTCATCAATTTCTTTTTTATGAAGTAGATTTAACTAAACCTAACCGATCCGCTTTTTTATCTAAACGAAAATTTAAAAAGTTTCATTTCGAAATTGAAAAAGTTATTACATTTCAAAATGAGGAAGTGTACGTAATTAACTTTTCGATAAATAGAAATCACTGGAATTATACAAATAAAAAATATCCTTGTATTTATTCTGGCCAATTATATATCACAAAGAATAGATATGCTCTTGTAAAAGCTATTGAAAATTGGGACATAACTCACTACCCAGAATACTTAAAAATAGAATACGGTTTAACCCATTGGCCTAAAATATTTAAAGAAATAAATAGAAGACTAGAAACTAGAGAAACAAATTACACACAAAAAAGTGATGGCTTATATTACAAAACTAGCTCAACGTTAACTAGCTCAGGAACTCTTTTAGATAAAGATAATAATACACTAAATTACTCTGAAACATTCAACTCAACTTGGTATGATTTTAACACAAAAACCGTGAATTCTATTAGCTTTAAAGAAGAGATTGAGAAAGAAAAATTTAAAAAAGCTATTTATCATAAAGGATTTTGGGATAACTACCCTAGACCAAAATTTATTTTACCATAAACAGAAAGCCTTTAATTAAAGACTGCTTTTTTTAAAATAAAAGGGTAAATTAATTCGGGGTTATACTAATTTATCTAGTGACTGTTCCTGATAATTCCGTTACCGGTCCGTCACCCATCGTAATTGCTGTGTGATCTGTTGCAGCTGAAGGCACCACATGTGCTAATGGTTTTAACGTAAACGGATTTGAGCTATTATCCGGGAATGGTTCAACAGAAACCACTATCGTCATTCCTTTTAAATCTGTTGGAAAAGTCAAACCTGTTGGTGCATTTTGAATATAATCTTCTCCAGGATATCCTGGACCATTCCCCATATTTCCTTTGAACGGAGAAGTTGCTGCATTTTCATCTGCCATTGAAGCGTCGGTAAATGTTCCTGTAGAAACTGGTATTCCGTTTATTACAGCCCATCCTTCATATTTCCAACCCAGAGCTAATGTTGGTAAAGTTAATCCAGTCATTGCTGAACCAGAAGAATTATCTAAAAACCAAACTCCACTGAATTCATCAGTATTACTCCCTCCATCGGTTGGTGTTGCTAAAATATACTTTCCGCTAGCTGAAGATAAATCTGCTACAATATCTGAATTAACACTGGCATTAATTCCTGAAAAATCTCCTGCTAAAATTTTTGTGTTAGATGGAGCTGGATTGGTATCAATCGTTGGCTCAATACTTAACACAAATTTTGTTGCGGAAGCTAATTGAATTTTATTTACACTAAATGCTGTTTGAGAAAGTACTCCTGAATCGTTTATGGTAAATACACCAGTAGAAACTGGAGCGTCGTTAACTATTATCCAGCCTTCATATCTATAATTTGTTCCTAAATTTTCTAAACCTGATAAACTAACCCTAAGCGTTGAATTTGTCGGTGTATCTGGCACAATAAATGAATCATCAACATTGGCGCATGAAGCTATTATTAGCCAGATAGCTAATGCTCCTAAAAGATTAATCGTTTTCATAATGTAGTTGTATTGGTTAGTACTACTATAAAATTAAAACGATTTTAGCTTTTAAAATGTTAGCTAGCTGACATTAAAGCTTCTTTTTTTAAAATTGTTACTCTCTTCCTTGTAAAATCAACAATTTCTTGTTCTTTAAGTTCATTTAATAAGATATTTAAAGTAGGACGAGAAGTACCGATTAGCGAGGCAATATCTTTTTGAGTATAAGGGTGCTTAATAATATGATTTCCCGTCTTTTCACAGTCATATCCACACTCTTCACACAATTCACGTAAAAACTCAATCAAACGTGTTCTAGCGTCTTTAAACAACAGTATTTGTAGTCTTCTTTCTAATTTTTTAAAACGAAAACCTAAAAACTTATATATTTTTAAACTAAATGTTTTATTATCACGCATTAAATCGTGCATGGTATTAACTGCTACAGGGCAAATACTGGTTTTATTATCTATAGACTGTGCAAATTCATTTCTAGTTACTTCACCCAAAATTGCTTTTTCGCCAAATAATTCTCCCCTAGATAAAATCGTTTTCACCACCTCTTTTCCGTCTTCTGCATAATACCCAATTTTCACTTTCCCTTTCTCTATTAAGTATATTTTGTTTGTGGCATCTTCTTCAAAATAGATGTACTCATTTTTCAGATATGCATTAAAACTATGGTATGACTTATACGCTTTAAATTTATGCGGACAAAGCAATTTAAAGAGGTTTACATCATCAAAAAACCATAGTGAATTCATAAAGTTTAGTCTTTAAAATAAGTGGTTAATCTTGTGTCGTTTTAAACTATCAGTTCTTACATTTTGAAACATAAAAAAACAGCTAGAAATACATCTAGCTGTTTTTAGTATTAATTCGTTGTGAAACTTCACGACTGCGCTCGAAGTGACAACTGAACTCTATAATGAGATCCCGAAACAAGTTCGGGATGACATATTAAGCGTTTTGTTTTTTAATTAAGTTTAACGCAGAACCTTCATTATACCAGTCAATTTGACCTTGGTTATAGGTATGGTTCGCTACAATAGTATCTTTACTACCATCAGCGTGAACTGCTTCAATAGTTAAGGCTTTACCAGGAGAAAATGCATTTAAATCTACAAAGTTGAAGGTATCATCTTCTTGAATTAAATCGTAATCAGCTTCGGTAGCAAATGTTAACCCTAACATTCCTTGTTTTTTCAAGTTTGTTTCGTGAATACGAGCGAATGACTTTACAATAACTGCCGCTACCCCTAAATGACGTGGTTCCATTGCAGCGTGCTCCCTTGAAGAGCCCTCACCGTAATTATGATCTCCAACAACAATTGTGTTTATTCCTGCTGCTTTATATTTACGAGCAACATCTGGTACTCCACCAAACTCACCATCTAACTGGTTTTTAATAAAGTTTGTCTTTTTACCAAAAGCGTTTACCGCTCCAATTAAACAATTGTTAGAAATATTATCTAAATGCCCTCTGTAACGCAACCATGGACCAGCCATGGAAATGTGATCAGTAGTACATTTACCATATGCTTTTATCAATAATTTAGCTCCTTTAATTTCGTTTCCTAACGGTGTAAAAGGCGTTAATAATTGTAACCTTTCAGAATCATCTGCAACTACAACATTTACTCCACTACCATCTTCCATAGGCGCTAAATATCCGTCATCCTTTACTTCAAAACCTTTTGGTGGTAATTCCCACCCTGTTGGTTCATCTAACATCACTTCTTGACCATCCTTGTTGATTAAGGTATCTTTCATTGGATTAAAGTCTAATCTTCCTGATAGTGCAATTGCCGCAACCATTTCTGGTGATGCTACAAAGGCATGTGTATTAGGATTCCCATCAGCACGTTTTGCAAAGTTTCTGTTAAACGAGTGAATAATAGAATTTTTAGGTGCATTTTTAGGATCTTTGTAACGAGCCCATTGTCCGATACATGGTCCACAAGCATTTGTAAAAATCTTAGCATCTAAGTTTTCAAATACTTCTAAAATACCATCTCTATCAGCTGTATAACGTACTTTTTCTGAACCTGGGTTAATTCCTAATTCAGATTTCATAGAAATTCCTTTATCAATTGCTTGTTGTGCAATAGAAGCTGCACGAGATAAATCTTCATAAGAAGAGTTTGTACAAGAACCGATTAATCCCCATTCTACTTGTAATGGCCAATCATTATCCGTTGCTTTTGCAGTCATATCACTACCAGCTTTTGTAGATAAATCTGGCGTAAACGGTCCGTTTAACAAAGGACTTAATTCTGATAAGTTAATTTCTATAACTTGATCGAAATATTGTTCTGGGTTTGCATATACTTCTGCATCACCAGTTAAGTGTTCCTTAATTTCATTTGCAGCATCAGCAACATCACTTCTGTCCGTAGCACGTAAATAACGCTCCATAGAATCATCATAACCAAACGTAGAAGTAGTTGCCCCTATTTCAGCTCCCATGTTACAAATAGTACCTTTACCAGTACATGACATTCCTGTAGCTCCTTCACCGAAATATTCAACGATGGCTCCAGTTCCTCCTTTTGCAGTAACAATACCAGCTACTTTTAAAATAACATCTTTTGGTGCAGTCCAACCAGATAATTTACCTGTTAACTTAACACCAATTAGTTTAGGGAACTTTAATTCCCAAGCCATACCAGCCATTACATCAACAGCATCAGCACCACCAACACCAATTGCTACCATTCCTAGCCCACCAGCATTTACTGTATGAGAATCGGTACCAATCATCATTCCTCCAGGGAATGCATAATTTTCTAATACTACTTGATGAATAATTCCTGCGCCTGGTTTCCAGAATCCAATTCCGTATTTATTAGATACAGATTCTAAGAAATTAAATACTTCATTAGAATTATTTAAAGCGTATTGTAAATCCTTATCAGCACCTACCCTAGCTTGAATTAAGTGATCACAATGTACCGTTGTCGGTACTGCTACTTGCTTTTTTCCTGCTTGCATAAATTGCAATAAAGCCATTTGTGCAGTAGCATCTTGACATGCAATTCTATCCGGTGCAAAATCAACATAATCTTTCCCTCTAATATAAGCAGTAGTTGCTTTTCCGTCCCAAAGGTGTGTGTATAAAATTTTCTCCGAAAGTGTTAAAGGCTTACCTGTTAATTCTCTAGCTGCAGTAACGCGCTCTTCGAATTTACTGTAAATTCCTTTAATCATATCAATATCAAATGCCATAGGTTACTGTTTAAATTGGTTTATAGTTTATTTTTTGTGTTACCTAAGATACAAAAATAAAATCACTGGAGAAAACCACAAAAAAATGATGCTAATCAATGCTTAATTCCCAATAGTTATATACTAAAAAACATAATTTCCAATCTGAAAATTTATTAAACAAAAAAATCCCGAACTTGAAGCTCGGGATTTAAATTATGATTTAAATAATCTAATTGATTATTTAACTAATTGCTTTTGAGATGGCTTAAACTTAGTTAAGACAATACCATCAACAGCAGCTTCATATTCATTCATCGTAGGTGTTCTACCTAAAATAGTTGATAATACTACTACTGGAGTAGATGATAATAAAGACTCTCCTTTTTTCTCTCCAGAATCTTTAACAACTCTTCCTTGGAATAAACGTGTTGAAGTCGCCATTACAGTATCTCCTGGTGCTGCTTTTTCTTGGTTACCCATACATAAGTTACATCCTGGACGCTCTAAG